>Ga0180007_10006287_pt1 | contig 11660 bp, 9 predicted proteins | sample MM_PC_MetaG_FD_121122 | JGI IMG/M metagenome (GOLD analysis project Ga0180007, IMG submission 121122) | Groundwater microbial communities from the Aspo Hard Rock Laboratory (HRL) deep subsurface site, Sweden - MM_PC_MetaG | ecosystem: Environmental > Aquatic > Deep subsurface > Groundwater...
ATTATACTTTTTAAGTAAAGAAATTAAAGAGGATGGAGTAAAAAAAGTTAAATGATGCTTTAAATCTAATGCTAGCCAATGTTTGTCAGTTAATTTTCGTGTCCATGAATTATAATTAGGAACTTCAATAAGAATTAGTCCTTTGTCTTCAAGTAATTCATAAATTTTATTTATATATTTTTCAGGATTTTCTACGTGTTCTAATATATGCCATAGTGTTATGATATCAAATTTTTTTTCAAAAGATAATTTTAATAAGTCTTCGTTGTAAATTTCTAGGTGTAGCTTTTCTTTTGAAAATTTATATGCATTTTTTGATATTTGAGTTCCAACTGTTTTGTTATATTTAAAATATTTTTTTAAATAGTAAAGAAACCAACCTCTTCCACTTCCAATATCTAAAATACTTTTTGCTTTTGGTTTTAAGATATAAATTTTGTGAGCTCGCATTAAACGAAATATTTTTACAATTAATTCTACGATAGAACCAAACTTACTTGATTTTTCTTTTTTGTAAAAATTATTATAAATTTCTTTTATAGAGGGTTTTTCTTTTCCTTCATGATGAGAGTAAATTATTTTACAAGAAATACATTTATACAATGTGTATTGATCTGTTTTTAAAACAATTTTAGTATTTTTATTTTCGCATATCATATATGGTTAAATTAACTTTTTAAAAATTTTTTTAATATATAATGTTTAATAAAAAATTTAATTGCAATATAAAGAGTATGTAATCCGTATTTTAAACTTCTACTAAAATTGATAGAAGAAGATTCTACTGCATATCTCACTGGAATAGGAATATCTCCAATACGGTACCCCTTTTCTATGATTTGAAATAATATCTGGCTATCAAAAATAAAATCATTTGAATTTTTCATAAAATCAATATTTTTAAGTACATCACTTCTGTAAGCTCTCATTCCAGTGTGCCATTCGGATAAGTTTTGTCCACTTAATACATTTTCACAAAAAGAAAGAAATCGATTAGCTATATATTTATAAAGAGGCATACCACCCTCTAGTGCTTCTTTTCGAGACCGTATTCGAGAACCTAGCATTACATCAGCATATCCTTCTTCAATAAAGCCTACTAAATATTTTATTACTTTTGAATCATATTGGTAATCAGGGTGAATCATTACAATAATATCTGCATTTTTTTCAAGAGCTACTTTATAACAAGTTTTTTGGTTAGCACCATATCCTCTAGTTTTTCTATGGCGGAAAATAGTTAAATTAAGTTTTTTTGCAATTGTAATAGTTTCATCATTACTACCATCATCAACTAAAATAATTTCATCAATAATATTCCTCGGCATCTCTTTGACAGTTTTTTCTAGAGTTTTTTCAGCGTTAAGAGCAGGGAGAATTACTATAACTTTTGATTTTTTATTTATTATATTAGACATTTTTAAATATAACTTTATTGAAATAAACATAATTTACAAAGGCACTAATATTATAACAATTTTAGTATTATTAAAATAGAGGTATAGTTTTGTTTATTAAATTTACTTAGAGGCATTGACGTATGTAAAGATAGGTGGCATCGATAGATTTCTTTTAATATGTTATACTAAAAATGTTATTAATTTATATAAAATTATTATGAAAAAAGGATATAAAGGAAATATTGAGGAATTAACAAATTCAAATGAAAAATTTAGAAAAGTTTTATATACTGGTGCACATTGTCAGTTAGTACTTATGAATTTGCTTCCTAATGAAGAAATTGGAATGGAAGTGCACGAAGAGAATGATCAATTTTTTCGTTTTGAAGCGGGTAATGGGAAAGTGATTATAAATGAAACAGAATACGAAGTAAAAGATGGTGATGCTGTTATTATACCATCAGGTTCAAATCACAATGTTATAGCTGGAGAAAATGGATTAAAAATGTATACAATTTATTCACCAGCTCATCATAAAGATGGTATTGTTCGTGCTACAAAAAAAGAAGCTGAAGAGAATGAAGAAGATTTTGATGGAGTAATTACTGAATAGATTTGAAATTTATTATTAAGATTTAAAATAAAAAATGTTTGATCCGTTTGTACAATTTGGCTTAGTAATTTTAATAGTTCTTGGTGTTTCTGTAATAATTAAATTACTGAAACAACCTTTAATAATTGGCTACATTGTCTCTGGTATTTTAGTTGGCCCATTCTTTCTTAATTTAATTCAGGATGGCATAATATTGAGTGTTTTTTCTGAAATGGGTATAGCCTTTCTTTTATTTATTGTCGGATTACACTTATCACCTAAAGTTATAAAAGAAGTTGGAAAAGTTTCTTTAATTACAGGAGTTGGCCAGATACTATTTACTTCTTTGATAGGTTATTTTATTTCTATTGCTTTAGGTTTTTCTCCTTTAACTTCAATATACATAGCTGTTGCTTTAACTTTTTCTTCAACTATTATAATAATGAAGCTTCTTTCTGACAAAGATGATTTGGAAAAACTTTATGGGAAAATATCTATCGGTTTTCTATTAGTTCAAGATTTAATAGCAATTTTAATATTAATTGTGGTTTCATCTTTATCTAGTAGTTCTGGAGCAAGTAATGTTCTTCTGCTTACTCTTTTAAAAGGAGTTATCTTAGCAGGATTATTAATTCCAATTAGTTATTATGTATTACCAAAATTAAGTAATTTCTTTGCTAAATCTCAGGAATTTTTGTTTTTATTTGCTATCTCTTGGGGTTTTGGATTATCTTTATTATTTCTTTATACTGGATTTTCAATTGAAGTTGGAGCTTTAATTGCGGGAATAATGCTTTCCATGTCGAACTATAGTTTTGAAATTAGTTCAAAACTTAAACCATTAAGAGATTTTTTTATCATTTCCTTTTTTATTATTCTAGGAAGTCAAATGGCTTTTGGTAATATTAGTCATTTAATTATTCCAGCAGTTACTCTCTCCGTATTTATTTTAATTGGAAATCCATTAATTGTTATGGCGATTATGGGCTCATTGGGTTATGGTAGAAAAACTGGATTTATGGCTGGATTAACCGTCGCCCAAATATCTGAATTCTCATTAATTTTGATTCTTTTGGGAGTTAAGATGGGGCACATAAGTCAAGAAATATTGTCTTTTGTAACAATGATTGGATTAATAACTATTGCTGGATCAGCTTATCTTATTATTTATTCAGAGAAAATATTTAGTAAGATATCGAAGCTTCTTTTCTTTTTTGAAAAAAGAAAAATTAAAGAAAGAGAAGTTCCTCAAAAGAGTTATGAATATATTCTTTTTGGATATAATAGAATTGGTTTTTCTATTGTTAAAGCATTCTCAAAAATAACAGATAATTTTCTAGTCGTTGATTATAACCCTGAAGTTGTAAAAAAGTTAAAAGATAAAAATATTGAAGCTATTTATGGAGATGTTGATGACTCAGAATTTTTGGAAGATTTATGTATAGGTAAAAGTTCAGTTGTTGTTTCTACTATTCCTGAGATTGAAACTAGTAAATTAATATTAAATATTTTAAGTAGAAATAAGGCTGAAACGATAACTATTTTAACAGGAAGACAAATAAAGGAAGCTTTTGATTTATATAATATGGGAGCTCATTATGTGATTTTACCACATTTTTTAGGAGGGGAATATATTTCAAAATTAATTGAAACTGCTCAAAATAATCAAGAAAAATATATAGAAGAAAAAGTAAAAGGAATAGAATTTCTTAAGGAAAGATTAAATGAAGGACAAGAGCATCCTAAAACTGAAAAAAGATAATTAAAATTATAGAAAGATGAAAAAATTTATAGAATCGGGACAGATAGACCTCAGGAATTAGAAGAAGAGTTTGTACTAGGTGAGGCCTAACACATTAATGTATCAGCTGATGTTGGAATGTTGCAAACAGTGATAAGAAATCTAATAATAAATTTTTTGAAATTTACTAATTCTGGGGGAGAGATTATAATTTCAGGAGCAAAAGATGAAAGAGAAGTGAAAATTTTTGTTTCTGAATTACTTTACCAACTGCTAAATAAAAATCTCCACACAAGATCAAGTGGGGGATTTTATAAACGCTTGTGGTGTTATCCTATCCTTTGCTCGAACTTTTTTTGAGCGAGAATGATTTGTTTTTGAATTCGGATGTCGCAAATGGAAAAGGAGGGGTTTGGGGAGGAATTTTCCATTTGCTCCTCTTTTTGTTTTGGCGAAATTCGGGGCGGACAGAAAACAGAAAATATAAATTCAATATTGTTTCGGTTATTTCTCTGCAAGTGTTTGCCCTATGACTACAGGAGCGGGACTCCCTTAATTATTATTTCTAATCTTTACAGATTCCTCGACGGCATTTGAAATGTTTCTTGAAATCCAATCATATCTTTCCTTGCTGTTCACGCCTGCTGGGTTGTAACACTTTACTATCGCGGATAACTTTTTTCCACTATCGCCGTGCGGTATGTAATCAAACGGATTGTTTCCTTTTTCAGTGATAAATCCTTGGCTATTTTTTATTCCATGGATATAAATACCAACAACTCCCATTTTATTATTCCATGATTTTACAATTTCATGGTTTATCCATTTTCTGTCTGCGGTTTTATTCCCAACAAGAACGACAATACATGATCTATATTTCATCTGTTCACTTATCCACTTTTTTATAGCCTCATCACCACTGCTCGTTATTGTTTCCCAGTCGTTGTCGGGCGCAGGTCTATTTCCCTCAATGGCACCAATACTGCGAATTGTTGAAGCACGCCAACAATCCGGTTTGTAATGGAAACTATAAAAAACTTGTCTTTTAGTTACCATAATTGCTAACTAACAACTTTCATAATCTCATAATCATCAATATTTTGATTCAATCTTGTGGCGTGATCAATATAGTAATTTATATTTGGCATGAAATCGCTCCACTTAACGGGATGAATATATGAGTGGTCGTCGCCAGTATGAAGTACGCCACAAACACCATTCGGACATACCGTAGTTTTGGGTTGCTTCCGATTAAACATATTTTTTCCAAGAACCTGAAATAATGTGTCTTGTTTCCATCTAATACTGCCACAATGAACACATCCTATTGGCTGAACAAAATATTCGTAGCTACTATTCTCGTCTGGAATAACTACTGCCAATACTCCATTTGCTCCACTCGTCCTATCTTCTCTCGTTTTCTCTTTTAGAGAATATGCTATTTCCCAAGGTATCCATTGGTCTGCTTCGGGAGTATAATTTTCCTTCATATTTTTTGAAATCAAAACAATAGTAACAGTGCTGTCATAAATTTTATCCCGCAAATTAGAAGCGATTGTTTCGTCCTTAAATCCGCTCATATCCTCGCCATCGTCTTCACCTTTAATTATGTGATCGTTCGCATCCAAATGGTCATGCAACCAATTAACATAATGTCTTGCTGTAGTAGGATCGCTCTCCCCAAATCTAGGGATATGCTGAACACTTGAATCGCCGTATTTATAACTTACAAAAACTTTTCTTGCCATAATTTTTTAATTTAATTTAGATATACAATAAATAATGTGGCGCCAATTAATGGTAAATAGAAAATCAAGAGAGTGATTGAAAACATCGCATACACCAAAGTATTTTTCTTAAATTTTTTATACTCACTTATATCCATTGAAAAATCAATTTCTTCTTCTTTAAGTTTTCTTACATAATTATATAAATCTCGAAATAGTCGCTCTTGGGAAAGAAAATATCCGTCTAAAATCCAAAAGACCAGAATTAAGACTATAAGAAAATAAATAACATGACTAGAATTACTACCTTTGATAAATAAAGCCAGCAACGCGGAAATCAAGGTGATAGTCTAACCTCTTAAGAAAAATAAATTACTCGCCATTCTACGGACGATATCCTGGATAAATTCAAGATGTTTACGTTTGTTTTCCATTTTTTTGATTTGTGGATAACCCTTACTTGTTTAGGTTATGTTTAGGTAGTATACTCTAAGTATGAAAGAAAAGTTAAGCACGGGGATAGGAAAACCATCAAAGCGACAGGCGGAGATTCTACTGTTTGCTAGAGAGTACCGTCGAGAGAACGGCTATTCGCCGTCTTTAACCGAGATTGCGAATAATTTTGGTATTTCTATTCCAACGGTTCACCAGCATATCTCATCTTTGAAGGAGAAAAATCTCCTCACCACTGAAAAGGGGAAGAAACGATCTATCCAAGCACTCCATAATCATAAACTATCAACTGTAGAAATACCGTTGATGGGATTGATTGCCGCGGGTGGTCCAATTGAAGCAATCAGAGATCCTGAACCGATAGAAGTTCCGCGCAACATGCTTTCCTCTGGTGCAAATTATTATGCCCTAAAAGTAATTGGCCGAAGTATGATCGAGGAAGGAATTTCTGATGGCGATATCGTGATAATCCGTGAACAGCAAACGATTGATGATGGAGAAAAAGCTGTCGCGTATATGCCAGATAGGAATGAGGTTACATTAAAAAAGATTTACAGAGAAAAAGATCGTATAAAACTTGTCCCAGCAAATCATTATATGAAACCATTTTATGAAACAAACGTAGAAATACAAGGAAAGGTCGTGGGGGTACTTAGGAAAGAATTTTAATAAATGATAATATAATTTTATGGCACCAATATTAGTATCAATACCAGAAGCATCAAAATGGGCAACAAATTTTCTTGAAAAAGAAGTTTTGCCAACCAATATTTCATATCTTGTTCAGTATGGAAAAGTAAAAAAACATGGAGAAAATGGTTCCACAATGGTGGACTTGAATGATTTAAAGAAATATTATGATTCATATAATGGTAATAGAGAAGTAAATTGGAAAAAGAATTTAGGAGATGATTTAAATTGGACTCTTTCTTTTGATAATTTAAGAGAAGTAGATACAACAAAACATGTGCATAGACTTCATCCATATAAAGGCAAATATATTCCACAACTAGTTGAATATTTTACAGATAGCCACACTGATGATTTTAAGAAAGAAGTTTATTTTAAAAAAGGTGATATTATACTTGATCCATTTTTAGGTTCTGGGACAACAATTATTCAATCAATTGAAATGGGTATCCATTCTATTGGTATAGATGTTTCAGAATTCAATTGCATGATTTCAAGCTGTAAAGCAACTCATTATGATGATGAGTATTTACAAAAGGCTATTAAGAAATTAATCAATGCTCTTGATTTTTTTGAGTATGATAATAAGATTCAGAAATTTGAAACTGAACTTTTAATAGAATTAGCAAAATTTAATAATAAATATTTTTTTGGATCTGATTTTAAATATAAAATAAATCAAGGAGATATTAATGAAAAGAAATTATCAATAGAAAAAGAGAAAGAATTTTTACCAATTTATCAAAAATTACTCGAAAAGTATTCAATTAAAATAAAACAAGATAAATCTGATTCATTTCTTGATATTTGGTTTATGAATAATGTTCGCCTTGAAATTAATCATGTATTTGAAACAATAAAACAAGAAAAAGACGTTAAAACACGAAAAATTCTTGCTCTTATTTTAAGTAGAACAATCAGATCATGTCGTGCGACAACACATAGCGATTTAGCAACTCTTAAAGAACCACAACTCACGACTTATTACTGTTATAAACATAAGAAAATTTGTAAACCACTTTTTTCCATTAAATCAATGCTTAATCGTTATGCTTTTGATACATTAAGTCGCATACGAGAATTTAATAAATTACGCAAACCTGTTCATTACTCAGTTATAACAGGAGATTCAAGAGCTGTAGATATTTTTGAAAAAGTAGAAAAACAAAATCCAGAATTTTCTAAAATTTTAAAACAACAAAAAATAGCTGGTATTTTTTGTTCACCCCCGTATGTGGGACAAATTGATTATCACGAACAGCATGCTTACGCCTATGATTTACTAGGATTTAAACGAAAAGATGAATTAGAAATTGGTCCTTTATATAAAGGTAAAGGAATAGAAGCTCAACGATCTTATGTAGAGGGGATATCAAATGTATTAAATAATTGCAAAAAATATTTTAAAAAAGATTTTGATGTATTTCTTGTTGCTAATGATAAGTTTAATTTATATCCAGAAATTGCAGAAAAGTCAGGAATGAAAATTGTAAATCAATTTAAAAGACCAGTTTTAAACAGAACGGAAAGAGATCGAAATCCGTATTCTGAAATTATTTTTCATTTTAAATCAATTTAATTTATGTCATTATCTAAAGAACAAACAAAAAATGTAGAAGATGTTTTAAAAGCAAGTTTGCGTAATAAGTTTCAAAATTATAATCCAGAACCGGCATCAATGCCTTTTCATACAAGATTATTAGGGAAAGATAGATTAGCTTTATATTCTTTCATTCATTCATTAAATACAAATTTTGGTACGAGTATTTTTGAGCCAGTAGGTCTTGCTTTAGCACAAAAAAGTTTTGAAATTGTAACTTCACAAGCAACTGCAGGAGATCAAATTAGTAGTGAAGCACAGAAAGAAATTCAAAAAATTTTAGATGGTCTTAATACTGCAACAAGTTTACCAAACAAAAAAGGAGAGATTGAGAGAATAAGAAAAGTTTGTCAAAAAGGTCAAATGATAAAAGTTAAACCGACAAAAGTTGACTTAATGTTTGAATCAAAAGAAGGTGCATATTTTTTGTTTGATATTAAAACAGCAAAACCAAATGCTGGTGGATTTAAAGAATTTAAACGTACACTTTTGGAATGGGTCGCTGTGATTTTAGCTAAAAATCCAAAGGCAGATGTAAATACTTTTATTGCCATTCCATACAATCCTTACGAACCAGAACCATATACTCGTTGGACAATGCGTGGAATGCTTGATTTAGAAAATGAACTCAAGGTAGCGGATGAATTTTGGGATTTTCTTGGTGGTAAAAATACATACAAAGATTTACTTGATTGTTTTGAAAGAGTTGGTATTGAATTAAGAGAAGAAATTGATAACTATTTCAAACGTTTTAATAAAAAATAAAATTTTTGCTTAAAAATTAAAATCCGCCGTGTATTCCTCCCGCACAAAAGTATTTTTCTACTGAAAAATCTTTCGCGCCTGCCTCGCGCCGTCGCGCTCCGGCCTTGCGAAGCTAAACGCTTCTCACCCTCCTGCACGGCAAAATCAGAAATCAAGGCAAAATGGGAATAAGTCGAGGTTTTGCGAATCCTTTCCCGCAAATTAGTTTCGCAAAACCGAGTCCGTATTTGAGAGAATTAATACATTAGTAGAGCGTAGTTTTAATATTAAAGAAAAGAGAGGCGTGGAGCGTAAGATTAGCTTTCTTTATTTTCAAAATAGGTTCGCGCAAAGGATATTAATACACCACAAGGGTTTATAAAATCCCCACACAAGATCAAGTGGGGGATTTTATAAACGCTTGTGGACCCTACAGGGGTCGAACCTGCTACCTCCTCATTGCAAATGAGGCGCTCTACCAGATGAGCTAAGGGCCCATATATTTAACTTTAATCGAACTTCTAGTTTATCTTACTTACTCTCGCGAGACGCTACAGATAGCTAAGGGCCCATTATTTAACTTTAATCGAGGCCAAAAACAGCACACAATACATATTACCGTATTTTAGATTTTTTGCAAGAATTATCCACTTTTTACCTATTGCTAGAAAAGTACTATTCTTAAAATATTATTTTCAAGGCTTTGTAAGGCAGTTTTTTTATATACTATTTTTTCATAATTTGATATAATTTAAAAAGTATGTCGTTAAATAAACCGAATAAAATTCAGATAATTAAATATGCCCCTCCGCCACCTGATTTACCAACACTCAGTAATTCTGATCCTGATGATGTTGTTTTTCTTGGTAGGACTAACTATGTAGCAGCTCTTGAAGAAAAGAAGTTTGTTTTTGGAATTAAACGTATAGATCGTCGCCGACATATGTATATTGTTGGCAAGTCTGGAGTTGGTAAATCTAAACTTCAAGAATTAATGATTCGTCAAGATATTGCTTATGGACAAGGAGTTTGTGTTATTGACCCACATGGAGAACTTATTGAAGATATTTTAAATTTTATGCCAGAAGAACGTATCAATGATGTTTGTATTATTGATCCTGGGGATGTTGATTATCCATCTTCTTTCAATCCTCTTGCCAATGTTGATCCTCATTTTAAACATCAATTGACTCAGGGTTTAATAGAGGTTTTACGTAAGCAGTTTGGAGCAAATTGGACTCCTCGTCTTGAGCACGTTTTTCGTTTTACTACGTTGGCTCTTCTTGATTATCCTCACGCGACAATGAGAGGAATGATTTCAATGTTGACTGATCGTAACTATCGTCAGAAGGTTGTAGAATATATTGAGGACGATATGGTTAAACGTTTCTGGGCAATTGAATTCGCTGACTGGTCTGAAAAATTTGATACGGATGCTATTATTCCTTTGGTTAATAAGTTGGGACAATTTTTATCTGATCCCATGCTTCGAAATATTTTTGGGCAAAAAGAAAACAAAATTGATATTGAAGAATTAATGAATGAACAAAAAATTCTTCTGATTAATCTTTCAAAGGGTAAAATCGGAGAGGAAAACTCTTCATTTTTTGGAGCGATGTTTCTGACTAAAATTAAACAGGCTGGTATGGCTCGAGCAAAATTAGAACCAAAAGATCGTGCAGATTTTTATTTATATGTTGACGAGTTCCATAATATTGTAACTGACACTTTTGAAAATATTCTTTCTGAGGCTCGTAAATATGGAATTAATTTAGTTGTTGCTCATCAATATATTGGACAATTAATTCCTAAAGTTCAGCAGGCTGTACTTGGGAATACAGGATCTATTATTTGTTTCCGTGTTGGTGGTGATGATGCTGTTAAGTTGAAACCAGAGTTTGCCCCAATCTTTGATGTTAAAGATATGATTAATCTTGGAGTTGGAGAATTTTATATTAAAATGACTATTGATGGAGAAAGTTACGATCCTTTTTCAGCTGAAACTTTACGAGTATTACCAGCAACACATAAATCATACCGCAAAGAATGTATTGACTCTTCTCGTAAAAAATATGCGATTCTAGCAGGAGAAGCTGAAAGATTAATTGCTGAAGAGGAAGCAACTATTATTCGTTCTGCCCAGGAGAAGGCAGCTATTACTGGTGGTAAACAATCTAATGGAATAGATTATAGTGAATCTGATTCAAATGATTCAAATGATTCAAATGATTCAAATGATTCCTTTAAAACTCTTGTGGTAGAAGAAAAATCTGGAGAACCATTAATATAGCAAAACATTGACGGACTTCTTCTAATGCATGGTATAATTAAAATACAAAGGTCGTCCGGCTAGAGTTGGACTACAATTCTAGTTGAGAGGGTAATTTAACTCATTTAATTTATATATATTATGATTTTTATACATACAACATGTAGAGATATGGAAGAAGCTCAAAAACTTGCTGATTTAATTATTGAGAATGAAGTAGGTGCCTGTGTTGATTATTGGCCAACTACTTCTTGTTATAATTATGAAGGACAGTTTGTGAGTAAGACACGAGTAAGACTTTTAGTTACAACTTTTGAATCAAAGCTCGATGCTGTTACTAAGATTATTTCTGAACATCATTCATACACCGTTCCACTTATTGCTGGTGTAGATGTAAGACGAATCAATCATCCTTATAAAGAGTGGATGATGGAAGTAATAAGA
>Ga0180007_10006288_pt1 | contig 11659 bp, 9 predicted proteins | sample MM_PC_MetaG_FD_121122 | JGI IMG/M metagenome (GOLD analysis project Ga0180007, IMG submission 121122) | Groundwater microbial communities from the Aspo Hard Rock Laboratory (HRL) deep subsurface site, Sweden - MM_PC_MetaG | ecosystem: Environmental > Aquatic > Deep subsurface > Groundwater...
GGCCTTTGCTACCTTTTTAATACCAGGTGTGACCCTGAGAATTACCAATAGTAAATCAGCAATATCGTGTCAAGGCAAAAACCGTGTTTACAAAAAAAGGAAGCGTTTTAAGCATATCCCATTTTTATTTTTTCACGGTCAATTGTGCCATCCGATGCCCTGGGCAATTCACGGATAAACTCAACATATCTTGGTTTTTTGTATCCGGCAATAAGAGACCCGCAATAGGCGATCAAATCATCTTTTGTAAGGGTTGCACCAGGGTTTAACGAGCAAACCGCTTTTATGCCTTCACCAAATTTTGGATCTGGAACACCAAACACACAGACATCCTTGATGGCCGCATGTCCAAGAATCGCTTTTTCAACTTCAGCAGGGAAAACATTTTCACCGCCCGGCTTGATCAGTTCTTTTTCAGCTTTACGGCCTTTGAAGAACAAAAATCCGTCAGAATCGATCATGCCAAGATCCCCGGTATGATGCCAGCCGCCTCTGAAGGTATGGGCATTCAGTTCATCGGCATTCCAATACCCCTGGAAAACCAATGGGCCTTTGACAAGAATCTCTCCTATTTCATTGACAGGCAGAATCCTGTCACGGTCATCTGCAATCTTGATATTGGCAAGGGGTGAAATAATACCGGCTGATCCCTGTTTTGCAAAGTATTCGGTAAATGAGATCAGGCCTGATGTTTCCGTCTGGCCGTACATGGTCCAGAATTTGGACCGGGTTGCGGTTTCCCATTCCTTTGCCGTATCAGGCATTTCAAGTCCAGCTGCTATCTCAAGGCTTGAAAGGTCATGACCGCCATCTTTTATTGCATCGATAAGGTTTGATAATATGGGTGGGAAGGAACCAAAAATAGTGACTTTTTGTTCCTGGATAAGGTCTAATGTTTTAGAAGGGTCAAATTTTTCCTGTAGTATGTTTTTACCGCCGGCTTGAAGTATCCCTAACCCGAGATTGACGCCCATAATGTGAAATAAAGGCAAAATATTCAAATAGGTTTTGGTTTTATCAAGCCCGAAAGCGTGGATGATCTGCTGGTTTGCTAAAATAATGTTTCCCTGCCCAAGAATGGCGCCCCTGGGTTTGCCAAGCATGGCTGCCGTATGGATAATCAAAAAGGGATCACAGGAACTGCAGGGTTCGGTTGTCTTAAGGGGAGATGCGCTATAAAGGGTTGAAAAACCCATATCCTCTCCATCGACAATAAAGAAATGTTTAAGACAGGCAAAGGATGCAGTAAATAATTTTGCCTGATCTTCCATTTCTTTATCGGAAAAAATTACAGTCGGGGTGGTATCCTCAATAATATAGCTTATTTCGTCCGGGCTTAACCGCCGGTTAATGAGGACCAGTACAAGGTTGAGAGCAGATGCTGCACCAAACAGATGGAAAAAAACCGGATGATTCTTGCAGAGAACGGCAATCCTGCTGCCGGGCTTAAGGTTCAGATTCCTGAGACCATTGGCAAATCTGGCAGTCTGGTCAAAAAGGTCGGCATAGCTGGTATCCGTTCCTTCCCAGCTAAGAGCGCAGGCCGTACTATTATAGAGGGCATTTTTTTCATAAATGTCAAAAAAGGTCAGGTTATGCAAATCGTTCATACAAAAGACTCCTTGTAAAAAGGATAAAAACAAAATGTGAATCCATTTTTGTGCAACTGCATAAAAACGCAATGCCTACCCAGATTTAAAAAAAAACGAGCGCTCAGTCTCAACACATTCTACTCTAATAATTTAATTTCATCTGTTTTGTCAAAGATTATTTTATTTTTTTTCAGCCGGGAAAAATATAGTAAAAATAGAATATCCGGAATTCAAACAATCTTCCTGGCTGTTGCAAAAGGAACAGTTGTCAATATTTCCCGGGCATTTTATGTCCTTGGCGTTTAAAAGGAAACCACATCGTTCCGATACCATATCCAGTGTAAAGCCATGGCGGTCTGAAAATATTTTCATCCGTAACAGATCAGCGCCTTTCCCACCGGCATTAAAGGAAAAAGGCGTTTTGGTTGAATACAGCAATGTTTCCTGGGTTGAAAAAAACCCTTCAAATATTCTTTTTTGGGCATCGGCCTCAATTCCCACTCCAAAATCATGGACGGTTAAAAGAGCGCCGGATTTTTCAGCTTTAACAGAAATGAGGATTTTCCCTTTATCCGGTGTGTTTTCAATGGCATTTTTAATAAGACCGCCCATCATTTTATCCAGGATTTCTTTTGGCAAAATAAGCGTCGGAAGATGGTCATCCATAAAAATCTCTATATTCACCTGCCTGAATTCAAATTCAGGTTTAAGACAAGCATAAAAGCTGCTGAAATATTCGGGAAAATGAATGGGCTGGTAGGTGATTGACCTGGGACCGAATTTGTCATCAATCAATTGGCGGATCAATTGTTCCCTATGCTCATCAGAAAGATTCTGCTGAACGAGTGTTTCCAGTTCGTCCTGACAGGCTTCAAACATTTTCAGTAGCAGTTTCTGGGCAGAATAGGTCTTGTCTTCCATGATATCTGCCACCTCATCCTGTATCTCAACGATTCTGTCCAGATTCCTTTCAAGCCGCTTCAAAGTGGCAGTAACGTTTAAACCGGGTATGGATTCAAGCTTTTTAGTTAAGATCTGTAAAGAGCCATTAAGGACAGCCACGGGCGTTTTCAGCTCATGGGAAAGGTGGTTGATGGCTTTGCCTTTGGCCCGGTTCATGGAAGCCACATCCCGGTATGCCTCCCTGACAGCTTCTGAAAACCTTGCATTTTCAATGGATATGGCAACGGTTCCGGCAATCATTGTCATCAATTCCATATCGTTATAATCAAACGGGTTCTGCTTCTTGTTGATGGCACACAGAACACCAATGATTCTGTCATCACTTTTAATCGGTACTTCCAGGAGGCTCCGTGTCTGATAACCCAGTGTTTGATCTCTTTTGGGGTAATCCTGGGCCAATTTTTTAATATCGTTTACCAGGGCATATTCTCCGGTTTTAATAATTTTTCCGGCCAGAACCGAGTCTGAAGGGAAACGAAAGGTTTTTGCCCTTTTTTCCGTATCTGAATTATCATAGGAGGCTCCCGTGAAAAATAATTCATCCGTAATTTCATCATATAACAGAACCATCGCACCTTCGGTGTTTAAAATTCCTTTCACCTCTTTTGAAATATAATTCATAAGGTCTTCAAGCTCAGGATATTCAGGCAGGAGAGCCGAGATCCGCATAATGGTTTTATTGTTTGCAGCCAGTCTTTTTTCTTCTGTAATATTCCTTAATATAACAAAATTTTCCGTTAGCCCGGTTTCGATTCTTTCATGGGATGCAGCCCATAAAACCACATCCAAGGTCCTGCCATCCCTTGTCAGGCGCTGCGTTTCATAACGGGTCAGGGATTTGTCTTCTCTGAATTTGTTCAGCATGGTATGGGTTTCAGCTTCAAGTGATTTTGGTACAAACGGAACGGGTCTGCCCTTGAGATCTTCAAGTGACCAGCCAAAGGTTGCTGAAAAAGAGGGGTTCAGATAGGAAACATGCCCGTTGTTATCATAAACAACAACAGGGTAAGGAATAAATTCCAGAATTTTTCGGTAAAGCCGATACAATTCTCTGGTTTTGCTTTCGGCAATTTTTTCTTCTGACACGTCCTGAAGGGTTTCAACAGCACTGATGATCTCTCCATTTTCATTGGTAATGGTGGAGGCACAGAAAAAAAGCCATTTGCCGTTTTCACCCAGATCCTGGAAAAAGTCTGTGGCGGAAAAGCGTTCTTTGGCTTTGGTTGACGGGTTGTATTTTACACCATAATGCTTTGAAATACGATCATCTGATGACCTGTCGATGATCAGATCTGCCATCACGGGACGGCTGCTGGAATAAAAGGCTTTCCACTGGTGATCCGTGCCGATCATTTTTTTTTCCGAAAGACCGGTTAATTCTTCGCATGCCCTGTTAAAATGGGTTATTTTATGGGTGCTATCCAGCACAAAGATGGGGATGGGCGCGTTGTAAATAATTCCCTGAAGTTCATTGTTTTTTTTTTCAAGCGCTTTTATTCTGTTTTCAAGTGTTTTGATATCATTGGCTTTGTTGTTCATAAATAAACCCCATAAAGACTTTACAAGTTTGATCGATCCTCGTATAACCTAAAGGTCACACGTAACCAAATTTATGATTTGAAAGATCTTAATAGTTTTTTAGAAAAAGGTAGTCAATTCATAGCACGATTGTAATATATAAAATCATTGGTTGATATTGCAAGGATTATAAAAGGTTTAATAGAAAAATGCCAGACACCACCATTAAGACAGAAATTTTAATTCATGATCTAAAGGTCCCTATTTCAGTAATAGATGCCGGGGCAAAATCACTTTTGAATCGTCAGGATTCTTACGGGCCTTTGACAGACAAACAGATAAAAGTATTAAAGCGGATCATCAGAAACACATTGATCACCCAGAGGCTTGTGAATGATGTGCTGGAGCTTGGAAGATCCAGGGAAGGCGTCATGATCACCTCTGATTTTTCTGTCTCAACGCTTGTGACCGCTGTTTTGATGGAAATTTATGATCTTTATGATCCAGGCATGGCCGATGACGTTCGAAAAATTGAGACCTATGATGCGCTTGAACAGGTGGTAAAGGGAAGTGGTACCTGGTTGTCATTTGATCCCAAAGTGTGGAAAAAAGTGGTCCATCTTGATGAAGCCAAAGTGCGACAGATTTTGAGGAACCTTGTTACCAATGCGGTTAAGCATCGTTCTTCCATCGTGGAGATTTCAGGCAGCATTGAGAATACAAATCTGATTTTAATGGTGAAAGATGACGGGCGGGGCATTCCGGCAGCAGACCAGCAAAAAATATTTGAAACCTATTTTACAACGGGATCATCCATTGAAAGTGCCATTAAGAGTCATGGCCTGGGGCTTGCCGGTGTAATGGTGCTGTTAAAGGATATGGGAGGCACTTTGACATTGAATTCAGACAATGGAAAAGGGGCTGAGTTCATTGTAACCATCCCACTATAACCCCATTAAAACCGGCTTAATAATTCAATCACATATTCTATATCTGCAGATGTATGGCCGGCATTAATCTGAAATCTGATCGTCTCATCCCCTTTGGGCACCACAGGAAAGGTCAATCCGACAACCAGCACTCCATGATCGAATAAATATTTTACAAGATCACGGGTTTTATCCGTATCTCTGACCATGAGCGGAACAACGGGATGGGGACCTGGGATTGATTCTTTTCCAAGTCGCTCAAGCCCCTGCCGGAACTGGGCAGTTCTCTGTTTTAAATTTTTCAGCAGGGCCAGGCCTTTTTCACTGTCACAAATATCAATGGCCTTTACAGCAGCAGCACAGTCTGCAACACTCAAGGGGTTGGTATAAATATAGGTATCTGCCTTTTGCCGGATGGCTTCGATAAGGGGCTTGCTTGCAGCAACAAAACCACCATTCACGCCAAAGGCTTTTCCAAAGGTTCCGACAATGATATCGGGCAGGGCGCTGCAAAACTCAGCCGTTCCCCGGCCCGTCTCCCCATAGGCACCCATCCCGTGTGAATCATCGACAACCGTGATGACCCCGTCCTTGAATTTTGAATCATATGCGTTGCACATGGCATTGATTTTGTCGATGGGGGCAAAATCTCCCCGCATGCTGAAGATCCCGTCAAATATGACCACAACCCGTTCAATACCAGGCCCAACCGCTTTAAGACAGCGTTCCAGGTCGGCCATATCATTGTGCTTGAAAATGCCTTTGTTGGCACTGGGGATATTGCTGATCCGCATGGCCCGGATAATCGAGTTATGGTTCAGCTGGTCACCAATCCAATGGGTTTTATTGTTGGAGATGGTGAGGGCAAGTCCGCAGTTTGAGGTGTAGGCAGAGTTGAAAATTCTGGCTGCCGGTTTTCCCACAAATCTGGCCACTCTTTTTTCAAGCTGGTCATGATGGATAAAGGTTCCATCAATAAACCGCACAGCACCCGGGCCAACACCAAAGTTTTGGGTTGCTTTGTCTGCCGCTGCCGCAAGTTGCGCGTGATTGGAAAGGGATAAATATGAATTGGAGTTCAGCCGGATAAACTCAGTATCACTTCCGACCAGTTTATACCGGGGGCCATTTTCACCCTTTGGGGGAAGGTATTGTTCAATTATTCTTTCCGGGGCTTTAGCCCTTCCTTCCTGTATAAAGACGTCTAATTCCTGTGTTAGGGATATATCAAGTTTGTCGATGGACATTTTGTTTTTCTCCAAAAAAAATGGTGGGTTTTGTTCAGCACTATCAATTAACCGGCTAATCCCAGTCCAAAATTACTTTTCCGGATAGACCGGACCGCATTACATCAAATCCTTTTTCAAATTCGGTGTAATGAAATTTGTGGGTGATTAAAGGGGATATATCCAGCCCGGTTTGAATCATGCTGCTCATCTTATACCAGGTTTCATACATTTCCCTGCCGTAAATGCCCTTGATGGTCAGCATATTAAACACAACTTTGTTCCAGTCAATATCCGTATTATCGGGCATGATGCCGAGAAGGGCAATTTTTCCACCGTGACACATATTGTCAATGATGGATCTTAAGGCGGCAGGATTGCCTGACATTTCCATGGCCACATCAAACCCCTCTTTCATGCCAAGTTGTTTCTGGGCCTGTTCAATGCTGTATTTTGTCACATCAATGGTCAGGGTGGCGCCGGCTTTTCTGGCAAGATCAAGTCTGTAAGGATTCACGTCTGTCACCACCACAAATCTGGCGCCGGCATGTTTTGCAATGGCAGCGGCCATGCATCCGATGGGACCGGCTCCCGTAATCAGGACATCTTCTCCCAGAACATCAAAAGAAAGTGCTGTATGGGTTGCATTTCCAAGGGGATCAAAACAGGCCAGCACATCCAGAGGGATGGTTGTATTGCAATACCAGACATTGGTGACGGGTATGGCCAGATACTGGGCAAAGGCACCAGGTCTGTTTACTCCCACGCCCTTTGTATTCCGGCACAGATGCCGCCGACCGGCAAGACAGTTCCGGCAATGGCCGCAAATCAGATGCCCCTCTCCTGAAACCAGGTCTCCCGGCTTGAAATCCAGTACATGGGAACCTGTTTTTTCAATTGTCCCCACAAATTCGTGGCCGATATGCATGGGAACGGGAATGGTTTGCTGGGACCATTTGTCCCAGTTGTATATGTGAACATCCGTTCCGCAAATGGCGGTTTTTTTAATTTTTATCAAGACCTCATTGTGATTTATTTCAGGAATCGGCACATCCTGAAGCCATAACCCCTTTTCAGGTTTTGCCTTTACAATCGCTTTCATCGTTTCCATATCGTATAAATCCTTTTGATTTGTATTTTCCTGTTCACATTTTTATATCACAAGTGGCAAAGAAATACTATTTGGTTCTTGTCCCCTTATTATATTTTCAGGATAAAAGTTTATAGATAATAAGCTCATCTTCCTTGCCTTTGACTTTTACGGGTGCAAGCTGCACTGTTTTATATGATTCCGTTAAAAGGTTGTATGTGGTTTGACTCAAAATAATATCACACCCGTAATTTTTAGTCAGTCCTTCAATCCTTGAAGCAGCGTTAACCGTATCCCCGACCAGTGCATAGGACATTAACGCCTGGCTTCCTATATTGCCCGCAAGCACGGCACCCGAATGAATGCCGATACCATGGGCCAGGGGCTCAAATCCATCCTGTACAAGTTTTGTATTTAGCGATTCAAGCCTGCTCCTCATCTCAAGCGCTGCTTTTACAGCCAACTCCGGGTGGTCATCAAATCCAACGGGTACACCGAAAGCCGCCTCTATTTCATCCCCCACATACTGAAGAACAAGGCCTTTATTCTCTTTTATGGCCAGGGTCATTTCGTTAAAATACTGATTTATAATTTCAACCACCTGTTTGGGATGATTCTTTTCCACAAGACCTGTAAAATTTCTCAGATCTGAAAACAACAGGGTCGCTCTTTTCATTTCACCGCCAAGGGACGGATTGCCGGCAATAATTTCATCCCGGATCTCTTTGCAGACATATTTTCCAAAGGATTCTCTTGCCGTCTGGCTCTCCTTCAGGCTTTTAATCATCAAATTAAATCCTTCAGCCACTTCTCCAAACTCATCGTTGGATAAAATTTTCACCCGGGTATCCAGATGATTGTTTTCAACCGCTTTAATCGCTGTTTTCATCTCCCGCAACGGAACTAAAATGCTTTTTGACAAAAAATAGGCCATAATAAGGACAATGGCCAGTAAATCCAGGCCAATGAACCCCAGTTCCCATGCAAGGGAATCCATGATATGGCTCCTTGCAACAGCATCTGCCATTTCCATCTGCCTGATACTTGCAAAAACCGTCAAGCCCATTATGGGAAGGGGGATAAGGATAATACTTAAGAAGACGATTAAAAATCGTTTTCTCACATTAAGTTTAAACACGTGTTTTACTCTGTTTAAATGACCTTCAGGGAAAAAATTAGACACATATGGCCGCCATGCATTTTCCATAATAAAATACAGAATCATGGCCGTAATCCCGCCCCCCAGAAGGGATATCCCTAAAAATCGTCTTATACAAAAAATGAGATCAGGTGTTTGAACATTGAAAATCCTGGCTGCGATCAACGGTTCTAATAAACCGAAAATAAAACCCGCCAGTATCCAGATCATAAAGGAGATAACGGTAACAACCATTGGGAATTTGAGTGTTTCCCGCTGCAGGTGATGGATTTCCGATTCTTCAAGGGAATGGATCTGTATCTTATCAAATGCCACGTCAAACATACTTGTTAAGGATCGTCGAAAAAGTGAAAGTCCCAATAAACACAGCACGGCAGTTCCGATTCCAGCAAAAAGCGGAGGAAAATATCCCGGGATATCAGCCGCTACTTCATGGGCAGGCTGGACAAATGAAAAATAAAAATAGATCGCCACTGCACCCACCATATTGACCAACGGTATTAAAACAACAATTCTGTTCATCCGTTCCCCCATAATTGTTTTTTAATTAATGCCAGTAAATTTTGTTTTTCTTCAGGGAATTTATGCCCTTCATATTTTTTTATATCCATTATAACCCCCTGTTTGCTATCTTGAATGAGGGTATAATAATCGGTTATATAACCAGAGGATTTATAAATCAACCATCACAAGTCAGGTCGGCAACTCGGTCACATATTGTTTTCTTAGCAGACCCTGGTTAATCATTGTTTAGTCCTTCCAGAGAAAATCAGGCAATATTGCCGTGCTGTTTTAATAGGATATTTTAGATTCATAATTTTTCCTTTGTTTTAACCAAATAAATAATTTAGTATAGTAGCCTAAAAAAAGCAGTCGTCACAATGGAAAACGGGCTGAAATTATTTTAACGGCCCATTGATGTGACGCGCATAAAAATTTTAACAACAAACAAAATGAATGAATATTAAATTTATGGAGGTTAGAATGGAAATTAAAGTGACCCAGGCCAAGACAAACAGAACACGACCCAAAGATTCTGATCTGGGATTTGGCCAGGTATTTACGGATCATATGTTTGTCATGGATTATTCTGGAGAGAAAGGCTGGCATGATCCGCAAATTGTGCCCTATGCCAATTTTTCCATTCCGCCCTCTGCCATGGTTTTTCATTATGGTCAGGCCATCTTTGAGGGATTAAAAGCCTATAAAACAACTGATCATAAAATCTGTCTTTTCAGACCCAGGGATAATTTTAAACGGATGAACCGGTCTGCAAAAGGGATGTGCATCCCCCAGATTGATATTGATTTTGTCATGGATGCCTTAAAACAATTGATCCGGCTGGAAGAAAAATGGATTCCCGAAACCCTTGGGACCTCTCTTTATATCCGACCCACAATTATTGCGACCGATCCTTTCTTAGGGGTGCGGGCATCTATCACCTACAAGTTTTTTATTATTCTTTCTTCTGTTGGGGCATATTATGCCGAAGGATTGAACCCCGTAAAAATATGGGTTTCAAAGGATCACGTCAGGGCTGCTAAAGGCGGTGTGGGTGAATTTAAGACGGCGGGTAACTATGCCGCAAGCCTGATTGCCTCGGAAAAGGCAAAAAAGGACGGGTATGCACAGGTATTGTGGCTTGATGCCATTGAAAGAAAATATATAGAAGAAGTCGGTGCCATGAATATTTTCTTTCTCATCGGGGATGAGCTGGTAACCCCCAACCTGACCGGAACGATTCTGCCCGGTATCACACGGTATTCAGTCATAAGCCTTGCAAAAAAATGGGGAATGGCCATATCAGAAAGAAAACTCAGTATTGAGGAAGTTTTTACGGCCCATGAAAACAACACATTAAAAGAGGTGTTCGGCTCAGGAACGGCTGCTGTTATCTCTCCTGTGGGTGAAATCCGGTATGGGGATAAGGTGATTTCAATCGGTGATGGTACGCCGGGTGAAACGGCCATGAAGTTTTATACGGCATTAACCGACATCCAATACGGCAAAGCCGAAGACAGTGAGCATTGGATTGAAGCTATCGAATAATCGTTTACACTGGAGACAGCATGGCTAAGAAAAAAGGAATCACACCCATTGGAAAACGGATCAGGCGTATCCGGCTGGATAAAAAAATCAGCCTTGATGCCATTGCCAATGAAACAGGGCTTTCAAAAGAAATGATCAAGAAAATTGAGGCAGGTGATCAAAGACCATCTGTTGGAACACTGTTGCAGATTTCCCGAACCCTTCACATTGATTCAAATTTTTTGTTGAAAGAACAGGATGATGCCGTGGAAAAAAGATCCATGGCCTATACCAAAAGAACTGACAACTATGCCTATACGCCATTGTCAGCAACGGCTGAGAATAAACATCTCAAGGCTTTCAGAATAGTGGTTGAAGCCCAGAAAAGCCATGGCGGCGTCGGGTTTCAACACGAGGGTGAAGAATTTGTCTATGTGCTTAAAGGCAAAGTCGAGGTCCAGGTCGGTGATCATGTCAATAAATTGAAAAAAGCAGATTCACTCCATTTTAATTCCGGCATTAAACATGATCTTCGAAATACCGGTAAAACAGATGCAGAACTGATTGTTGTGGTGTATGCACCATAGAGTTTCAGGCGAATAAAGGAGCCCATCATGTTATTCAAGCTTTCAGATGAACAATTGATGATTCAGAATATGGTCAGAGAGTTTTCCCGGAAAGTCGTTGCCGCAACTGCATCAGAAAGGGATAAAACAAAGGAATTCCCGGCTGACAATTTCAGACAGATGGGTGAACTCGGATTAATGGGGATGATGATACCCCAGAAATATGGCGGTGAGTCTGCAGATGCCCTTTCCTATGTTTTGGCATTGTCTGAGATTGCTTATTCATGCGCTTCAACATCGGTTGTCATGTCCGTACAAAACTCAATTGTATGTGAAACCCTGTATAAATTTGGAACAGAGGAGCAAAAACAGCAATTTCTGGTTCCGCTTGCTTCCGGTGACATCATTGGTGCCTTTGGGCTTACAGAGCCTGATGCAGGATCAGATCCGGTCAGCCAGCAGACAACGGCGGTAAGGGATGGGGATCAGTATATTATCAACGGCACCAAACGGTTTATTACGTCGGGCAAATATTAAAAGGTGGTTCTGATAACTGCGAAAACGGATGAAAGCAAAGGACACAGGGGA
>Ga0180007_10006289_pt1 | contig 11659 bp, 6 predicted proteins | sample MM_PC_MetaG_FD_121122 | JGI IMG/M metagenome (GOLD analysis project Ga0180007, IMG submission 121122) | Groundwater microbial communities from the Aspo Hard Rock Laboratory (HRL) deep subsurface site, Sweden - MM_PC_MetaG | ecosystem: Environmental > Aquatic > Deep subsurface > Groundwater...
GAATGACCGTATATTCAGCTTTGTTTGTTGCCCTGATCGCCATGGGCGCATTTATCGCCATTCCTGTGGGCCCGGTTCCCATTGTATTGCAGAACATGTTTGTCCTGCTGGCAGGTCTAACCTTAGGACCTGTCTGGGGACTTGCCTGCGTGGGAATCTATCTTTTGATCGGCCTTGCCGGACTGCCTGTTTTTGCTGGCGGCACTGCGGGTATCGGCAAATTATTCGGTCCCACCGGCGGATATCTGGTGGCCTATCTGCCAGCAGTTTTTGTGACCGCTGCCATTTCAAAGGGATTGAAAAAAAGTATCATGGCAGATGTGATTGCCATGGTAACAGGCTCCCTGATTATCTATGCCATCGGGGTTCCCTGGTTAAAAATTGCCGTTTCCCTGTCCTGGCAAAAAGCCATTGCCGGCGGTATGCTTCCGTTTTTAATCGGAGATGGGTTAAAAATTGCGGCCGCCGCTTTTCTGGCGAAAAAGATAAGACCCCTTGTCAAAGAATAGTCAAATAATGGCAACACCCATTCTTGAAATAAACCATCTCACCCACAGATACCCGGACGGAAACGGCGGTATTTTCGATATCAATTTTTCTGTTACCAAGGGGGAATTTATCCTTATAGCCGGCCAGAACGGTTCCGGCAAGACCACACTGATCCGGCATTTGAACGGATTAATTGCCCCCCAGGAGGGCAGGATACTGCTCCAGGGACGAGATATTTTTAAAAATTTGACCCATACCCGGAAAACCGTGGGCATGGTCTTCCAGGATGCCGATACCCAGATTGTATGCGACACCGTGTATGATGAGGTCGCCTTTGGCCCTGAAAATTTAAACCTTGAAAGAAGCCTTATCAATAAAAAAGTTATCCAGGTATTGGATCAACTGGATCTGACGGGACTGAAGCACCGGAATCCGGCTACCCTTTCCGGGGGAGAAAAAAGAAAACTGGCCATTGCCGGAATCCTTGCCATGGATCCTGAAGTCATCGTATTTGACGAGCCCTTTGCCAATCTGGACCACCCCGGCACCCAATCCATTTTGGCCGTGATTTCAGGCTTAAATAAAAACGGCCATACCATCATTATGGCCACCCACGATGTGGAAACCGTTTTGCATTCTGCCTCCCGCCTGATCATCATGGCCCGGGGACGGATTGCTATTGAAGGGTCCATTACTCAGATGGTCGGCCATCTTGAATCCCATGGGATAAAACCCCCTTGCACCTGTACGATGGAGCCCCCCTCCCCCCCATGTCAATGAACCCCTTTATGTTCAGACCGGGCAACTCCACCCTGCACGGCCTGGATACCCGGTGCAAAGTTTTCCTGGTCTGTCTTATGAGCCTGGCCCTGGTTAAAGCAGATTTTCCAGCCTGTGGCATTCTTTTTGGGATACTTGTTTTTTTCATCAAAAATATCGGACTAGGCGTGGGAGAAACCTTGAAACACTTAAAATATTTTATTCTGTTTCTGGTTTTTATCCTCCTTTCAAGGGCCCTGACCATTGCAGGAGACCCCCTTATTTCCCTCCATGGCATGACCATCAGCGCCCAGGGTCTATACCAGGGCTCGCTTGTGGCCCTTCGATTTTTTCTGGTCATGGTCACAGGCCTTGTTTTTTCCGCCACCACCCGACCTTCCAGCCTGAAAAGTGCGGCCCAATGGTATTTAAAACCCATTCCCCTTATCCCGGAAAAACGGGTGGCCATTATGATCAGTCTTGCCCTGCGCTTTTTACCCCTTCTTCTGCAACAGGCACAGGAAACCTCAAATGCCATCTGTGCACGGTGTGGAAACCTGGAAAAAAATCCGGTAAAACGCTTTATACGGCTGACACTTCCTTTGTTAAAAAAAACCTTTTTATCTGCGGATCACCTGATTTCTGCCATGGAAGCCCGGTGTTATTGCGAAGACCGCACCGATCCTGAATTTGAACCCAGCGGCAAAGAGGCAATTTTCATCGTGATAAGCCTTGTCTTCTGGCTTTGCCTTTTCTTGGCCTAACCAATTTTATTTTTCGAAAACAAAACAATCGCATATAGCATTTTACCCGATCTGTTTTTGTCTTCAACGACTGTGCCTTTTACCCGGCAGCATAAATAATTTTAAGGCGTCATTAAGGGGACATCTCACTCCATTTTTTATTCTTTAGTTTTAAAAAATTTCACGCCTTCTTTGCATTGATCTAATATGGTCTGGTTCCCCTGACTATAATAATTTCCGCAACGCTGTTCTCCTTCTGCCTCAGCCTGGTTAGGCTTTTTGCCATTTATTCTGGCATTAATATAATAATCGCAGCCTCTTTTGAATGAGTTGGAATTTCCGGAGCACACGCAGTTTGAGGTTAGACTCGATATCTCCCGGCTGAAACAGAGGCTGCATCCGGGCCCTTAAATATAGACTTGACCTGGCTAGTCTCTTTGAGACTGGGGTGCTCCCGCCTGCATTGCGCCGCCCATGATTCCGGAACTCTGGGCAGAGACACACTTTCCGAACTCACCCGCGGCGCTGAAAACGATCTGTAAGGAATCCCGGTCAATGACCTTCAGCCCAATGGGGTCGATATCAACCCGCCAGTTGGTGCCGGAAAGGCTAACCGAGGCATTGATCTTGGAAATATTGCAGCAATCCTGAATGGCTTTTGTGGTTTGACAAAAAACATGAAGCAAAATATAAAAAACCTAACTGGATAAGGTCCGGATTTGAACATTATCAATAACTTGATATCATGTTGAAAATTCAAAAAGCATTTTGTAACTAAACAACCAACCGGCTTGAAGGCCGGTTGGTTGTTTAGTTCTTTTCCATTTCTTCAAGATCTCTTATTTTGGTTCAGTTCGATAACGCCATAGACTGGCATCTCCGATATTCAAATAGGAAATTTTTAACTGTCAACGCCGGAATGGCACCGGTCAGCCGAGCATTCGATACATTCCATATTCCTGAATTGCTTGAAGCGTGTACAGCGGATCTCGATTAGGATAAGCGCTACTTATGGTTTTCAAGCCAATTTAATAGCGGTTCTTTTACCTTTGCCAGAGAATAGTTTCCATACATGACGTCCATATGACCAAAGTCAGGCAGATAGTAGATTGTCACATCATCATTAACGGTTAGGTTTGGTATTGAAGGATCAATACAATATCCGTAAGGGCAGAAAAGATCGGTTAAAAAACCTATGGCTGGCAGGTCAATCTCATTGTCATCGTAATCTAAGTAGGGAACGTCCTCCCACGCTGTCATCTGGCCCCATTCAAAATCTTGGACCGTCGGCCAGTATCTGTTGAATTCCGACAAGGCGGTGACCAGTGCGGTTTTATCGATGGCACCATTGTTGTAATTGCTAAACGCACCTTCTCCCCAAACAACAAATGCGTTGGCTGCGATATAGTCCGATAGGGTTTCGAATTCCGAAGGAAGTGGAGCGCCGGCAAGGTTTAGGGCATTGGGGACGGCACCGGCAAGCTGCCGATTTTCAAAATTCTCCCAGCTGGATTCACCCAAATATTGGTAAAAAGTGCCCTTGGGCGGACAGAGAACACTGTTACATCCATCAGGTACGGCAAGCATACCGGCCTGCACCAAATCCATGACATAAGCAAAGGTGGCTTCATCCATTGGGTCACCACTGGCGCCGTAGTCTTTTATCTCCCCGTCAAATGCGACCAAGCCTTTTAGATCTGTTTGGTATTTAGAAGCATAGATGTTCATAAGGGTTGCACCCCTGCTGAATCCACTCATGAATATTTTTTCTGCGTGAGAAAGTTTTTTGATTTTTTCAACGCAGGCTTTTATATCTTCCCTAAAGACGCCAAAGTTCCAATCCAATATCTCGGAAATATCAATTCCCAATGTTTCAAACTGTTCATATTCCAGGTTCGGGAGATATGCACTCCTGTAGGACAGGGTGTATACGTCGTATCCGTTATTGGCAAGATACAACAGAGTATTAAACCTGGATTGCGTAATCGTTGACCAACCGGCTGCTTCCCAGGTACCTGGAAGCATAAGGATAACCCGGTTCTTGTTGTGTCTTCTTTTTTCCCTCAGGACCCGATGAAGTGCTATTTTATCGAATGCACCATAGGGCGGTCGTAAAGTCTCCCAAACAGAATGCTTCAGTCCCGGGTTGTCAGAAACCGCTTGTTTCAAAACAAGTTCCCAATTTGAACACTCTATGTTTTTTTCGGATGATCCGGCTTTGGCTGTTCTTCTACGTTCAATATCAAGGGTTGGAATTTCCTGTACATTGATCATATGGTTTAAATAGATATAATCCATAAAATGGTCTTCTGCTTGCAGACCGAAAACCAATAATAGGGAAATCAGAACAAAAAGAAAAATATAATTGCAGCACATACGTTTCATAAAAGGCTCCTTTGTTGGTTAACCGCACCTAATTTAGTGCCTGAACAAAAATCACCAATAGGCACTTTTTAGATTGTTATAAGAGATTCCATGAACTCTGGAATCGTGATCACATTGATAGAATTTGTGTATTATCTCGTCTGTTTTTGATGCAGTCGATTCAGACCTCTGATAGGGCCTTCAAAAGCCCCTATGTAGCAGTTGAAATTGGTGGGCCAATTCGACACTCCTATGATCGCATAAACAAGAACGGAGAAGGGAAAATGTCCCACCAAAAGTATAAATGGAAACTGTTTCTAAATACTTCAAAGCAGACAAAGCAGGCACACGGCTATTAAAACTGAAGTTCTGTCATAACTTGTTGCTACTCTTTTAAATTTTTTATCCTTTCAAAGTAACTCTTTTGGAAATGTGATGGTCGTGGTCTCTTTGCTCAATGCTATTTCTGCGGGATGGGATAATTGCAAGTTCCCTAAACCGTTTATTAAGCAGTTTACTTGTCTGTTCCAAAAGCATTTTGCCCATTTGGTCAACATGCCGGTTTCGCCAATTTTCCAGGGAGGTGCCTTTTACCCACTGGTTAAAGGCACCTAGTGCAGGGCCACAGTAAACCTGAAAGTCCACTCTGTTTTTTCTATTCCCTTCCAGGGCAAGCCTGTTGGCATAGTTAAAATACCACTTGAAAATCATGGCCATCTTTTTTTTGGGTTGTTGATCAGCGATTCGAATTTCATCTTTTGGATAATAGCGTTTACACTCACCATAGACATCGTTAAAGGTTCGTTTGAAATAATTGCGTTCCAACTGCATCCTTGTTTTTCCGTCGATATCTTCCAAAGAATCATAATGACGATAAAGTTCATAAAGCTTATTTGCCCTTGCTGGAAAAAAAACCCCTTTTTTCAGTACCTGGACCCTTGAACCTATCTCAAACATATCTCCAGCAGGAGCATATGCAGTGTCCTGTACATTCATTTCCTGGAGCATATCTTTGACAAGATCACTTGTTCCAGCTTCTACCGAACATTGGTTTATGGAACCGGTCAAGATGAAATCGGCACCCATAATGAACGCCGAGGCTGCGGCTTCGGGCGTGCCTATTCCGCCTGCAGCACCGATTCTTATGTTTTTACTATACCGATGTTTTTTCATCATCTCATCACGCAGATGGATCATGGTGGGAATCAACGCAGAAGCGACCCCCATATCTGTGTGACCGCCGGAGTCAGCTTCCACACAGATATCATCCGCCATGGGCAAGCCCCGGGCCAACTCAGCTTGTTCCCGTGTAACTACACCTTGTTCAAGAAGCCTTGCGACAATACCTTCAGGGGCGGGGCTCATGAACTCTACTGCGACCTCAGGTCTTGACAACTTCCCCATAATTCGGTTTGAAATTTGGATTGATCCGTCGAAATACCTACTCAGCCCATTTAACCGATACCTGACCAATGCCGGCGTCATCTTTATATAGGCTGCGGCTTCTACACTGGGCACTTTGTATTTTAGATATAGTGATACATGATCTTCCTCTTCGGGGCCAAACAGCAGGTTCATCCCATAGGCTTCTTCCTGATCCAAACGACTTTGAATATGGATGATGGCCTTCTCAATATCGTCCAATGGTAGAGCGCCTGTCCCGAAATAGCCGATCATACCACTTTTTCCCATCTTAACCACCATCTCCTCTGATGCAATCCCGTATACCATTCCTCCGGTGGCATAGGCGTATTTGAGGCAATAGTCTTTTTTATACTCCCAACATCCCAGCGAGGTAGCCGCTATGCCCGAGGTTGTTGTTATGGCAGCCGATCCTGGCTCAAACAACCTCTGCCGGGCAGGCTTGTCGTAGACGTCCGGTGCTATTATTATTGGTGTCGACAATTTTTCAGAAGAAGGCATAGAATATTTGTCTTCAAAACTCTCGTGCCCGTTTGCCAGGACTTGCTCCGGGATTTCATTCTTTTCAGTCCTTAAAGGAGTTGCCTCCTCTTTTATGGTTTTAACCATTGATGTCAATACGCTTCCTGGGCCGATTTCGATAAATCTTTCAACCCCTTTGCCCCACATATAACGAACAGATTCCATCCATCTAACCGGGCTGTTTATCTGGCTTGCAAGCAGCCTTCTGGTCTCTCCGGCTAAATAAGGACGAGCGGTGACGTTAGATATGACCGGAATCTCAGGAGGAGAAAAAGAAATTTGATCAAGGTAGGTGGCAAATCGTCTTTTAGCATCCGTCATGAATTTGGAATGAAAGGCGCCACTGACTTTTAGGAGAATGCATCTATAGGCCTTGTTTCTCTCAACCACCTTTCTGGCAGATTCAAGCTGAGACCGGTCCCCTGAAAGAACGATCTGGGAGGGCGTGTTTATATTGGCGATCTCAATCTGGTCAAACCCATTTTCTTGGATGACAGATTTTAGAGTACCCTTATCCATTCCAAGAATAGCCGCCATACTTCCATTTTTTACTGCGCCCATGAGTTCTCCACGTTTTTTGACGAGCCTTAGACCCGTTTGAAAATCAATTACTCCGGCTGCCAAAAGCGCATTGTATTCTCCCAAACTGTGGCCTGCCACGTAATCCGGTTCCTGTTTATAATTTTCACGTACCCTGAAATAGGACAGGGCATTCACGACAAAAAGAGCAGGTTGTGTGTATTCGGTCTGGTTTAAATCATTTTGTCGGTCATCAATGCACAAACGTTCAATTGAATAACCTAAAATCTCATTTGCTTGGCGAATGTAGTTGGGAAAGTCGGGAAACAACTCTTTGCCCATTCCCTTTTTCTGGGATCCCTGACCGGGAAAAATAAACGATTTCATTTTTAGATTAGTCCTCTTTTTTTGGCAGAATCATCGAAAATTAGAAAAACAGGCCTCCTTATCCTCGGCTGGGCACGTTGGCATGGAGGAAATTGAACATGGACGTTACCTTCCTGGATTTGCTCTTCCCTTTAAAATAGATCTCTTTGACCGCGGCTGTAGTGACCGTAGTGACCTTTGCAAATCCTCTTTGGGTAAAAAAAGCTTCTGTTTCCCCCTCGGGGACACCAAAAAGGAGGGGAGCCCCCTCTTTTTCAACAAATTGACGCAGGATCTGCGCCTCTTTGAGGGAGCTTGTGCCATCAATTACTGATGAATGGAAATAATCGGTGACAAGGGAACTGTCAGGAGCAGAGTTGTTAACAATGAAAGAAAGAAGCTTTTCGACTGCCGTGGGAGAGATATACATGATTACCCCTTCCAGGATGAACAAAGTCTTTAAGCCTGTGTTGTAGCCTCCTTCCAGCAATTTTATATCAAGTTGCTCCTCCCCGAAAATGACCGGAGAAAAGACAACGTGCTCCGGCAATGAACCGAAGATTGTTCCCAGTACCTCTTTTTTGAAGGCTTGTGTTTGTGGGTGGTCCACCTCGAATACTTTTACCTGTCCCTTTAATGCGTTGAAACGATAAGCCCTTGTGTCATACCCTGCTCCGATCAGTACCAATTGCTCCAGACCTTCTTGGATACATTTTACCAAGTACTCATCTATGAAACGGACTCTGGCGACGATGGCCCCGTTTACACCAGGCATCATTTTTTCATACTGGGCAATCGCCGCTTTAACTTTGAACAGGCTTTGAAGGCTTTTTTGCATCTCCTCACTTAGAAAACGGTGGGCATAAGGATCGTAGCAGACCCTGTCTTCTTCCGGGAAACATGATTCACTAGCCCTGACACCTGCGATTTGTGCTGCCATTTTTTGGGGATCTCTTTTTTCGTTCATACTTTTCTCCTTGAGAATTTATTGGTTGATGGGGAACCCGAGATCTTCGGCGTACTGCCGAGTGTTGATAATCATTTCGTACAGATATTCTACTGATGATTCAGGGACCTGTTCAAGATTCCTTAGCGTCTCAATTACAAAGCTTTTCTCAGAGTCACTGATATTTTCTTTTGGTGCTATGTGTAGAAAGATCTCCCTGAGTTTTTTTTCAGATTCAATTTCTTTCTCCCGCGAGAGGCTCCCTTCCCTAACCAATTTTGCCCGTTCGCTGGCATAGAGAAAGGTGTTAAAATTTTTATAGGCGTAGTAGTTAATAAATCCCCACAATACGCAGTGGGTCTCAAAGATATTGGAATTGTATAATTTTTTCTCTTTGAGCAAAGAAATAATCTTCTCCGAATCATAAGTTTCTCGCATTGAGACGTACGGATAAATGATCTTCGGCAGTTTTGCATCGTCAGTTTCAAGAATAATCTCGGTTATATCTCCAAAAATGTTGCTGTAGAAATCATTCCCGAGAAACTGTTTGTTGTTCCTGATAGTCCTTTTGATGTCGTCATGAACCCATATCCAGTCCAACTGGTCCGGATCTGCGCAGTATAGGATATAAGGAATGTTCATCCGAAATGCGGTCATAAAGGCAGATAATAAAATATAAGAAGTACAGATGCCACAGGGTTGTTTTTCGCGCATGAAAAAGGCCGGGTTTTCTACCATGGCCTTTTGACTCAAGGTATTGTACTTTTGATACTTGTACAAAGACTGGCTCATGAATGCCCTGTATTTAGAGTGGGAAGATAAAGAAATGTGATCCACGTCCATGGCAGCACAAACTTTTTTTATATTTTTTTCAGCATTGGTGCTTTCGTATGGGTGGTCATAGGTAAAGGCAAGTACTTTTTTCTTATGGGCATTAATCACCTGAAGAAGCATATAAATGCTATCTTTTCCCCCACTGAGCATTAACATGCACTCATAACTGCCATTTCCTCTGGAAGGTGCAACAAGATACCTTTTAAAATCCCTTTCATATTCTGCTATATGCTCTTCTTTCTCATGGAGATCAATTTCTCCATTGCAGATATGACATGTTCCGTTTTCATCAAAACAGATTCCTGGCTGACGTTTTTTGTTGATGCACTTGGTACAATAGATATCCTCCATCATGGATGCTCCTTTTTGGATTCAAATTGTTACTTATAGGCCACCGCAGTCGGGAACATCCGCCGTTTGTCAAAGATGAATTCAACGGTTTCAAAACCAGCGTCTTGAAGCTGGACCTTAGTCTGCTTGGTTGTCCTGAAGTGATTAAACTTCATGTTACAGATATCCAAGGTGATTACTTTGGACAGCATCAGTGCTTCATTATCAATCAGAGTGAAATCCCATTCTGATTCTGCCCCATCCAGAGGTGGCGGGGTAAAATAACTGGTCACCAGCATCCCTCCCGGGCGAATGGCATCGTGAAATCTCTTATACAGTGCCGTGACTTTGTCGTCATTCGGTTCGTAAAGCGTCAATCCGCTCGATGAAATAAGGCTATATTCTTCTTGCGCGGATAACTCCCAAGCATCCTGCTCCATCACAGTGACCCATTGTTCCAGTCCTTTTTTCTTTGCTAACGTTTTTGTGTTCACAAGGGAGTCGGGATCAAGATCTATTCCCACCAAGCGGATATTGGTTATCCCTGAATAATCGAGATCTAAAAGATCTCTCATACAACCGCATGGGATAGAACATAGTACAGCACCATCTTTTACCATTTTCTGGTTCATGTCCAAAAAATGTTCAAAACGCTTTTGAGTAGCACGCATGCCCGGGAACACGTCCAATATCTTTTTTTCCAATTCATGCAGAGGTTTTCCTTCCTTGTCTAAACCAGAAGCTCTTCGGGATTTAGGGTGGGAGATAATATAGTCGGACCAGTACCCGTCCAAACCTTGGTTCTGTATCATAAACCTGCCTAACTCGAATTGGGTCATCTGGTCTAAAAGATCTGTCATCCGTTCCACGGTGAAAAATTCAGATATATCTCCTGTTTTAGATATTCGTTTCCTATTTTCCAAAACTTTCTGGGATAAGAGTTCGGGATCTGCCGTGTGCGACAACAGATTGTCCGATATGGATGTCTGCCTCATACGAGTCTCCTTTTTTTGTAGGTTTGTTTTATAAAACACCTTTGGCACGCTTAGATATTCCTGGTCTACGCAATAGGCAAGGTAGGTTCTGATAAGCGTTTCATTGACCCCTGGGGCTGTGATCCCAGCTTTTTCCAATATTCCGGCGGTATAGTCGCTATCGAGGTAATTCTGTCTTTTTATTTTGGGATACGGGATGTTCATATGACGAAATTTGAACATTTCAGTTGCCAAGGAATGATACTGGGTATCATTATCCACAATCTGTTTGAAAAACGCGTCCGGACTGACCAGTTCGATGGGGAAACCAATCTTTCTCAGGATATCGATGAGCTCCAAAAAGGATCGGTGCTCAGGATTGAGCAGATGGTAAACGGATTTTATTTGTTTTAGGGAGGTCGATAGATAGACAATACTTTTACCGATATAATCGACAGGCGTTACATCGAAGATTTCATGTACCTTCGGAGCGGTTTTCATTTCAATACAGGTTTTCAGAAGATCATAGTATATTCCAGGAACCGTCGTTTTCCCAAAAGGATAGTAGCCGTGTCGGTGGTCTCCCATGATATTCCCCGGACGCACAATGATCCATTTCAAGTCTTCAGCAGATTGGATCATTTTTTCAGATTCAAACTTTGTTTGTGCATAGGCCAGATGCTCAAATCTCTGACCCAGGTCCAAATTTTTCTCCTTAAATATTGCAGAGTCGTCACGAAAAAGCAGATCACCAAAAACGGTATAGGAAGAAACATAAACCATATATTTTTGCTTGGTCCGCATGGCGAACTGAATCATGTTTCGGGTCCCGTCAACATTTACTAATTTCAAGGCATCGTATATTCCGTGGAGGCTTACCTTCGAAGCATTATGAATTACCAAATCCACGACACCTGCTACATCATCGTACAGCGAGTGAGATAGCCCAAGATCAACTTTGGTAATATCACCGGGAAGCGCCACAACTCGGTGTTCGATTTGATCGGTTAATTCTTGAGCAGGATCATAAACGTTGAGAAACTCCCTTATCCTGACCATGGCTTGGGCCGTATCCTTTGCCCTTACGAGACAATAGATAATACAATCCGTCTTTTCGAGCAGTGTTTTCAGCAGACATCCTCCAAGTACACCTGTTACGCCCGTCAATAGGATGTTGTCGGTTTGCAGCGTCTCAATTACTCTGGGGGAAAACTCTTTCTCCGAAGGTTCACTTTTAAGAGCATGTGCCATTTGATCAGGCGGATCACTCTTTTCAATTGAAAGAATCTGGTTATAAACATGGCGTGCCAGTGTTTTAATGGTTGTAAACCGAGAAAAATCGATTAGCATGTTCAGCCTGGGATAATGGCTGCTCAATAAATTAGACAGAC
>Ga0180007_10006290_pt1 | contig 11657 bp, 10 predicted proteins | sample MM_PC_MetaG_FD_121122 | JGI IMG/M metagenome (GOLD analysis project Ga0180007, IMG submission 121122) | Groundwater microbial communities from the Aspo Hard Rock Laboratory (HRL) deep subsurface site, Sweden - MM_PC_MetaG | ecosystem: Environmental > Aquatic > Deep subsurface > Groundwater...
AGATTAAACCACGCACCGATTTCATACTTTTGATGATTTCCCATATCATGATGAAAAAGTTTTTCCAAAATCTGATAAATTTCTTTCCCATAAGCTTTAAAAAAAGGGAAACACAAAAGTGCTTACCTTTTAGTTACCTCTGGTTTTAGTTTGCCTTGATCGAGTGCTTCAGGATAAGGATATGCTTCTTCTCTCATTCTCTTATAGAGAACATAGATTAGACCACGTTCTTTATCGATGCGTGTAATCACACCGATTCCCTTTTCGCCTTCAACCTTTGTTTTTTCACCAATTAGATATGTTTCATTGCTCCAAGCCATATTAATTCCACCTCAAGGATAATTATACCATAAATATTAAATAAAAATTGGTGCAATGATACGTGTGATTTGAGTTTCTTTGCAACAGTATCGTCAAAGAAAATTAACTTAAGATAAAATTTCAAAAAAATCTATGAATAGATGTAAATAATCTCTACTTTCTTCGTATGTTTACTTATTTTCGTCGAAATAATAATACAAATACTTTTTGTGTGCTTCTACTAATTCATTAAACACTTTTTCAGCCACATTTATTGAAGTTGTCATCGGATGTATTTGTAGTGCCAATAATGCTTTATTTAAATCTTTCTCATGAATTGCATCTACCAAAAGTTCCTCAAATGCTTTCATCGACTGCACCAATCCTCGAATTTGAACTGGTAATCTACCAATATGAACAGGTTGAGGACCATCTTTTGTTATGCAGCAAGTAATCTCAATTGCGCACCCATCAGGAAGATCTGTTATGTACCCTTTATTGATGGTGTTGACAACTTGAAAATCTTGTTTGTCATTATACAAAGAACTGATGATACTACAAGCAACATCGCTATAATAGGCACCACCACGACTTTCCAATTCCTTTGGTTTGACATTTAGATTGATATTCTTATATTTTTCAAAAAGAGATTTCTCAATGTCTTTAACGAGCTCTGCTCTGGTTTTACCTTCTTGATATGAAATCATGAATTTTGAAAACATCTCTTCATAGAAGTAATAATACATGTGATAGGGGCTAGGATAAACGCCCAATTTTTCGATAAATTCATATGTCCAGATTAATGGATTGATGTTGTTCATCGTCATTTGTTTTTCTTTTATTTGTTTGATGATTTCTGGCAATCGATCTATATCCTTGTGATATACATTCAAGACATAGGACATATGATTTAATCCAGCAAAATATGGAACTAAATCCTTTGCTGCTACATCAAGCACTTCAGCAAAATGATTAGTCAGATTAATAGGTACATTGCACACTCCAATAAATTTTTTAAAATCAGTATATTTAAATACGGCTTCACTCACAATGCCAGCAGGATTCGTAAAATTAATCAGCCATGCATTATTGCATAGCTCCTGTATATCCTTGATGATCTCATATATTACAGGTATGGTTCTTAATGCTTTAAAAACACCTCCAGCTCCAATGGTTTCTTGTCCAAGCATACCATATTTTGCAGGGATTCTTTCATCAAGAATTCTTGCATCCATCTGACCTACACGAAACTGTGTAGTAATAAAATCAGCACCAACAAGTGCTTCTCTGCGATTCAATGTCAAATGTACTTCGATCGGTAAACTGGATTGAGCAATCATACGCTTTGCCAATGCACCAACAATTTCCAATTTTTCCTTACCTTCTTCAATATCAACAAGCCATATCTCAGAAACAGGTAGTTCATCATAGCGCTTGATAAAGCCTTCAATGAGTTCTGGAGTGTACGATGACCCTCCGCCAATAGTAACGATTTTTATACCATTTTTCATATAACAAGGCTGCTTTCATCTAGATTTTGTTCAATAAATGAGTCTTGTTTGATGTTAAGCTCATCTAATGCAAAAAGGTATGCCCCAACAACTGGTTTATATCTAGGATAAAGGATGTATGCTTTTGGACATGTACGATGAAGATTTGTCTTAAACTCATCAATCAATAATGGACTGCTACCGTTAAAGACGCGACCTCCAATTACAACAGGAACTTCATCAGATTCAATACCTACTTGTTTGATGACACCTGCAGTTTGCTCTCCAATAAATTTACCAATTTTAATCAAAATATCCTGAGAGACTTGGTCACCCACAATTGCACATTGATTCACAAGTCCTGTAATTTCACCCAACTCCTTATTTGATATTTTTGTTTCAGGATAGAAAAGATCAACGACTTCATTCATGTTTTTACATCCTAAAAGCAAAGGTATTTTTCTTTCTAAAATCGTATCTTTGTATGTCAGCTCTTCAGCACGAAACGCATAATGGAGCGCTTCTCTTGCTATGTCTAATCCACCTCCATATATACCCAAGGTATATCCCAAGGATCGTAGGATTGCTTTTTTTCCATGCTTACCTATCGCAGCTGAGTTTGTTCCTGTCCCACTAATAGCTACTGCACCATATGCTGATTTTAGACCACTTCGCATAATAATCCATGCATCATTAACAATCTTAAAAGGGATTGCTCCAAAAATTTCGTGGCAAACCTTATTTAGCACCATGAAATCTGATGCTATATCCGCACCTGATAAACCCAAAAATATATAATTAATTTCCTTTTTATCAAGTTTCAACTGACTTAAAGCATCTAAAAAAAGATTTTCAATGTTGGCTTTATATACTTTGTTATCAGATAACACATGATCGCATCCAGCGCCGATATTCTCATAAAGCAAGTGACCAATTTCATCGAATACAGCAATATGTGTTTTTGTTCCTCCACCATCATACGCAATAATATGTTTCATATATCCTCCAATAATAGATAATTAATAAGTGCAGTTTAACAAGACGAAAATCTCAGGTAATTGTGCTTCTGCATTCACAAATAATATGTATTTTGATTGACAAATCCTAACTTTCTGGTCGATAAGCACGCATCATCGATCCTATTAAATATACCTTCGATTCATCCTTGGTATCCTTTAGTAATCTGATGAGCTTCATGACATCCTTATGGGGATTTAAAGCCATGAGAGCAACCAGTTCTCTTTGAAAAAAGGGGTGCCTGAAATCATGAAGATTCTTAATCAAGGGATAAGCAACCTTTTCATTTTTCCTAATGAATTTATAAAATGCTGAAAGTAGCGAAGGAATTGAAAAGAATAGTTCTTGATGCTTTCTATTTTCTAGGTCCATAGCAATCTTATAGAGCTTTGCTGCCTGTATTTTACTCATGTAGAGAATCACTTCATTCAGTTTTGGATCGGTTTCCTCCCAGTGAATCAATTTTTCCATTAATTTAAGACGCCATAAAAAGCGGTGACTTGATGTTTCATCCAGCTTGTATTCGTTGATAAACATCTCTTTAATTTCCTTAAGTACATCGTCATTAATCGTTTCAAACAATGCATAAATCTTTTCAGGAATATCTGTCTTCGTATCTTCATGCTGAAGATACAAATAGATTTCATTTAAAATGTTTTCCTTTTCAATCTTATAAGCATCAATCAACGGTTGAAACAAAACATCCTTGGTAATGACTTCCATCTTGTTTTTCTCATAGATATATGTCTTATAAGTCAGACTTTCTTTCGAAAGATTTTCCATCGATAATATCGAAAATCCTGTCGCACCATCATCATAAGTGCGATGTGTAGGATGTCCTACAATATCGTTTCTGATGAATTTGAGTTCATGAAGTGCTGAATTGGCATTGATGTTCACGTGATATTTATATTGGGTGAGTCCAATCGCGAGATCATACAAGGCATCAATTGCAACAAAGAATCCCTGCAACAAACCAAAAACATCCAAAAGAATGGCTCCTTGCTCGGTTTGTTTTTCCTTTTGATAGCGATCAATCATGAGATCGACGTGCTCGAGCATCAAGAAAGAGGATGTCGCTCGATATCCATGGCTATTCCTATTATCTTTTTCGGTTTCTGAAACATATTGTTTCAAATTGTCAAGACTCATAACGACTCCTTAATCTTTTGAATGAGTGCCGGTGCTGGAAGTTGTTTATAGATGCTACCTTCCATGTACATCACGCCTAAGCGTTCAAGCGCTTCCTTTTGATCTTTGGTTTTGACACCACGAATAACAAGTGCCATATTAAAACCTTCAAGAAGCTCCTTCATTTTATGAAGATAGCTGTTCCATTTGATATTTTCTTTTTTGAGTTCTATATGAAGAGCATTGAATGGATAACTAAGTGCCATATCAAGTGAGGTTGTATCTAAAGAGATTCCATGATCAATCAATTCCTGAATTTGAGTTGCATAATGATTGGCTCTTAAATCCATATCGCATTTCAATCTGACAAATTCATAAGGTATTCCGTATTGCTTGAATAATCCTAAAACATAAGGATTGAATGTAGGATCTAAAAATGTTTCTCTGGAAACAGGAATAGTGAGTTTAATCAATCTTTCTGTTTGTTTTTCCAATTCTACCAAAAACTCGCAAACACTCTTGATATGAAAACGTTCAAGATCAGCCAAACGATTTCTCTTTTTGGCGATTGCAATCAAGTATTTGCTGTCAATCGCGAGATTAAACATCACAAGCTCACTTTCATACTGCCAAACTCTATTTTTCTTAATATCGGTGATTTGATTAAAAATCAATCCCAAATTTTTATTTTCAATAGCAACATTTAAATGATCAATGACCTGCTGCTCAAAAAGCTCATCCTCATAATCCCGGTAAACGAAAAATTCAAATTTGTCTTCTTTTTCGCGTTTGGCCTTCTCTAAGGCAATATCTAAGTATCTAAATAATTTATCCTTTTGTTTTTCAACTGTGACGACTGGATATCTCAAGATACCCATATTGACATTAAACTTCTCGTATTTGAGGATTTTAGATTCATAGGCTTCTAGATACTTAATATAGTCTTTTATGACCTTGGTGACGCTTCTTATGTCATTATAAGGGATGATGACGAATATTTGATTGAAATCATATCGGTACGTCGTGCCATCGTTAAAGAACTTCTTGGTGTGCTGTGCAAATTCCTTAAAGTATAGGCTAATTTTTTCACTGCCATAAATATGCTTGAGATTTTGATCGAGTTCGATTAAAATCAGGCTTGCCTTATCCTTAAGCAAATCTTCAAGTTCTATGGTCAGTGCATAATCGTTAGATAGACCTGTTTCACTATCGACGGTAGCCTTCTCCATTAAATTCTTGGTTTGATCCACTGCTTTTGTTTGATCAAAGAATAAACTCATGATGATATGTTCATCTCCTATCTTTAGACTATAGAACTTTTCTAAGATGTGTTTTTCTTGATACTTATAGAAGAGTTCTTTTGTCTCTCCCGATTTATTCAGTAATCTTTGAATAACTTCCTTGTAACTATGAATATGTTCATAGGAAACATCTTTTAAAAATAACTCCAGATGATAATGCTTGTCGATACGAAATAGACTTTGAGCTTCATCATTATAGGTGGATTTATTTTCTGTTAATTCTCTATAAGCAAGAATAGGGCTATTGAGTACATTAGCATAAAATCTGTTTTCTTTTTTGAGTTTAGTTAATTTCTTTTCATCTAGAAGATGTGCAAATAGTATGGCACTCATCAATTTGAATAGATCATAATATTTTCCAGGGTCGTTGATGACTTCATCCATGTAGACTGCAAAAACACCTAAATCACCTAAGGGATATGTGTAAATGAAGTTAACATCTTCTTCATAATCCTTTTGGGTGATGATATTTTTTAGCCAACGCATCGTCTGGGCTTCTTCGAAGACTTCCTCACCTGTGTTAAACACATGGTCAATGACGGTTTCTTCTGCCAGACCATCGACGATAGTCTTATCGAATAACCGTTCTTTTTTATAGTGAAAGAGATTGGGTGATTCACCCTTCAGGTATATGATATATTCTTTTGTATTAACAAATGAATCCACATGCATGAAGAATACTCTTAAATAATCTCTAAGCATGAGTTTGTCATCGATTAGGTGTGAGAATTGGATCAAGTCATGACTGATTTCCAAATGTCTTAAAATATTACTGTGGGATATGGTTTTAGTCTCAACCTTTTCAATCATGACTACTTCAGGTTTGATTTCTTCAACAGGTTTGACTTTTTTATCTAAAACTCGTTGGATACTCTTTAGCTTCTTTTGATACAAATTGAGCGAAGGTTTGTTATCCATCTTATGATATAAGGTGATAATGAAATCATAGGCTTTCTTCTTATAGACTTCATCTTGTTTATCAATGAGCTCTTCATACTCGGCTTCAAGTGTTGAAGCCTTGTGATAATCCTCTTTATCTACATAAACCTCAAGCAGTGCAAGAACGACCTCGGGATTATCCTTTTTCTCTCTTAAGGTATTTAGCGATTTTAAGATGACATCATCATATTTTTTTAAATTGACTAAAAGCTTAAGTTCCTCAATAAAATATTTTGATTCCAAATCAAATCCATAAAGCTCATAAAGGCTGTTTAAAGCCATTTCATACTGGTGATCATTTTTATAGATGATAAACATTTCCTCTAGACAATAGATTTTTACAGGATCCGGAATGATATCCTTGAAAACCTTTTTCAAGTCTTCTAGATAGGGTAGATCTAATGCTTTTTTATAGTCTATTTCATCTAAGTTTACGAGGTACTGTTTTAAAATCGGCAGTAACTGTCTGCGCTGATCAATATAAACTCTTGCCTTTTCAAATTGTTCCAGTTGAATAGATGCTTTTATCAAATGCTTGAGTATTTTTTCATAGTATGGTGAGTCAGTTTGAACGGATATTTCCTTTAATACTTTTTCTCCCTCTTCAAATACCATGTTGAACAGTTCTAATTCGATTGCGATTTCAAAGTAATGACTAAAAGCCGCCTGATAGTCCAAATGACTAAGCGGTTGTTCAAGGAAGTCCTTGATTATAGATAGACTATGAGGTTGTTTCGGTAATTTCATGACATCGCTTAGGCGCATATGCTTATCCTTTACTTAAGTGATATGGTTTATTTGTCAAAATGTCGTTCTAATTTTTCATGATCGATTATAAAAGGTGACTTGTTGATTCTCGTAGATGGCATAGCTATGATGATAATCTCCCAATGCTCCAGGATTAATATAAAGAATACCTTCATCCACCATCATATAACGCTCATGCGTATGACCAAAAATGCAAATTTGTACGTCATTGACCTTTGCCTTAAGTTTTAAACGATCCAGACTAAATTTCACATGTTCAAGATGCCCATGGGTTAAAAGAATCTTAACCCCATCGAAATCAAGGACGCGTACATAAGGTAAATCACTACCGAAATCATTGTTTCCTTTCACAGAAACGATATGATATCTTTCCAATCTTTTCATATCAAAACACATATCTCCAGCGTCGATATGATAATCAACATCCTTGTGTAGACTGATAACATCCATGAGGGAGGCATGATTGCCATGAACATCACTCGTGATCAATAATTTCATCGATGTCCTCCTTGAGTTTGTTTAAGGCTTTTGCGCGGTGAGAAATAAGGTTTTTAATTTCAGGATCAAGTTCAGCAAAATGCTTGTTATAATCAGGAAAATAAAAGATGGAATCGTAACCAAATCCGTGGGTTCCTTTTTCTTCGTTGGCGATTAAGCCATAAGCTCTCCCCTCATAACTTTGGTATACACCATTAGGATAACACAAAACAATGACGGATACGAAGTAAGCATCCTTCTTTTCCTGGTCTTCCATCTCTTTTAAGACCTTTAGGTTGTTTTCATGATCATTTCCACCAGAATATCTGGCAGAGTAAATCCCTGGTCTTCCATCGAGTGCTGGAATGATCAATCCAGAGTCATCAGAGATTGTGATCTTATGATATTTAACTGCAAAATGCTTTGCTTTAATCAATGCGTTTGATAAAAATGAATCGCCATTTTCAATAACTTCCTCATCATCTTCTAAATCCTTCAATGAGATTAAACGAATCATTGGATGATTAAGGATGGCATTCAATTCTTTTATCTTATGCGCATTTTTACTCGCGATGATGATATCAATCATTATTTCGTCCTTTATATTACTATATTTTCTATTCTATGTTATCACATTTTTAAGCACAGGGTATCAATTCAATGTGATTTACGTTATAATGAAATATAAGGTGATTACAATGGACAAGGATAAAGAAACAATCGAATTTGAAGATTTATTTAAAACTGTGCCCCAAAACAAAAAAACAAATAAGTACCAACCTGAAAATAGAAACCATTACATGAAAGCAATCATTTATTATTTGATCGTTATGTTTGTTATTGCTAGTGTCTTTTATCTTATTATGGGTAATATTCAGGAATTTAGCCACACATATACGGAAAATGAACTCATATTTGAAAACATAGCATACGATACTCAAGGGATTGCTATTCTTGACGAATATGCCTATAATTATTATAAGGAACCATATACTGATTTCATCATTGAAGTTGATCAATACCAAGGATATGTCATCATCGTTAATGTAAACAACACCTATTATGATTCTATACTCTTCATTGAAGATCCTCTCAGTGGTGAGATGGTATTAAATGAAGAAGCTATCACAGGTATATTTGGTACCGATATGACGATAACAACGTGGGATAACGCTACCTATACCATCAATATCTACGCAGGAAAATCTCAAACTCTACCTTCGTTTTTTATGGCAGACTATTATGAGGTTGAAGGTCCTATTACTGATTTATCAGAATTTGGATCTGCACTTCTCAATTTCTTGATTTACTTGACATTATTGCCTGTCCTCATTCTACTGTTAAAGTTTGAATTTGTTGGTGACTTCAAGGAATTCAAGGTCATTAAAAATCAATGGATATCGATTATTGTTATTGGATATCTTTACTTGATGCTAGGAAATATTCTATCGGGGTATGCTTCAGATTTTCTTGGAGATCTCTTTAATTTAGCGCCAGCTGAAGCGGTCAATCAAATGACAATTATCCGAGCGCTCAATTCATCAGGTGCTATCTTCATGGTTTTATCCGCTGTTGTGATGGGACCCATTGTCGAAGAACTCGTTTTTAGAAAATCAATCTTTGGGTTATTTAAAAGCGATAAGATGGGTCTAGTTGTATCGAGTGTTTTATTTGGTTCAATTCATTTAATTGGCGAAGCCTCCATTCTTGCTGCCTTAGTCAATGGTATTAGTTATTTTGTCATGGGATTCATCTTTGGTTACATTTACTTAAAAAACAACAGAAATATCATGGCACCTATAGCAGTTCATATACTTTCCAATCTGATTTCAATTGTAGCTTTATTATTAATTCTATAACTAAAAGGAGCAATTATGATTCCATTCGGTAGAGCAGTCTGTTATTCAGGCTATAGAGAAAACCAAAGCCCGATAACACGTATTTACCCTTCCTATGAGGAGGTTCTTTTCGATCTCAGATTGTTAGAAAAACATTTTGATTATATTCGGATGTATGATCCCTATCAACATGCACAAATTGTGCTTCAGGTAATTGAGGAAAATGATATAACGCTTAAAGTCATGATTGGTGTTGAACCAGGTGGAGAAATATCCAATCCAAACTGCCCATGGGGCGGTCTCCACTCAGATGTAGAAATTGCAGAAAATAAAATCAAGAACTACGAACAGCTGGATAAACTAGCAGCATTGATCAATAAATATCCTCAAATAATACTTGCTGCTGCGGTCGGTAATGAGTGTACCTCTGATTGGCATCACAACTTGATGTTGCCATCGACAATTGCATCACATGCTAGATACTTAAAATCAAAGGTCAATTGCCCTGTAACATTTTGTGAAGGTGCTTATTATTGGAGAACTAACGCAAAGGAAATTGCAGAAGCTGTTGATTTTATCAGCATTCATTCCTATCCATTGTGGCATAAGATTCCAGTTAAAAAGGCTTTTCAAGCAACAGTTGAAGATTATGAACTCAATAAAAAAGCATTTCCGGACAAACAGATCATCTTTACTGAATACGGGTGGGCAACCAGTGCAAATGATAGTATGAATAAAGATGAAGCCAATGAAGCTTGCCAAGATCAATATTTGACAAAAGTAGAAGCGTGGAGTAAGAAAAATCAAATTCCAATGTTTGTCTTCGAAGCATTTGATGAACCCTGGAAGGGATCAAATAATCCAATTGAGCCTGAAAAACACTGGGGCATCATGGATGTCCAAAGGAAACCTAAACAGTACTTTAAAAAATTCTTTTAAAAAACATGTTGGAAATTAAAAAAGTCTATTTTAGTTAATAGACTTTTTTCGTTTCTCTAGGTATTGAATTGGATTCTTATGGTAATAAATCTTATGTATTTCTTTTAATACCACATCTGGATTATCAACCTCAAATACAAAATTTGCAATTGCTTTAACTTCTTCTTCAGCACTTGCAGTCGCATAGGAAAAATCAGATGCTTGCATCATAGGGATATCAAAGGATTTACTACCTATTGAAACGACTTTGTGTTCTTGATGAGATGTTAAAAATTCTTTAAGAGCAATTGCCTTGGAGGCATGGATGCTATTGATCTTTAAGAAATAATATCTTGGCATTGTGTCATAAGGATAAATGTTAAGCGTGATATCTCTACAAAATGTACTGCTTTTGATTTTCGTTTCCAGTTTTTGTATTTCATCATAACGATCAATGATAATGTAGAAAACAGCATCATCTTCAATCGATAGTTTTCCTTTGACGTGATTTTGAAAGTAATCGTGTTTGCGTTCATCAAAAAACTTTTGTTCGGCAATATGCTTGAAAGGATGATGATAAATTGAGAGTATGCCATCAGTGATGCTATAGACAAATGCATTCTTTTGTTCGCTTGTTAAAAGCAAGTCTAATCCTTTTTGTGCATGCTTGGAGATGGATTTGACATGATGATATGTCTCTTTGTTTAAATCAAAAACTACCGAACCATTCATAATCATTAAAGGAAGAGTGAACTCGACATCCATAAGAATTTGAGTTAAAGAGGCTGGAGTTCTTGTCGTAGACAAAGTAATGCTAGCTCCTTTAGAAATGAGTTGATTCAACTTGTATTTCGTATAACTGGTCAATTGTTTAAGGGGTGTAAGTATCGTACCATCAAGACCTGTAACAAATAAGATATTGGGATTTTTATGAAACCTAAAATCAACGACGTTAATCATCAATGCTATCATCACACCAATGATGGTTGATGCCATTCTGTTGATTGCAAACACCGTGACAGGTAAAAAGTTTCTAGAGCTGATGGTGACACTTAAATAGGTGAGTAAGGCTACGAAAATAAAGTCTGTTTTTTGTGTTGTAACTAAAAAATAAATGAGTGGGATAACCATCAATCCAACGATTGAATAAAAGATAGTCATATTTAAAATGTCACCATACACATTTGATATTGTGTCGGTTAAAAATTTTTCATATAGCAAAATAAGGATCATCCCAGATGTTCCACCAATTAAGGACCCAAATGAACGAATTCTTGCAAGCTTGAAGCTTGAAGACTGTTTACTTTGCATAGCATATGCTGCTGCAATACCAGCAAAAAATGGTGAATACCAATTATTCGCAAGTTCGGGATTGATAATCGTTAAGATAAGATTGATCAACATAACCATGGCAAGTGCTATCGCTGTTTTAATATTTCTTAATCCAATTTTAGGCATAATTCACCTCTTTCTCACCA
>Ga0180007_10006291_pt1 | contig 11656 bp, 10 predicted proteins | sample MM_PC_MetaG_FD_121122 | JGI IMG/M metagenome (GOLD analysis project Ga0180007, IMG submission 121122) | Groundwater microbial communities from the Aspo Hard Rock Laboratory (HRL) deep subsurface site, Sweden - MM_PC_MetaG | ecosystem: Environmental > Aquatic > Deep subsurface > Groundwater...
CAGAATCCTTGCGACCCCTACCGGGGAGGGCTTAATAGACATAGTCGCCTATAAGGGCGGATTTTTGATTGAAAAATCTTTAAATTTAAGGCAGAATGAAAAGATAGAAGTTTATCGTCGGTTATTTGGAAAAATCATTTTATGGTGAAAAATAATAAAAAATCAGAAATTGAAAAATTGAAAAGCGAAATTGAGCGCTTGAAAAAGGAGCTGAAGAAAAAGAAGAAATACGGGCTTGTTTGGGAAGAAAAACCCGAAGAGTTGGTTGAGATGTGCAAAGAAAAATTGCCGGTACTGAAAGAAATAAAAAATAAAGAAATAATCACCGATAAAGACAAGCCGGTAAATTTGCTGATTGAGGGCGACAATTATCACGCGCTTTCGGTTTTGAATTATACGCATGCGAAAAAGATTGATGTGATTTATATTGACCCGCCGTATAACACAGGAACAAAGAATTGGTTATATAATAATCATTTTGTTGACATAGATGATGCCTTTAGACATAGCAAGTGGATTTCGTTCATGTTTCATAGATTATTGCTGACGAAAAAACTTCTTTCTGATCATGGTTTTTTTATATGCGCCATAGATGCTAACGAATTATTTTCTCTAGGTCTGTTGTTGGATGAAATTTTCGGGGAAGAAAATAGACTTGGTCTCGTAACAGTTTTACATAACCCAAAAGGAAGAAACTTTACTAAATGGTTTTCTGCGAATAGTGAGTATATGTTTGTCTATTCAAAGAATGTAAATAAAGCATCTTTTAATGATGTTGTAATAGATGAAGAGATAAAAAAAAGTTTTAATCTTCAAGATAAAAATGGAAAAAGATATAGGCTAGAACCATTCATGCGATCTAGAACCGAAACATTAAAAGAGAATAAGCCCGCCTTTTGGTATCCGATTTATGTTAGTAAAGATTTAAAACAGTTTTCTCTTAAATTTAAAAATGATTATCATAAGGTTTATCCAATTGCTCAAAACAAGAAGGAAGCTACTTGGATTAATCTCCCAGAGACTTTCGAAGAAAAAAATAAGCAAGAATTATTTGTGGCAAAAAAAGAAGGAGACATTATAAAAATTTATAGAAAGTTTTACGAACAACAAATATTTAAAAATGTTTGGCTAGATCAAAAATACCAGTCAGAATTTCATGGCACAAACCTTCTAAAGAAAATTTTAGGTAAGAATATTTTTGAATACCCAAAATCTTTATATTTAGTTAAGGATATAATTAAAATCATTTCCCAAAAAAATTCAGTCATATTAGATTTCTTTGCAGGTTCTGGCACTACTGGTCATTCAGTCATGGATCTTAATAGAGAAGATGGAGGTAATAGAAAATTTATTCTATGCACCAATAATGAAAATAATAACGGGAACGGCTATAAAATTGCCGAGGATATTTGTTATCCAAGAATTAGAAAAGTCATTGAAGGATATAAAAAAAATAGTAATGGAGAAAAAGTTGAAGGATTAGGCGGTAATCTAAAATACTTCAAAACCGATTTTGTTGGCGCGGAGCCGACGGACAGTAATAAAGTCAAATTAACGGCGGAAGCAACGGAAATGCTTTGCGTAAAAGAAGGAACTTTTAATAAAGTTTTTGACCAAAAGAATTTTAAGATTTTCAAAAATACTAATCATTATACTGGTATAATTTTTGAACAAGCGGCAATTCCGGCTTTCAAAAAAGCAATTAAAGATATAAAAGGTAAATTCAGCGTTTATGTTTTTTCTTTGGGCGATGAAAAATTTGACGATGATTTCAAGGATGTAAAACAAAAGGTCCAATTATCCACCATACCCGAAGCGATTTTAAGAGTTTATAGAAGAATTTTTAAGTAGAGATATGAATAACCAAAATAATCAAGTATTTTCTTTTAATACAGCTATTGATTTTGAGGAAAAAATTTTACTTTTTTCAAACGAACTGGTTAATTTGATTGATAAGAAGGGGAAAATCGAACTTCCTGATCCAACCGAATCTTTGGTGAGGGTAAAAATCCTACTTTTTTCTAGACAATCTCTTAAACTTTTTATCAATAGGACAGAATTTATATTAGATTACCTTAAACGAGAAAATATAGAAATGGAAAAATTAGAAATTTTGCGTACACTTTTAAGAGGTCTATTAGAGATTTATTTAAAATTTGTATATCTAAATAATATAAGAGAGCCAGAAAGAATAAAGAGAATTATTTGGAAAGAATTATATGTTAGTGCCTTGGTTATTCCTAAGAAAGAATCAAAAATGATTAGTTCAAATTACGCCATTTTAAATAAGTTCAATATTAATTTTCCAGATTTTCAAGAATTTTCTACCTTAGTACAAAATTATTTAAAGTTTGATAGAACTTCAATGAAAGAACTAAACAAATTGAGAAAGGATTATGATTATCCGTCAATAAGAAATATAATTAAAGAATGCTATCACTCAAGAATTAATGAAGAACCAGTTATGCCAGAATTTTTTATATCTTATATTTATTCTGTTTTTTCGGAACAGATTCATGCCAATCAATACTTTGAGGGTATTGGGGAAATTAATATCAGATATCAATTATTAGGATTTTTAACACAAATATATTTAAAATTTCTAAAAGAAATTACAAAATTAATTAAAGAGGAAGAAGAAATAGACAAATTAATAGAAGAATGGAAAAAAAATATCAAACCTAATTTTACTGAATTATGGCTAAATCAAAGAGCGGTTAATTATGGTTAGTTTAATTTTATGCAACTAAAAATTTATCAAGAAAACGCAATAGATGAATTGTTAGATGACAGTAAAAAGCTTTTAGGGCGCGCAGAACCGCAAAAGCTGGTTTTTAAGGCGCCGACCGGATCTGGTAAAACAATTATAATGGCGGAATTTTTGAAACAGCTGATTGACGACAGGGAAATTAAACAACCTTTCAGCTTTATTTGGACGGCGCCGAGACAGCTTCATATTCAAAGCAAGGACAAACTGGAAAATTATTTTGAAACCAGCAGGGCGTTGGAGTGTAAATTTTTTGAAGATTTGAGCGATAGAAGAATAGACGAGAACGAAATTTTATTTGTGAATTGGGAACATATAAATAAAACAAACGCTATTTATATCCGCGACAACGAGCAGGAATTTAATTTGTCAAAAGTATTAGAGAGGACAAAGGAAGAAGGGCGGGAAATTATTTTGATTGTTGATGAATCCCATCATCACGCGCAAAGCGATATTTCTAATGATTTAAGAAAAATGATCGGGCCAAAATTGACGATTGAAGTTTCAGCAACGCCAAAAATGCAAGATCCCAACGAGATTACTGAAATACCACTAGACAAGGTAAAAGCGGAAGGAATGATTAAAAAAGCGGTTATTTTGAACGATGAATTTGATAATTTTATTAAACAAGGAAAAATACAGACTCGGAAATTAAGTGGTGGAAGCGAAGAACTAGTTATAGAGATAGCGATAAAAAAGAGGCAGGAATTAGTAAAAGCGTTTCAAAAAGAAGGAGTCAATGTTAATCCTTTAGTTTTAATTCAATTGCCTGACAGGAAAACGAGTTTGGAAGACAGAATAAGAGAGCGAGTGGAAAGCATTTTGAAAAGTAAATATAAAATTTCCACAGAAAAAGGAAATAACAAATTGGCGATTTGGCTTTCCGGCGAACATGTCAATAAAGAAGATGTGGAGAGACAAGACAGCGAAGTTGAGGTTTTAATTTTTAAGCAGGCGATCGCTTTAGGTTGGGACTGTCCGAGAGCGCAAATTTTGATTTTGTTTAGAGAGTGGCACAGCCCCATTTTTTCCATTCAGACAGTAGGCAGAATTATGCGAATGCCGGAGCCGGACAAAGGGCATTATGAATCTGAAATTTTAAATTACGGTTATGTTTATACCAATTTGGACCATGTTGATATTCAGGAAGATATTGCCAAAGATTATATTACTATTTACACAAGCAAAAGACGCGCCGATTATAAGCCAATAAATCTGCTTTCTTGTTATCCGAAAAGGCACAGAGAAAAAACAAGATTAGCCCCGTTTTTCACGGAAATATTTTTGGAAAAAGCCAAAGAGTATAATTTAAAGAAACAGATTGACACTAAGGCGATAAAATTGGACCAAAAAATTATTTCTGATTATAGGGTTGAAGATATTGACGCCTTGGCTGGCGTAAAAATTGTCGGTAAGAAGGCGATAAAACTTGGCGGTTTTGATTTGCAGAAATTATTTGATTTTTTCGTGAGAAATAATTTAACCCCTTTTTATCCCGAGGACAGATCGGTTGGCAGAGTAAAAGAATCAATTTATAAATTCTTGGGGCAAGAATTTAAAATAGAATATGGAGATGGACAAGATGTTGTTTTGAGTGAAAAAAATTCTCAGCATTTTGTTAATGTTTTGAATAAAGCCAAAGAAGAATACAAAAAAGAAGCGGAAAGGCGAGAAAGCGAGCTGATAAAAATTGAAAATTGGAATATTAAGGAATCGCATCCTTTTAATGAAAATTATAAAAAAGAAGATAGAAAAAAATCAATTTTACAGCCTTTTTATGCCCAATATAAATCAGATCTAGAGAAAACTTTTGTTGATTTTTTGGAAAAATCGGAGAAAGTGGAATGGTGGTTTAAAAATGGCGATAGGGATGCGACATTTTTTGCCGTTTCTTATGCAAATGGCGAGCAGAAGCCTTTTTATGTGGATTTTATTGTTAAGCTAAAAGACGGAAGAATTGGTTTGTTTGATCCGCACGGAACATTCCTAAGCGATTTTGGACCAAAGGCCGATGGATTGTATAAATACATTCAAGACGAAAACAAAAAAGGCAAAAAACTTTTTGGCGGGATAGTTGCTAACACTGATCCGAGAAATTATAAAGGTAGATGGGTTTATTTTGATAAAATCAGCAAGGATTTTAAAGATAATTCATTTGATAATTGGAAAGATTGGATTCTATAAACTCTACGGCCTCACGCCGAAGGAAATAGAAATTATTGAGAATAATTAAATTCCCTTGACTTTACGGGGTTTATTTTTATAATTGAATCCAGAAATCGTTCATTGAAAGGAGAAAAAAATGGAAAAGAATGATAAAACACAACAAGCAATTAACAAATTAAGTAATGAAATATTAAAAAAGATAAGAGAGAAACCGAGGAAAAAAGCTAGACATTTAAGATCTGAGGATCGGAAAGAGTTTTTAGAAATGACAGTAAGCAAGGATGAGATTATTGCGGAAGGTTCGTATATACAAATGACTAATCTCTCTCCTGAATCTAATAGTTTTCTAAAAAAGATCCAGAAAAAAATAAAAAATATTTTTAAAGATCTTGGTGCTGATGAAATTTCAATAACACTCGGTCTTTCACCAAAAATTGAAATAAAATTTAAAAAATAGATTTTATAATTTGCCTATATAACTTTATATGGGCATTTTTCTTTTTAATTTCGTATGCTAAAATAAATTTATGGATATAAAAGAAACAATTAGAGATTTTTTTAAGGAAATAGAAGGAGATGATAATCATAGATATAAATCTTGGGAACATTGTTATAATTACTTTTCGTTAGAAGATAAAGAAATTAATAAAGATATCGCTTGTCTGCATCTGGCATTTTATTTGGCAAGCTGGGGGATGTATCGCGGCTCAACCTTTTTATTGCAGAAAGACTATTTAATACATATGCCGGCAGTAAAACTTATTATAAAGAGAAAAAATAATTTACAAAATATAGATTTTTCTAGGCTGGAAGATAGAAAGGCAAAAGAAATAATTGATTTTGCTAAATTGATAAAAAAACAATATACAGATAATATTAAAATAGTAAAAGGCAAGAAAAAAGGAATCAATGTGTCTGACGCTTTGGTTTCAAAAATATTGCTAGGAACACTCGGTTGCGTTCCGGCATATGATAGGTATTTTCGAGAGGGGTTAAAAAAACATTTTGAATCTGGAAATGAATATAAGGGAATATTAACTTTAAACGAAGAAAGTTTATTAAAAATTGTAGAATTTTATAAAAAGCATAAGATTTATTTTGACAGAGTTCGGCGTGAGATTAAAGAAAAAACTGGGGTTAAATATCCAGTAATGAAGCTCATCGATATGTATTTTTGGAATAAGGGATTTAAAAAAGCATAAAAGATAATTTTTATGTCTCAATATTACAATTCAAAACGAACGAAAAACATATTTGATCCCAAGTCAGAAGAGCCGTTTAAATTGAGCCGGTCAAAAATAGATCTATTTTTAGATTGTCCGCGTTGTTTTTATTTAGACCGTTGTTTGGGCGTTGCCAGGCCGCCGGGCTTTCCATTCTCGTTAAATTCAGCAGTTGACGCCTTATTAAAGCAGGAATTTGATATTTATCGCGCTAATGGCACAAAACATCCATTGCAGGAAAAATATGGCATTGACGCGCAGCCAGTTCCTCACGACGATTTGGACAAATGGAGGCATAATTTTACAGGCGTGCAGTATTTACATAAGCCAACCAATCTTTTGATTTTTGGCGCCATTGACGATCTCTGGCAAAATTCCAAAGGCGAATATATTGTGGTTGATTATAAAGCCACTGCCAAAAAGGATGAAATTACCGAGTTGAATGAAGAATGGCACGAGGGATATAAAAGACAAATGGAAATCTATCAGTGGCTTTTGCGCCAAAACGGATATAAAGTTTCTGATACTGGCTACTTTGTTTATTGCAACGGCATTGCGGATGCTGAAGCGTTTGATCAAAAGCTGGAATTTAGAATCAATTTAATTCCATATACCGGCAATGATTCTTGGGTAGAAAAAACTATTATTGATATACACAAATGCTTAAACAGTAAAAAAATACCTAAAGCTAACCCCGACTGCGATTATTGCAATTATTTAAATACTGTGCAGGAAATCGAAAAATAAATTTATGGCAAAAATAAATAAGTTAGCACAACTTTTTGCTAAATATAATATCTATCCGAAAGAAAAATTCACAATTAACACAGCAGCAGGCTGGTTTTTAGAAAATTCAGACAATTATTATGCCGAAGATTTAAGGAATGATTTTTTGCCAAAGCAGAATTATCAAACAGAAAAGAGAGGGGCGGATTTGCCTTTTTGGGGAAAAGAATATTTTTCTAATAGAAAGGGTAAAAGAATTTTTATAGTCGCTCAGGATTCACAGACGCCTGACGCCGGCAGTATAGTTTTTTGGGCGCATTTATTTGGAAATTTAGATTTATACAAAAGATTTAGAAATGCATTTGGGAAAAATTCAGAGGCAGCATTGCGTTACGATAAATTTATTTTAGAAGAATGTAAATTGAATTTAGATTTTCTTTATATAACCGATGCTAAAAAAGTTTATCAGGATAATTCTTGGGAAAAATTTGATTACTATCAAAGCCAAAATCTTTTGGAAGAAGAAATAAATTTTTGCCAACCAGATGTAATTATTTTTTTAGGATGCTCGGGATTAGAATTACTGTTGGAGGAATGGAAATTAGCAGATTATTATCAAAGTAATGAAGACATAAAAATAAAGGGGATTGATTGTTTTGTGTTTCCTTTTCCAACCGGAATGGGATTAATCTGGAAAAAGAAATATCAAAAGGAGGTGGAAATAGAAATTAGTAAATTAAAAAATAAGTTGATGGATTTATAAATGATATGCAGATATGCTTTCTGGTTATTTGTCACTATGATTTTGGCTTCTTCAATCGGGCCCGGAAGTAATACGGATAGAGCGTATTTTATTTTCAAAAGACAAAAATCGTAAAATCGTATATACTAAAAAGGTCGAGTTAGAAGTCTTAAGGGTTAAACATATTTAATATGAAAAACAAAATAATTGCCTTAATTTTAATAGGATTTCTGGGGCTATATCTAGCTCCAACGCTTTTAGCGAATTCTCAAGGAGACGCCCATAGGGTTTATCCTGAATTTAGGCCAACTCCCGCAACTGATATTGAAATTGTTAAAAAAATATCTTTGCCGGGCAAAGGTAAACCGACTGACAAACCAGGCAAACCGCCAAAACCATCCCAACCCGCAGCAGCCACTGGAATTCTGGGCGATCCCGTAGCCGGCCATAGATACGCTATTATTATCGGCATTTCGGATTATCCTGGAACAGCCAATGACCTCCAGTATGCAGATGATGACGCTTTGGCTATGAAAAATGTGTTAATGGCTAAGTATGGTTTTGCAGAAGGAAATATCGCTTTATTTCTTGATATGAATGCTACCGCTTCTAACATTGCAGGAGCAATCAATGCTTTAAAAGGAATAGCAACTGCAGATGATGAAGTGATTTTCTTTTATAGCGGACACGGAGGCAAGGGAATTGCAGATGATGGTGATAATGAAAAAATAGACGAATCAATTATTTCTCACGACGGAATAAATCTGGTTCATATCTGGGACGGCGATTTGAAAAATTTGTTTAAGGATTTCTTAACTAATAGAATTGTCTTTATTTTTGACAGCTGTGTTTCCGGGGGAATGACTGACTTGTCTGTTGATGGAAGGGTCATAAATATGGCTACTGAAGAAAAAAGATTTGATACCGCAGTCGAAAGATACTATGAAGGTTACGGCGGAGCTGGCGAGCTTACTTATTATTTTGTGATTAAAGGAATGGATGAAGGGTTGGCAGATGTTTTTGGTACGGAAGGAGAGGGTGTTGTTACAGTAGAGGAGGCGTTTGATTATGCAAAAGCGAGCGTAAATTACGATCACCCAACCCTCAGTGATAAATTTGAGAACGACCTTTTGTTGTAATCAATTATAGACAAATTCAGATATGCGCAAAACTCCGTGCGCAATTTCAACGTGGCAGGCTGACATGTCAGATAAATACATTTTTTGATATAATCCATTTATCCGCATATTTATGTTGCCTGTTTATGATTTAGATAAAATAAAATTCGCCACTGACAGGCCGACATTTGAAAAGGCGGTTGGTTTGTATGAGTCAGGAAAAGTGACACAGTTTAAAGAAGATTTTGGCGGCTATTCAGCAATTGTCTTAGGAACGCATCATTATCATGTTTCTGTGTCTAATCGTCATTATGATCGTGGTAATTGCGATTGTTATCTTGGCCAAAATGATACGCTTTGCAAACATATGGTGGCTATGGCTATTTACGCGGTTATGGCCGGCAAAAAATTAAGCGAAAACGATAAGCGATTAATTGACAGCCCAATGTGCAGCGGCCGATTGGGAAAATTAAGCAAGGAAGAATTAACCGCGATTAAAAAAACGATTACTGTTGCTATGCGCTATATCAAGCCATATAATGGCCCATCGCGAATTTGGTTTTCCTATCAAAACTCATTGCAGGAAGGATGCAACCGCTTAGCGAAATTAGTATCCGATCTGCCGGTAAGCGAACAAACAGCAAAACTACTCGTTGATATGCTTCTGCGGCTTGATAATAAACTTTGCCGCGGCGGGGTTGACGATTCAGACGGCACAGTTGGCGGGTTTATGGAAGAAACCGTGCAAATGCTTAAGGAATACGCAAGACTTGATTCTTCTTGTGTAAAAGCTTTTCAAGAACTCAGAGGCATAGAAACTTGTTTTGGCTGGGAAGAACCGCTTGTAGAACTCATAAAATAGATGAAGTTATTTTATCATTATGGCTACTTCAAAAATTTAAACGAGGCGAGGATTTGATTAAATTCATCTAAATATTGTTTACTGCCCCCACCTGTACCTAAAATCATTTTTAATTCCCCAAACGGCAAGATAACTGTGGTTTCTGGAAAATCGTTAAATATATATTCATATTTAACACCCTTAATACTATCGACTGTTATTTCAGAAGTATTTTTTCCCAATCCATCAAACCCACGAATAAATTCTGGTAAAACAATATTTACTAAGAAGGCCGAATCAAATCTTTTTTCATTATTAAAAATTTCTGGGGCGCTTATTTCAAGAAGAAGCTTACTATAATAATTTACAGATTTATCTTCTCTAACAATAACCCACTTTTCTGGATATTGAAACTCAAAACCAAATTCAGTATTTTTATATATTTTAGTTTCAGAAGTATTATCTGTTTGACTCGAAGTAGTAGCGGTGGTATTGGTGGTAGCCGATGGATTTGTATTTGGAATAGGTTTTTGTGAAGGTTGCTTGCTTAATATCAGATAGATGACAGAAATAATAACAACAAAAATGACTATGACTAGAAAGTATAATATTTTTTTGTTTATAGTTTTCATGGAACAATTCTGACAGAATCAGAACTCTTAATAATAGTAGTTCCGTCTGTTAAATTACCTTCTAAATTTACCTTGGTATCGGTTGCGGTCAATTGTAATGCTTCTGTTGATATTTTAACAATAACATCAGTAAAGCCATCTGCGTTTAAGTCAGAATAACTGAAAACTGACTGGCCGTTGCCTTTGAGTTTTACCGAAGTGTTGCCGAGCTTGATTGTGGAAATATTTATTTGTTTAACATCAAATGTCGCTGAGCCGAATATCGCAACAGGCACAACGCCATTAGAACTAAGATTAATGCTGTTAGGAAAACTGCTAGGTTTAATATCAATTTTTACTGGAATAAAAGTACTTACTGTTTGATCACTTGCGACAGTTACGCCATAGCCCTGACTCGGTATTTGACTGATTGGCACATTTTGAGCAAGTGTTATTGTTTGGTCTCCCACGGAAAAATCTAAACTGTATGTTGCATTTGAACTAGCATTAGAATCTGGAATAACTTTTATGATATAATCTCCTGTTTTTTGAACAGGCCAATAAACCACGTCTTCCGGATGGCCATCATCTCCTAATACATTTTCTGTATAATAAAGTTCGCCCGGAACTTCTTGAAGATACTCTTCATCAGTTTGAATTGTGGTTGTCGGAGTAATAGTAAAACCGTCCGGGTCAGTAACAACAAGATCAATTGGTGAACTAGCTTTAACTTTACCGCCTATTGATGGACTAAGGACCGTACGTCTAAAATGTTTACTTTCAACAAACCCCGATCTTGTTTTAAATTCAGTTTCATCAGCAGGAACGATTCCTCTTTGTGGAGAATATGCTTCCACAATATCATAACCTCCGTTATCGCCCACATACATCGCAACGTGATCTAATCGATTATCATAACCCTTATCAAGAAACAACAAATCTCCGGGCATTAAGTCATTTTCAGTAATTGCTTCAGAATTATTTTTATATTGACCATCTGCTCCATCATAGCGGATCGCATTATGTAAAAGACTTTTACTGGGATCAAAAGAACGATTAAATGCCCATTGCACTAATCCAGAGCAATCAAGACCCGCCCCGAAAGCATTCCTCCTTAATTTATTGTTCCAATAGTTATAACCATCAAAAATTTCGCCAGAAGACACATACAAATTTTGCAATGGATCCCATCCCTTACCACCATACGTTTTTCCATCCCCAAGGTAAGGAGCATTAACTACTTGCTTTGCAAGACTCACTGCTTTTGTAGGTAAAGATTTTTCCTCAAGCCATCCATCTTTTTTAGTCCAAGGAAGACTGTCTTGTCCGTTGTAAAAAATATAGGGAGAGTCGCAGATATGATCATTGTTGACATCATTGCATCCATCGGCTGGTGTATCGAAATTTTTCCAATAATTACCGGCGATGGGGAGATTGAGATTAAAAATATTGCCAATACTGC
>Ga0180007_10006292_pt1 | contig 11655 bp, 9 predicted proteins | sample MM_PC_MetaG_FD_121122 | JGI IMG/M metagenome (GOLD analysis project Ga0180007, IMG submission 121122) | Groundwater microbial communities from the Aspo Hard Rock Laboratory (HRL) deep subsurface site, Sweden - MM_PC_MetaG | ecosystem: Environmental > Aquatic > Deep subsurface > Groundwater...
GTGATGCTTCTGCAAATCTAGACTTTCTAGAACTATTGGCCTGGGGCGATGCTTCTACTTCGAGTACGTTTGGGGGCTTCCAGGTTAATATGAATGCTGTGGAAGCCTATGTAGCAGGAGACTGGTCGTCCTATGATATAAAAAATCGAACACATGGATATGTGTGTAGGACGGGAGTGGGAGACAGTTTGGGGAATGGAGTATTACTAACAGTCAATACTGGTGCGGCTGCCCTTGGTCAAATACAGACAGGTGCCTCACCAAACGTGAGATTTAAGACTAGAGTTCAGGTGCCTACTGCAGAAGATACGATTGGTGTAAGACAATGGGATCAGTGCTTGGTGTTCACTTATTCAAGTTAAAGTTAATGTTAACACAATCAAAACTCATAGAGCTTTATACAGAGCACAAGTTGACAATATATGAAATTGCAGAGCAATACAATATAGGTAAGTCAACTATTTACCGATGGTTGAAGAAATATAATATTCCAGTTCGAGGTTATAGTGAAAGACGATGGAGAAGAGGGCCACTTACAGAGGAATGGAGAGAGAATATTAGTAAATCGGTTAAGCAAGGATTTATAAACGGGAGAGTAGCCTTTAACAAGGGACGGCACCCTAGTGCAGAAGCCCGTAAGAAAATGAAGGGCCCCCGACCGAGTATACAGGGCGCTAATAACCCAAACTGGAAGGGTGGTAAAACTTCGAAGTCTACTGCTTTTCTAAATAGTTCAGCCTGGGCAGACTGCAGAAATGAGGTCTTCCAAAGAGATAATTGGACCTGTCAGTTATCTAGCATCCGAGGTGGGGATTTAGAGTGTCATCATATTATACCAAGATATTTAATACCAGAATCTTTATGGTTAGATCAAGGTAATCTCATTACATTATCTAAGAAAATCCACAATATGACAAAAGGGATCGAGTTAGATTTTATAGAAATCTGTTTCCAAAAATTACTCTCTTTAGGGTATGTTATACAAACAAATCAATATTGTTATTACATAAATAACGAAGAATTTACTTACACAAGTTAGGAACCTCATATGGGACATTGGACTAAATACTTCATAGACCAGAAAACAGAGCGAGGCACAGATCAAGATATCCAAAGAGGGCTTGCTTCTTGGTCTAGAGGTAGGCTCTATGGCATTCGTGCTGTAGAGCTAGAAGGGTCTAATTATCAGTTGGGTATCTATGGAACAGGAGATTATTGGCAGTCTGATACATATAATGTTTCTATGGCGGAGGGTGTTTCTGTATTAACACATCGCAGAATAGAAAAACAGATCGAGCCAGGAGATCTCTTCTTTGCTCACTGTATTCTAACAGAGAAGAAACATCAGATATGGTTCAGTAATCAGCTAGGGCATCCAAACTGTAAGAAACAGATACAAGTCTTGCCTAGTTCTTATATAGGTAAGTGGCTGATACTTGAACTAGATGTAGGGAACCAATCCACACGGAGATACTTCTCTCAGGAGCGTATATAGTTGGGCAGTTACCTAGATAAGTTCCGCAGTACTCTGCCTACTACACAGGGCAATCAGTTGCTATCTCGTTTAACTCAGAAGCGAGACAATGGTGAGATACGTACTCTAGACGAGTTCAAGGATAATCTAAAGGCCCTGACTGCCAACCTACTTGCCGAGAAGATTAAGCCAACATTCAAACTCTACAGGGCCCTGGTCGGAGTAGATACTAGTTCCGAGCAGTGGAACTACATGATGCAACTCATCGAGAACGATCTTGCTACAGCTTTTACCGAAGCAGACAATATTGAGGAAGTATTAGAGGCCCACCGTAATCTCATCCAAGACGTGAGTCTGAAAACAATTAGATATGCTATCCACGAACTCGAAGCCAAAATTAGTTTCTACGAGTTTGTTTACCAGACCCGACATGGCTTTGATAGTTCTCTGTTTAACACATTCAAGGAAACCAAAGATATAGCAATGACCAGAACAGACGAACTAGCAAATACTCTATATGCTGATCCTCGTAATAATTCTGAGCAGGTGGAAACAGGAGAAGATGCAAGCGTAGATTTAGTTGGGGAGAGACTTACTCTCGGCGCCTCTTCTTCCTATATCGTTGCTCAGAGTGCATCTTGGCTCAACAACAGTCATAGTCATCGAGGCGAGATTACAGTTTCATTTTCTAATAGTAATATCAATAACATAATTGATGATACTTCTAATACCTACTGGATTGAACCTCTTTTGTTTTCTGGGCCTAAGTCTGATGGTGCTTCTGTAGAGATTTGTATTAACTTTGCAGCACTACAGAACATCAATTTTGTAGAGATAGAACCAGCGGCTAGTTATGCCATGAAACTTGTGAGCATTGATTACTTCAATATGAACAACCAGCGCCTGACGGCCCTTTCTCCAGATACATATCTAACTGGTCCATCTAAAGTTTACTTTAGTAGGATCCACGCAAAGGCTATAGTGCTGCGCTTCCAGCAGGTTAACTATCATGAAGTACAGTTCAGTAAGTCAGTAGGAACTGGCTCTAACTTTCACCAAGCGTTATCAGGTAAAGGTCTCTATCAGATTGATGTCCCCGCTTCTGCGGCAGATCTCAGAAACATTCTCTCATCGGACTTTCTTCTGACAGATATCTTAAATGTACCAGCGGTGGGGGGACCTCTAGTTAGATACTATCAATATATGTTTGGTCTAGATAATGTCCGATGCGGTTATAGTCTATATAGAGACAGAGGTATATTTGTAAGTAAGGCACACCAAGTAGATCAACTAGGTCTAGTTGGTGTGAAGGTTATTGAAACCAGACCAACTGAAACTACAGATGGTGATATTACACAAACTGCATTTTCTTATCCCACCAGAACTTCACTTGAAGATACCAAGTACTATCATGGGGCAGTAGAGTATTGGCTCAGTGCTTATCACTACACTGCAGATGGTTACTTGATTACTACAGATACTCTTCCAGTTCTTCCTCTGGATGCTAGTAGGATATATCATGAGGTGCTAGTTTTTACCCATAAATCTTCTGTAGGAGAGGCCTACAATAATATGGGTGCCCTACGATTCTTCTGTAGTGAAGATGCTACTGATATGCAGGTTTATCGCAACCATATGTTGCTTCCATATGATAGTAATGGGTGGCGATTTGTAGCTACTGGAGAGAATACAGAACTTACTCTAGCCACAGCAAATGCTGGTGCCCCAATGAAGAGAGGTATTGTAATCTCTGGAGGGGTAGATCCTGTCGATATCTATACCGTGAGTTATACACCCAAGTTATCTAATACATCAGTGGTGCCTCAAGCAGGAGATACACTATTCCAGATCATTGATATGTCTGGTGATCAAGGAGTAAAACTACTCTCTAACAACCTGGTTTCTTTTTCTCCTACTCGCAGGGGGTTGGCTGTTGCTTATACTAAACTCTATCTTAGTGTAATACTGAGAAGAACATCTGCACAGGAACATTTGACCCCAGCAGTAGAAGAATATATGTTACTGTCTTCTTCTAAAAATACTGTGAAGTATGTCAAGGACTATGAGTAGTGAACCAATATACGACCCCCATACAGAGCACTCTGCTGACTAACCAGTTGGCTCAAACTACTGGTTCACTACAGTCTCAGATTAATCCTACAGGGGCTGGTATCGCTACTCTGGAAGATGCTATCTCTATTGCTACTCAGCAATTGAGTAAGTTTTATCGTAGGCTGGGCAAGCCTCTATTCGAACCTATCAATGCTGTGGTAGATACGATCCCAGATCCTACAGAATATAATAATAATCTACAGATGGTTCTGGATGATCTTGCTGTGCTGTTCTCTGAACTAGAGAATATGGAGAATGTGGTCCTCCAGAGTTTCAACTACATTGTATCAAGGCTAGATAGATTACAGGGGCGGCTCAAGAACGTATCTTCTCAGTTGGGAGACTATGTTCTCTATTCTACCCTACCAACTAAGGATGCTATCTTCTTTTCTGATAGTTTTTCTAATGTAAACCGTATAGAGGTTAACTCACCCCTACTAAATAATACCCAGTGTGAGATCTCACAAGTAGAAGGACTTATTACTCTTCCTATAGATAGAACGGCGCAGGCTCCCGTCTCCATTACAGACCTGCCGGCCATTAACTCTAACTCTAATGGATTAGTGGGTAACAATCATGAAGTAGGAACTACTCTACACGGAGATATCTCTACTGTACTAGATAACAATCCTGATACTTGGTTTGAATATGAGAGAGTAGTAGCGACGAATGATGGAGTTGCTCTAGTCCTAGACATTACAGTTAACTTGAGTTCTGAAAAGATAATCAATTTCATACGTATCAACCCAAACAACTTTGGTACACGTACACAGGTTAAGATAGAACAAATAGATACATCTACAGATGGTAAGACATTTGTAAGTATCAAGGACGAGATTCCAATATCTGGCTATTCCACTATAGATGAAGAGAATGTTTTTGTTCTAGCACCAAGTTCATCCAAGTTTGCTGGTCAAGGCCTTTTTACCTTTACTCCTCGCTTCGCCAAATATGTACGTCTAGTTCTCAAACAGACTACTCCCTATCTTATCCAGACCAAGTTAGGACAGCAGTTCCGATATGGTATAGGTATTAGAGATATAGAGGTAGCCGCGCAGCCCTATTTGAATACAGGGGAACTCATCTCTACTGAGTTTAGTTCTAGTGACGAGATAAAGAAAATAGTTCTACTTAGTAATCAGAATCCAGATCCTGCTGCAGATAGTAAACTGGCTAGTATCGAACACTTTGTATCTCCAGACAATGGGGTAAGCTGGTATCAGTTGCGGCCCAAGGTATCAGAGGGACTTGCTAATATCAGTCAAACTATACCAGAACTCATAGATTTCAATGGAGTAAGTAATACAACAGTTAGTACTTCTAGTCCTGTATATAAGATACGGTATAAGACAGTTCTCAAGAGGGATGATGCTGCATTCTCGACCAGTAGTGCTGAACTTGCTCAAGAGATTTTGACACTTACAGAACTACACACTCCTCCTTCTACCACTCCATTTACTATTGATCTTCAACAAACTCCTATAGAAGATAGTATCAAGTTAGTAGATGTTAACTATGGAGCACGCGGCTTTGATGATAATCCGTACACTATCGCAGTAGGTCGTGGCACTAAACAACGCATCCATCTAGCCATACCCCTGAAGAGAGATAAATATAAGTCTTCACTCCTTGGAATAATCTATATGGGAGCAGGTGGTGGGTCTAGTCAACCAGGACATGTCCTTCTGGAGCGAGATCCCCAAACTATCTATGTAGATGGAGAAGAATGGACCAATGAACTCAATGGTAGTAGTACTAGTGGCGATAAGCACTACTACCTAGATTTCGAAGAGAATATTCTCTATACAGGAGATGGAAGTATAGGTAAGGCTGTCCCTGATGGGGCAACCATCTCAATGACACTAGCAGAAGAGAGACTTTATCCTGGCATTGGAACAGATCATATTGCTCAATTAGACTATAGTACTGTAGCAGACCAAGGACAAGTAGAACTCTTTCTTGTAAAGGAAACAGCCTCTAAAGTAGAAGTATTAAAGGCAGGTGCCACCAAACACCAACTTCAACCTTATATTAGCACTGCCTTTTCACCTGTATTCTCGGATAATACCATCTTTAGTGGTAGTTCGAAGGATTATCCAAGTGAAGTAACAGCGGGAGGTGACTGGTATGTGAATAGAACTACAGGATATTTAACCCACTATACTCCAATCCCTGTAGATACAGTTATTACAGTAGGCTATGTATATACTCCCCGCCAGCTTCTCTCCGAAGACGATTGGGACTTTGTAGATATGGGAGGTGGTGCTGCCAGTGCTGTTAGTATCCACGATAATGCTTACAAGACTTTCTCTACTGTCTCTCATCCTTATATCCTACCTGCTGGAGTTAATCACTTTAGTCTAGCGCATCTTGCGGTGGTCCCAGGTAGTCTCGTGTTTACTACTCCAAGTGGGGTAATCGCTAGCGGTGTCTATGGAGAAGAAGTTCCCTTCATAGATGGCAGAACAGAACTACTGGGCGTTGTACCTACTACTCAGGCTATTAGTTCCATACTGGGCATTATTACTGAGACCAGTGTAATAAAAGACTTCGACTTACCCATTAGTAGTGATACTACCCTAGAGATTGTTTTCAGTAATAACAATGTATTTACTACCGATGTCTCTCCGAGTGCTCCAGCCAGCGTAGGAGAATATAGTATAGATCGAGCAGGTCGGCAGTTTACTGTGAGAGTAGATGAAGATATCGTAGATCCTGGCTATGTAGACTACTACTACAATGATCCACAAGCCAACGTAGATGGTAGATATTCAGTCAACTCTGAAAATGGAGAAGTCTTCTTACATGACAAGACTGGTGCTGTTGATAAGGTAGTGTATGAATACACCAACTATGTTATTCGTTATCCCATTGCAAGACCAGTAGAACCCACTGACTGGACTCTAGATAAACGTACTAATCAGATTACGATTAAGGATAGAGAGATACTCAAGAATATGAGGCAAGCCCAGGCTCCAGGTAGAGGACTTGAGGCGACTAGTAAGTACTATCAGGTATCTTACAATTATGTATCTCAAGATAGAGCGAACTTGGCAGAACTGAAGGTCTACTTCTCTCCTATTTTGCGAGATTATGCCCTCAAGGTCATCACGGGAGCAAGGTTGATATAATGGCTGTATATGATACCTATGCAGAGATAGTAGTGGAGAATATCCTGCGCGAGGTTCTACGTTCAGGAACCGCTCCCACTCTATCAGAGATACTTGCTCGCTTTGATACCTTTACTACCAGTAATGATCTTTCACAACCTCTCTTTACTGCAGATACCTATCAGGTAACAGTTCTTGGTAGTAGTAGCGCAGCAGCATACAATACAGGCAATCAATTAATCCAACAGGATACTCAGGTCCTCTATACTCATATGCTCAGATTGGGCAACAAGTCTATGGAGAGTTTTAATCGATGGAGACAAGAGGCAGAGCAACTAGAAATAGAACTATCTAACCTAGAGGATCGCATTGCCAGTCTTCTTCTTCTTGCTGACGATACTGCTGGTTACTTTAACTTCGTATGTGATAACTTCCGAGATGCAAGTAAGATAGATCAGACTTATTCAACAACTAGGTTTGATCTATCACGCGGGCTCATTACTCTTGGAACATCTAATACCTCTACTACTCGAATCGATCTATCTACATTAGATAGTAAGGACCTAGAGTTCACTGTCTTGAGTAGAAACAATCTAATTTCTACTGTGAGCGCCAGTGGTAGCAAGATTACTAATGCGGTTAGTGACAAGTCCTCCTTCTGGCAGGAGAGGATATACACGAATGCATCCAAGCCTGTAACAATAGAGTTTAAGATTAAGTTGGGGGCGCCAACTACTATCTCTCGTATAGATCTAGATCTACATTCATCCAATAGTGGTAGTGCAGTTCAAGTGGTGCCACTTTACTCTGTAGATAACTATAACTATCATCAGTTACCATCATCTGATCTATCTCACCTAGTAAAGGATAAAACCTCCTTCATCTTTCCTGCTCTCACTGCATCACAGATTAAACTAGTAATGACCAAGACTGTGTGCGATAGAATAGAACTAAATAAATATGTATATGAGTTTGGTATTGATGAGGTCGCCCTTTTTAATGAGGGATATTCAACTAGTTCCTCTACAGATACAGGTTCTATATTTATTAGCCAACCTCTTTCTCTATTGGATGCAAGTAACACAGTCCAACAGTTCAATAGAGTAGCACTGGAAGTATGTGAGACAGTACCAGATGGTACCACTATTGATTATTCTATAATGGTATCTAACTCTAGTCCTATGCCTGCTAGTGGTGTCTACACAGATATAGATCCACTCAATAGAACTACAATCAATAAGCCTACTACCATAGACTTTGGAGACCTAGATACAGTAAGTGTAAGCGGGGTGTTAATCTCATATGATGCCAGCGAGACTAATACAGCACTCATTAATCCTGATAAGGACTACCATATTATTCAATCTACTAGTGGGACCACTGCAGTTATCTCTGATGCCATTGCCTCGGCCAAGAGATATAACTTCCTAAATAAGGAAGATAAGATACTTAGTCACTGTGTGGCCTCAGGAATAGATATTGCAGATGGCACACTAGAAGTATGGAGAAATATTAATGTTAAGGGCCTAAATACGAAGGTCAGAGATACTACTGCTGGCTGGAGTTTCAACGACCCCTACTATACTACTACTGTCTATGTAGATAGTAAAACTGGGGCAACCGTAGACTTTGGTAGCGAACAGATAGTTATAGATGGGAAGGCCCAGACCGGTGTAGTAAATGTATCTAGTGGTAATCACAAGGTCCAGGTTCACAAACGTAACTGGAAGAAGATAGAACTGGCCGGAGTAACTACCCTGGCAGCACTAAAGACCGCCGACACCCTCTATCCATATAACCATCGTTACTTGGTAGAGGGTTTTAGTTATCCTGCTGACTGGCTGGAGAAAAAGGTCTATCGAGGCTTTGATATTGTAGCAGAATACTTGATGAAACAGGTTGGTCCATTCGATCTGCTCAACAATGTCCAGCCAACTAACTATGAGTATTATGCGCTAGATAGAGATGCTCCAGATACAGCAGTAATTATAGATGGTAGTACAACAAGTAAACCTTCTATGGATGTTTTTCTATTGAAGGCTAATCCGTCTCAAACTGACTTTGTTAATGAGAGATTTCTGATACGCTTTAAGGCAACTAACACACTCTATAGTTATATGAGACTGAAGGCAGTAATGAAAACAACAGATGTATCGCTTACTCCTGTTCTTGATAGTTATAGAATAAAAGTGAGCACCTAGGAGGAGCCTCCTTGAGTATCTATGACCTTAAAAATCTGAATTTTTCTTTCTATAAGAGAAACGCCCCTCGTTCTGGTCCAACTAGTTCCGATAAATGGAATGATAGTTTTGAAGAGATTAAGAATGACCTCGCCAATCTGAGTAATGAATGGAACCAGAAACTCATTAAGACCCTAGCGGGATTACCTGTAGGAGATAGTGATAGCAGTATTAATGCTGTTGCTAATGGACTAGATGGAGCAAACCTATGGGTAAATAGAGATGCTGATAGTTCATCTACATATTATGATACTACAAATGCCCGCCCTCTCTCTGTAGAAGAAGCCCTAGATGCCATACATACTCTCATTACCAATACAACAGAAGATCTACAGGATTATATTGCTGAACACGCCGCAGCCCTATCTTCTGCAGAAGAGGCTGCCATTGGTGCTCACATCTTCGACGCAAGCCAAACCTCTAGTTCTACAAGCTTAGATGGTAAGTCAGAGACAAACAGACTCAATATTAATCAGTTAGCCAGAGATGTATATGGCTCAGTTACCCTGAATGGCAACGGAAATGCTGTTCTAAATAACTCTCTTCTTGCTATGGTAGATGCCCTTCTAGAGATACACAATGGTAACTGGGATGATGATATTACAGTAGATCACTCTGGTGTCAGCATCTCAGTAAGCCAGACAGGAATCAACAGTAGTGCCCCAGGTGATGATAGTTTTGCTGGCGCGCCTACTAATCTGGAAGAAGACCTGGATCAGATTAGAACTCTCCTCAAGACCATTAAGGGAACCCTTACTTGGCAGACCGCTCTTTCTGCTCTCTACGCTGGAGGGCCAGATAGCCTAGAAGACCTATTTACCTCTACTGCTGGGACAGGAGTGAAAGCAGCAGGTAATCCTTGGGGATACGATCTAGTAGATCTAGATGGACTAGCAACAGGTCTAGATAGTCTTCCTACACAACTTACTGGATCGGGTCTACCTGACGGAGTGCCTGATGGTATTGCCGCCCAAGATATGTTTGAGTGGATGGTAGATGCTAGTACTACTATCGATGGTCAGTACTTCCGTCGTATGGAGACTGGAGTAGAGGGCCCAGGCCCATATGTAGTCTATCACGGACGCGGCTCTTATCCTGTTGTTCAACTAGTTCAGCTTAGTCCCACTGTTACAGTATCAGGCCAGTTTGACTACACAATAGAACACGACAATACAAATCAGTTTACTGTCGAGTTTTCTGAGGTACGATCATTAGCAAGTGGAGTAATAATATCAGTCTGGTAAATATATACGAGCAGATCCAGCATCTGGCGTAAGTGGTGTAATCATCAGTATATGGTAATATATCGGAGAGGTGAATGACTCATGGCTCTTGTGACTCGCAATGTTCTACCCCTGAATGACTATCAGCAATGGACACAAGTTAATATGGCTGTCGGAGATGTCTTGGGAGTAGAGGAAAGCCTGGGCCATCAGGCTCGATTTATATCTATAGAGGCTATAGGCGGAGATGTAATAATCCGTTTCAATACAGTCCAGAAGATGTTTAAAAATCACGAAGCCTTGGGCAATAAACCCTTCCTTGGTAGAGACGCCGCCTTTTGGACAAGTGCTGTACTAGCAGGAGAGGTAGAGATAGCAAAACCAGATATTACTATCAAGAACGGAGAGGCCCAGAACTGGAGAGACGGAGAAATCGCCGTCCAAGATATAAAGATTGTGGCTCTCGCACCTCTAACGAGGATCACCTGTAGCTAGGGAGGTTAACAGTTGCCATTTGTAACTAGACAAAACTTCATTACTATCTCTGGTGAAGACCTTGAACTGGGCGCAGTAGAGATCAAGGATAATGATAGTGATATCAGAGCAGATGTAACAGCAGCCGGTCTCGCTGTAGACCCAACCTACGCACCTTCTCATATAGGAATAAGTGCCTGGGTCGCCCTTGATGCAGTAGAGAGAAGACTAGACTGTACTACTCTAGTAGGTATACACGGCTATCCTATGCTAGTAGAACTAGAGGCTCAAGATGTCCCTGGTTGGGTATTTCAAGGTAATAATGCTGTAGTTCTACCAGTACTACCCCGCGCCCGCATATTGGCTGATGAATGGAGACTAGTAACCATCTCTGGAGTAGAAGAAGCCTACTTTGCAACACAGAGACCACTCACAGCATCTGGTGTTCTAACATCTGGTACTCTAGTAGCAACTAGAATAGATCGGCCACTAGCATAAAGGAGTTAACTCAATGAACGGAAGAGGCGGAAGATCAGGTAGTGCTCTAGAGGCCGGCGGTAATCTAGATACTATTGCTAGTGATACTACTTCTATTGATGGGAAGGTTCCAGCCCTTGGACAAGCAGCCGCCGCAGGATCTGTTCCCGTCGTACAGGCTGATGCTACATTAACGACTGTATTTAATGCAGTTGTAGTTGACCAAGATAGAACTAGCACTATCGTGGATAAAAGTGGTAGAAACCTGGTGGCTATTGATATTACACTAACAATGGGTGGAGGCGGCCCATTTGATGCTAGTGGAGTTCTTTATATCATAGCAGGCAACAGCGCTGGCATAACTAGTGCAGATATATTGGCTGTGCCTATCATCAATGTTGCTACCGCTGGTGTATTTAAACTCGAGATAGAAACAGCCTTTACCCATATAGGATTATTTTATGATTTTACAGCAAATGGAGCAGACGATACTATTACTGCATCTATTGCGGTGAGCTAGATGAAAAGACCAGGTACTGTAATAA
>Ga0180007_10006293_pt1 | contig 11654 bp, 18 predicted proteins | sample MM_PC_MetaG_FD_121122 | JGI IMG/M metagenome (GOLD analysis project Ga0180007, IMG submission 121122) | Groundwater microbial communities from the Aspo Hard Rock Laboratory (HRL) deep subsurface site, Sweden - MM_PC_MetaG | ecosystem: Environmental > Aquatic > Deep subsurface > Groundwater...
AGATAAATCTGACGCTCAGATACATGAGTATTGCAGTCAGATTCAAACTTATTTGAATGATGGTATAATGAGAGAAATTGTTGAATCTCACAATGTTGATTTTAAAGAATGTCAATTAGTTTTAAAAAATGAGCTTATTATTTCAAGAGGATTATTTCTTGCTAAAAAGAGATATGCAATTCATATAACTAATAATGAAGGTGTTAGTTGTGATGAAGTTAATTATATGGGAATTGAAGTTAAAAGATCAGATTATCCTTCTAAGAGTAAAGAGTTTTTAAAAGAACTGCTTGATATTATTTTAAAGAAAGAAAATATCACAGTTCCTAAATTATTTGGATTTGTTCATAGTAAAGAAAAAGAATTTAGAAGACTTATTCTTAATGGCGATAAATCAATTGCCAGACCAGTTTCTTTTGGTAAAGAATTATCTGTTTATAAACTTATACCTCAAGGCGTTAAAGCAATGCTAGCATTTAATGATATTTCATATACAGCTCATTACCCTGGGTCAAGAGGGTATATGTTCAGAGTTAGCGGAATTGATTATAATAAAGCTCCACAAGAAGTTATTGATAATTATGAAAAGAATTTTATTGCTAAGGGAAAAAAATTAGAAGTAGTAGCAATCCCTGATGAAGAAGCAAGACTTCCTGAATATTATATTCCTGATGTTAAAGGAAATCTTGATTTTTGTTTTGTTGCTCGTTATAATTTAATGTTAGATCCATTGATGAAAGTGAAAAAAGCACAGGAGTTATTAACGATATGAAAATTTTCGATAAAGTTTGGGTAATGGAATATAATAAACCAATTGAAATGTTTATAGCTGGAATTATTGAGAGGATTGAAGTTGTATATAATGATAAAGATCGAGAATATATTAAAAGTGGATCTAGTTATATTATATATGAACTTATTACTGAAAGATGTTTAAATGAAAAAAATGTTGGTGGAGAAACAGCAATTGTAAATGACTCTCGGGAATTTAATTCTGATTTAGTTTTTTCAACTAAAAAAGAATTAATTGAATCTTTATATTAATAGAGTAACTATTTTAAACAATTAGAACATATATTAAAGGAAAGGAGATTATATATGTTATGCGATTATGGTTGTGGGCAAGACGCCGCTTATCAATTTAAAAATGGTAAATGGTGTTGTAAAGATCATTGGGCACGATGTTCTAATATGATAGAAAATCATAGACAAAATAATATAGGTAGAAAATTTTCTAAAAAGTCAAGAAATAAAATGAGTGAATCTCAAAAAGGGCGAACACTTTCTAAAGAGACAAGAAATAAAATGAGTGAATCTAGAAAAGGACGAACTTCTCCTATGAAAGGAAGAAAATTATCTAAATCCCATAGAAAAAAAATTGGTGAAACTCAAAAAATTAATATTGTTATAATTAAAGAAAGATATTTAATATTTTCTAAAATTGAAAATATGAGGTATAATCCTGATAAACCAGGAGAAAAAGAAATACAAGTTCATTGTAAAAATAATAATTGTAAAAATTCAAAAGAACAAGGTGGTTGGTTTACTCCAACAAAAAATCAATTTGAAAGTAGAAGATATGCGCTAGAAAGTGAAAATGGTAATGAGGGAGCTTATTTTTATTGTTGTGATAAATGCAAAGATGAATGCCCCTTATATAATAAGCGTATTAGTCAGCTTATTAAACATGATAAAATAAAATCTGGTTTTATTGATGAAGAATTATATACATCAGAAGAATATCAAATATTTAGAAAAGTAGTATTAGATCGGGAAGATTATATATGTGAATATTGTGATGAACTAGCAACACATGTACATCATTCTCGTCCTCAAAAATTAGAACCAGGATTTATTTTAGATCCTGATTTTGGAGTTGCTTGTTGTCAAGAATGTCATTATAAATATGGCCACAAAACTGGAACAGAATGTTCTACAGGTAATTTAGCATCTAAAATATGTAATTAAAAGGAGTGTGTATGGAAAGTGTTAAGCTAATCGAGTGCATAAACACATGGCAAGGTGAAGGGTCTGATACTGGGCAGAGAATGTTGTTATGTAGATTTAAATTTTGTAATAAAAAATGCTCTTGGTGTGACACAATGGTTAAAATGAGAGCACTTCAAGAAGCAGAATTTACTCTTGGAAGACTTCAAGAAATTATTGATGAAGAACGAACTGGATTAATGATTACTGGTGGAGAGCCAACATTTAGTAATCAATTAAAATCAACTGTATCTATGTTAAATGATCTTACATATCCTGTTGCTAATGTTGAAACTAATGGACTTGATTTACTTGAATTAATTAAATTAGTTGATCCAAATAAAAATGTTCATTATAGTTATTCACCAAAACTTTTTAATGATGAAGATGTAGAAGAAGCCTTAAGATTATCAGAAGAACTTGCATTAAATAGTAATGTGTTTTTAAAAATAGTTTATGGGTTTGAACAATTGACAATCGAATTTATTGAAGATGTTGTAAAAATATTTCCTACTAATAGGATTTATTTAATGCCTCTTGGTAAAGATAGAGAAGAAATGTTTAGAAATGCTCCAGATGTATTTGATGCTGCTGAAAAGTTTAAAACTAATATCAGCAGTCGTATACATTTGGTTTATGATTTTGTTTAAATAATAGAATAGGAGAAGTAAAAAATGGTACCACAGGCGATTAAAGATAATGTTATTTGTAAAGATGCTCCAGTTGATAATAAAACTAAAGGTGGACTTTATATTCCAGAAACAGCTGGTCCACGATTACCTCAAAAAATTTGTATAGTAATTTCTATTGGGGAGGAATGCACTAGTGATATTGAACCAGGGGATACTATTATGGCTCATACTAATGCTGGACAGGCAGTATGGATTGATGGTGAGGCATTTGGTGTATTTAAAGAAGGTGAAATTTACGGTATTGTATCAAAAGGTAAGAAAGATTAATATCTTGATATAATTAAATATAACCGGAGGATGAGAATATTCATTCTCCGGTTATATTAGTTAAAGGAAAATGTAATGACTGAGAAACCATATATAGAAACTAAGCGAATAGTTATAGATCGAAAATATAATCCTAAATATGGCGATGATAAAATTTGTAAATGTGGTCACCTATATTATAGACATTTTGACTCATATGAAGATAATTATCCATGCGGATGTAAATATTGCAATTGTTATGATTTTGAGTTAAAATTAAATGTGATTAATTATATTGTATCATTACAAGGTTTTAATGACAGAAAAAAAATTGAATGTGAAACTATACAACAAGTATGGGATGCTATAGGTGAAAGAGATTTTGGCGGACTTTATCAAGTTGAAAGTCCTACTGGAAAAGATATAAATGAATTTATACCGTTTTAAGGAGAAATTTGATGGAAGATCAACTATTATTTAGAGTATGTGAATTTTGTAATGAAAGTTTATCTTTAAGAGCTTCATGTAGAGGACAGGATAATGAAACTCTTACAAATTCTTATCTTGTTGAATATTGTTCATTTTGTGGGCAATCTCCAATTGTAGAACTTGCTAGATTAGACTCAAACCAAACTAAATTAAATGAATAGGAGAATTTAAAATGATTTTAGTGAAACCAAGTTTTGAAATTTTAACTGATCTCGATGGAAAGAAAATGGTTAGAAATATTGAAAGAGCGGGAAGAATTTGTTATAAATCAGAAGATAAAATTACCGATGAATCTGCAGAAAAATTTGTAAGAGGAATTATTAAAAGCGGACATCATTCAGTGATTGAACATGAGTCATTAAGTGTTAAGTTTATTTGTGATAGGGGAGTTACTCATGAAATGGTAAGACATAGATTGGCTGCTTATTCTCAAGAAAGCACTCGATATTGTAACTATGGAAAAGATAAATTTAAAAATCAAGTAACTTATATCATTCCAACATGGTCAAATATTGAGCCTGGAGTATATAATAAACAAATTGATATTCCTTCTAATTCTACTATTGGAGATCAAATTTGGTTTAGTACTATGCTTGATCTTGAAAAACAATATCTTGAATTATTAAGATATGGATGGATTCCTCAACAAGCAAGATCAATTCTTCCTAATTCATTGAAAACTGAAATTGTTATGACTTGTAATGTAAGGGAATGGAGGCATGTATTCAATCTCAGAACTTCAATGGCAGCTCATCCTCAGATAGTTGAAGTGATGAAACCATTACAGAAAAAATTACAAGATATGGTTCCTGTAATTTTTGATGTACCAGAAAAATAATAAATATAAAAAAAGAGGGTATTATGGATGCTTCATCTAAAGATATAGTAATAGATAAAAAATTATTTGATCAAACATTTCCACTATTAGATAAATTTCGTGAATTGGCACCAGGGACATTTAAACATTCTCAAAATGTAGCTAGTATGTGTGAAACTATTGCTATTGATTTAAAATTGAATGTAGATTTGCTTAAAGTAGCAAGTATATATCATGATATTGGTAAAATGAATAATCCTCAATATTTTGCTGAAAATCAGACTGGATCAATTAATCCTCATGATGATCTTGACCCAAGTTTATCATATCAAATTATTACTCGTCATGTTGGTGATAGTATTATTCATTTACTTCAAGTAAAAGATCTTCCTTTTGAAGTTATTGATATAATTAGTCAACATCATGGGGATACAGTATTGCAAGCATTTTATAATAAAGATAAAAAATCACCAGAAGATAAATATAGATATAGATGTTCAAAACCAATTTCATCAGAAGCTTTGATTTTAATGTTATGTGATTCAGTTGAAGCAACTACTAGAGCATTGTTTAATGGTGGTGAGGGCGAAGATGATTTTATATTAAAAGCAGTAAATGGAACTATATCAAGACTTATGGATGATGAACAACTTGATAATATGAAAATTGGAGTTTTAAATACTACTAAAAAAATCTTAATTAAAGAACTTGAGAGTATTTATCACAAACGAGTTAATTATGAAGATAAAACAATTGGCGAACTTAGAGAAACAGAAATAAAATAGAAATAAATTTATGATATTGTAACATATTATAAATGAATGTATTGCAATATCATAAAAAAAGGATATAAAATTATGTCAGATAGTAATTATGTGTTAGCTGGTTTTGAGACTCTAGCGACATATTTTAAAAATTTCTCAGTAAAAAATATGCAAAATAACTGGGATGAAAATTTTACACCAGATGTTGTGTCATCATTTTTGTCTCAAACATGTCATGGATTTTTGCATTCATTTGGGCAAAATTTTACTGGTAAAAAGAAATATGGAAAATATGTTGAATCAGAAGCTAATCTATTCAAAGAGTGTAGAGAATTAGGGATTTTTGAAGGATGTAATTTTATTGCTGATAGTGGCGGATTCCAGGCATCTATTGGTAGAATTGATGAACATGAAACAGATAACTTAGTTAATTTATATCATCAATTTTTAGAAGAAGAATATGAATGTATTGATAAAGCATTCATTTTAGATTTACCTCCAGGCCCAGGATGTAAATTATTTAAAAATTTTGATGATATTTATTATGCAAACGAAAGAACTTATAATCTAGCTAAAAATCTTCCAGTTGCTGCAAGAGAAAAAGTTATTTATATTCATCACTTTAGAACTCCTAAACTATGGGATATATACACTGACCTATTAAATTCAGAAGGAATGTTTGATTCATTTAAACATTTTGGAACTGGTGGTATAGTAGCTAATATGTCAAGCGATACTGCAATACCATGTATTATTTATGTTCTTCCTTTGATTCCTGTATTGAAAAAGGCAATTGAAGCTGGAAGAACTGAGCTTGATTTCCATATATTGGGTGGAGCTAATTTTAGAGATATATTCTTTTATGAAATGTTTAGTCATTCAGTAAAAGAAACTCATGGAGTTGAATTAAGAATTAGTTATGATTCATCTGGAGTTTTTAAAGGTTTAATGCGCGGAAGAATGTTGCATATATTATGTGATGATGAACTAGTAAGAAAAGTTGATTTAAGATCACTTGCTTTAAATAAAAGATTCATTAGTGAAATGACTACTAATGATGTTGTTAAGTATAAGATTGATGATATGTCAACTAGATTTAATTTAAAACAACTTAATAATTTTCATATTTATAGTCCAGATACTGGAACATTTCCTGATGACTTTAGACTATATGCAGCATTCTTAGTATTAAGAACATATGCAGATGTACAATTACTTCTTAGACAAAAAGCAGCTGAAATATATCCTATATTTCAATCAGGAGATTTAGAAGAATTTAATAAGAAATGTGGATTGGTTACTCAAAATGTTAATCAGGGAAAAATTACAAGAAAACAAAAAGCAAAGACTCAATCTTTAGTTAATTCTCTTAATATGCTTGTAAATTTAGATGAAGATTATTGTAAATATATTGTTGGTAAACATTTAGCTAAAGATGAATTTACTGAATTGGATCCTAATAATAGAATAATGAAGGTATAACATGAAAGAAATTAAGCCAGGATTTTATAAATGTGAGAGATGTGAGAATGGTAGATATTTAGATAATTCAAATCTCGATTGGATTCATGTTATAAATTGTCCTTATTGTCATGGATCTGGAATCGTTGACTGGATTACAGTTATAGTTGGAACTCCAGTCACTGATTCTAGATTTTTTAATGCAACTCCAACAATTAATAAACCAGAGATTTCTGAGTTTATGAAAGAACTTCGAGATATTAAAATTAACCCAGAAGATATAGATTCTATTAATATTAAATGTGAAGAATTTTTAAATAAACATAATCTTGAGTTAAAACTATGAATGATCTTAATCCTGGTGATGTTATATGTGAAAAATGTAATGGGACAGGGTTTGAAAAAAATCCGGATATTTGGCAAGGTCCATGTGATGTATGTAGAGGATCTGGTAAACTCGATTGGATAGAAGCTGTAGTTGGAAAGGCTCAACCTAAACCAAATCATATTACAGCTACTTTTGATCTTAGTAAATTTGATACAGGAATGTCATTTTCAGATCCAATTATTAAAGCTATGGTTGAGAATATGGCAAAACAAATTGATGAAGATATATTAAAATCTATAATAGGTGATATTAATGGATCTAAAAATAAGTGAAGTTATATGTGATAAATGTGAAGGATCTGGTATTATTAAATTTACTGAAGAAAGAGGAAATGGATTTTATCCAATGAAAGTCACTTGTGATAAATGTAAGGGTGATGGTAAATTGGATTGGATAGAAAATATTACAGGAAAAAAAGAAGTTGATGATAATATTGAAATGCCAATTAGAGGTCAAGATATGTCTAAATATCTTATTTGGTCTGATTATTTAGAAGATACACCTACAGATTCTCATAAGAAAGATTGGATGACTATTCAAGAAAAAATAGATCCTCATTATAAAAAGAAACTATATAGAAGAATCCAACGTGGTATGCAAAATACAGGTAGGTGAATAATGAATGATATTGTATTGGGAGATGGAGAAGTAATATGTGATCATTGTCAAAGCACTGATGATTTTTGTAGACATTGTCATGGAATTGGAAAATTTGATTGGATTGAAAATATAGTTGGCAAAAAAGAATCTCTCAGTCCTTTAGACAGAGTTAATGTTAGAATGCTTTATAATCATATAGAAAAACAAATAGAATCATATGCTGAAAATAATTATATTATTAAAGAATTTGAGTTAAAAACTAATCTAAATAATATGATGAATAATTTACTACATAAAAGTATAATATATGATTATAATACCACAATAAATACTACTAAAGGAACTACTGATATTCAAATTGTTATAAAGCCCCACAAAAGCGTTGAACAAATTATAATTAATAGTGTTATTAAAGGAGGTAGTTTTTGATAACTGAAACTTTTTTAAATTCATGTTATAGTGTAGTTATAAATAAAACCATTAAAATCAAAAAGAATAAAGCCTTATATAGAGATATATTATCTGTAATGGGATTTCATGAATCAAAAGAACAGCTTGAAATTCCAATGAGTGTAAAAACTAAATTTGATTGTTTGAAAAAGATATGTCAGATGAAGTTAGATGATAAGACTACTCAAAATGCAATTGATAGTTTAATGTATAGTAAAAAATTTATTAGTCTTCAAGATTTTTTAGATTTTAAAAGAAATGAAGAAATAAAAGATATACATGCTATTGATATTGTCAAACAGATTAGATTGAAGAAAACTTATAATTCGTTATTTGCTAACTATGACCATCTTAGTACGTTTGTTAATCAATTTAGAGATGGTTCATTTGATAGTTTAGACGATCTTGCATTAGACTATGAATCTGTAATTCAATCAATGTATGTAAATATGATGAATGAAAAGCGTGGGGTTTCTATTGAAGCGTCGGCATCTCTTGATTTAGCGGCTGATGATTATCAGCATGTTTTAGAATTGATTCTTAAAAAATATGAAAGAAAAAATACTATACCTACTGGGTTTCCAGTTCTTGATAATGATGTTTTAAATGGTGGAGCAGAGCCTTCTCGAATTTATATTATAGGTGGTTCTACTGGTTCTGGTAAATCAACCCTTTTGAATAATTTAATAGTAAATGCTGCTACTCAAAATGTAAATTTATTTGATGAAAAAGATCCAGAAGTTACTCCAAAAAAAGATGGGGTAGAAAATGTTTTTATTTATATAACTCTTGAAAATACAATTGAAGAATCTTTAATGAGAACATATCAACCTATGTTCAATAAAAATAAAAATGATTTACTTAGAGATATTTCAGATGGAGTTGATATAAAGAAAAAAATTAATGAAAAACTGAAAGCATGTAATTCTACTATTATAATGAAATATTATCCAGCAATGAGTATTTCAACTTTAGATATAATGGGAGTACTTGATGATGCCATTGCTGAATATGGACCTGGAACAATTAAAGGATTATATGTTGATTATTTAGATTTATTAAAATGTGACACTAAATATGATATGTATAGACTTGAATTGGGACATATTGTTTTATCTTTAAAAACATTAGCAGTTGAGTATAATATTCCTGTTTTTGCTCCAACACAATTAGGAAGATCGGCATATAGAGTTCAAAATTCAAATGAATTGAATTTAGATCAAATATCTGAATCAGTTAAGAAAATTGAACATGCTGATTTTGTTATATTAATGACCAGAGACCAAGTTGATGATTCTAAAGTATATGGAAAAGTTGGAAAGAATAGAAGTGGTGTTAGTAATGTTAATTTAGAGTTTAATGTTAATTTTTCTAATTTTAAATTTAATAGTGTAAGAAAAGTAAATAATAATGCAGCACCTGATGTATTATCAAATAATCAAATAATCCCAATAACTAACAAACCAATAACCATTGATAAATCTAATATACTTCCAAAAAGCTACTGTGGGATGGGTGAAGCTTTTTAAGAAACAAACTCAAATTTAGTATCCCTTCAATATAGAACATAATATAAAGTTAACTATTTAAAACAGTTATTTGTATTTATACCCTATAAGGAGGAAATTGTCATGAGTAAAAGAGTTAATTATATGGAATTATTAAAAGAATCTGTTGCTGATCGTGGTCATGATACTACTAAATCTGTCGATGTTAAAGGTCCATTTTTGGATCCTATTCTTGGTTATGATGGCGGTGGAGAACTACCTACCCATAAAGATGCCTCATCTATTTTAGAAAGATATTATTTTAATCAGAATGCTGATAAGGGCGTTGGAGTTGTTGAAGATGCAGCTATTCCTCAAGTTGGAAAAGATAAAGCAGCTCTTCCAGATGAACCTGTTGATGTTGATCCAGCTAAAGAGAAAATTAAAAAAGCAGTTCTTCAACAAGAAAAAATGTCTGGACAAGGTGGTGGTAGTGGAGATATTGTTGAAGAAGAAAATGCTGTTGAAAATGCGGTTATTGAAAGATTAATTGCTGAAATGGAAGAGGATATTGATATGCTTGGAGAAGCTGATGCATCTCCTCCACAAGACCCAGCAGCTAAATTTCATGAACCTTCTGGAGATCCTAAAACAGATAAATCAGGTCTCGTAGATGGAGATGATCATGATGGCGGTGAAGATGTAGTTAAAGCTGCAACATATCCTGCAGGATCAGAGATTGGGAAAGGTATTAAAGAACAATTTGAAGATGATATGTCTATGTTTGATGATCTTTTAGAATCTGATGATAAAGATGAAGATGATATAGTTCCTGGAGGAAAAGAAACTCCAGATGATGAAGATGAAGATGAAGATCTTGACGTTGATAAAGCAGTTAAAGAATCAGGCGCTCCAATTAGAAACCCAGGAACTGCTGATGAATTTGATTCTCTTGATGAGGCATTTAGTATTTTTAAAGAATCCATCGAAGATGATGATGATGATGAAGATGATGATGATGAAGGCGAAGATGATGATGAAGGCGAAGATGATGAGGATACTGATTTAAAAGATGACGACGTTACTGTCTAATAAATAAAAATACATGCGGGCATTTCGTGCTCGCATGTATTTCCACTGAAAAAAAAAGGAAATTCTATGAAACCAAAATTAATAAGAGTTAGCACTCCAAATAGAATGCTTTTTATTAAAGGTAAATTAATCAGGACTCCATTAGATGCAATTATTAACTTTGAAGATGAATTGAGACTTATTGAATCCTCAATGATTCACCAAGGAATATCTTTTACTATAGAAGATTATATTCCTGAAAAAATTAATATACCTAAGATTATTGAAGTAGTTAATGAACCTTTAATTGAAAAAACTAAATCTGAACCAAAATCAATATTAGAGAAATTATCTCAGGATGAATAAATGAAAAAAATTATTAAAATTTTACAAACGAATATTGAGCCTTTACTAATTGAAGATGAGAATGATGATGATTTAAGTGAATATACAAATAATTTATCTAAATTATTATCTATCGGAAATGTAACTATTTTAGAAACATCCTCATCTACTGTTATTCTTAGACCACATCAAATAACATCTATAGTAGTAACAGAAGAAGGTAAATTAAAAAGACCATATAAGAAAAAAGAAGTTAAAGAAAATCAACCATCAAAAATTTCAGAGGATATTGTTACTGATGAATAATTTAAGTATTGCTATTATTATCATAGTTGGATTAAGTTTATCATTTATAATTATAGCAAAGACTTTACGATCTGTGATAGATACTCATTTATCATTTATAAGAAGACAATCTTATGTTGATAAACATGAAATTTATATGAAATTGCTTTCATATTATATGGATAAAGCATTTGATATTATATACAAAGATAGAATATTAATTTATTCAATTGAAGGCACTAAACCCGATGATAATGAAGTCAAACAAAATTCTATTGATTTTGCAAAGTTAACACTAAAATTAATGGGTCCGACTCTTATAGAAGAGTTTACTTATTTATACGGCGATGAAGATACTTTCATATTCAGTTTAGTAGAATACTTCAACACTAAAGCTGAAAATGATGAAATCAAACAAGCTTCTATTAATAATATAATGGATGGACCGGATGAAATTATATAAACAATATTTTCAAGAAGTTAAAAGACCCACTATGAGCTATATTGATAGAGATGATAAAATTAATAGAGAAGTGGGTAGGTTGTCAATACAAGTCTCGAAAGATAAAGAAG
>Ga0180007_10006294_pt1 | contig 11654 bp, 14 predicted proteins | sample MM_PC_MetaG_FD_121122 | JGI IMG/M metagenome (GOLD analysis project Ga0180007, IMG submission 121122) | Groundwater microbial communities from the Aspo Hard Rock Laboratory (HRL) deep subsurface site, Sweden - MM_PC_MetaG | ecosystem: Environmental > Aquatic > Deep subsurface > Groundwater...
AAATGAGGGCCATGAGAAAATAGGTGACCCCAAGTGCTCTAAGATGTGGCCAGGAAAGCTGTTACCAAGAGCCACCGCGGAAACATCAAAGCTGCGGATCTATATTTCCCGGCCCACCGCATTCAGGAGCGTAGCAGGTGATATTTTTGAAATCACAAATTTCACCGCAGCTTGGGCATTTTTCCGGTGGGTTTGCAGCTTGAACGGTTCTGCCGCACTCCCCGCACTTCCAATACGGATCCTCATTTGCCGTGAGGGTTGCCCCATGGGGGGAATAGCCGCAATGGCCGCAGACCGTGGTTATTTCACTGTAATTTTTACCACATTCCTCACAAACACCTTCTTTAATCTGTGTCATGCTCTACTCCTTGTAATTTTTACATAGAAAAGCTAGGCCTTTGGATAGTTGGCAATAGTGGGTTCAATGGCCTTGCCAAGCCAATCAATGCATTTTCCAAGGTGGCGCATATTAGCCAGGCCTTCTTTATCTTCCAGAACCTCTCCTTTGTTGAGGCCATAGCCCATATTCCAGTAGGTTGAGCCAGGCATAATCATCCTTGACATTTGGAACATATGGTTAATGGTATCATATACATGGGTGGCTCCGCCCCGTCTGACCGCCACTACCGCTGCCCCTATCTTCCCGGAAAAAGCGTTATTGTTGGCATAGGCAACATAACCCGCCCTTTCAATTAAAGCCTTTAAATCAGCAGATACAGCGGCAAAGTAGGTTGGGGAGCCGAGAATCATGGCATCAGCCTTCAGCATTTTTGCATAGATCTCGTTAAATTTATCCTTTTTCGTGGCGCATTGATTGTCTTGATTTTTGAAACATTTATCACAGGCAAGACAACCGCGAATTGCTGTTCCGCCAACCTTTACAAGCTCTGTTTCCCAACCGGCATCATGAAGTTCGCTGAGTACCTCTTTTAGGAGTAATTCAGTATTCCCGCCTTTGCGTGGACTTCCGTTTATGGCGACTGCGTACATAGTGACCTCCTTATTTTTTGTAAAATGAGGGTCATATTCTTATGTTTCAAGACCTGACCCTAAGTGTGTTTGTCCAGGATAACACGAATAAACATTCCAGAGCCGATATCAAACTCTCCCACAGCGTGGATAATACCAGGCCGTTGCGGCTCGTAAACGGTGACAGTAACATGTTCGCGAGGGATATCATTTGGATGCTGGATCAGCCAGGCACCTGGTGGTACAGGTTCGCCGCATTTGATTGGAGGAGGCTGTTGGCCTGCTGGGCGGTTAGGAAACCAAATTCGACATTCGCCGGGGGGTGGATAATGGCCCTTTGGGATGTTCAGCCGATCGTATCCATGTTGGTGGAAGTAAGACTCCCCTCCACCCTGGTGATCTCGATAAGATTTTTCAGAATATTGTTTGCCTTCCTTTCCCTTCCCCGATTCGTCTTTTCCCTCATCAGCAAATAACGGACTTGCTATCAATGCTATGCCAAGTGCTGTAATAAATAATAAGCGTTTCATATCGCCTCCTTTTACGAGTGAAAAATGTGAAAGTTACAAGACCAAAACCATGCCTTGAACGACATTTTATGGAGCACCGACCAACGTGCTGGTCAGCCGCACCGGGCCACTGACGTTCAGATTCAAAACCGCGGCCTTCCCGGTGTCGGCTGGACTAGGTTGTTAGCATTTTCTCTTTCAAGCCAAAAGTCATAGTATACATGGCCCGTCTTCTTTTTTACAAAGAAAAGCCACACTGATGAATCCTCTAAATATTCATAGACCTTGTATCCTTTACTTTCCAACTTTTTGATGTGCTTGTCATAGTTTTCAAAAGGCGTTTTCCTCCGCATGTAAGGGCTGAGATTTGAAATGAAAATATCAGCATCTTCTGGACGAAAATAAAACTCTCCCTCTGATGTATTAAAATCAAGGTTATTCGATGTAATAATTTTAAATGAAGATGAAGGAATAAATTCTGGTAACCACCCGCGACCAAAGAGTTGATCATTTTTTGCTTCTGCATATGTATCGTATCGATTTGTTACCACGTCACAACCAACGAGTAAAAAAATCAATAAAATAATCAGTAAATTATTTTTCATCATTTATGCTAACGTGACCATCACCGGCGGGAATGGAGCGCAGCGGAATTCCCGTCCGAGTGCATGGCATTGTTCTGTGCCGGGCTATGACCTCTTGGCGATGACCGCAAATTCGTTCGAATTGCGGTCATACGGGGTTCCGGCGACGTCTGAATAGAGCGCCTCAATGGAAAAGCCGCCCTCGACAAACTCCCTCTCCAGTTCTTCAGGAGCAAAATATTGCAGCCAGTTGTACACCGTTCTGGTGCGACCCGTTTCGACAATCGTGTACTTGTCAAGTACAACCTTTTCTTCGTCGTATTTGAAGGTATTTAGAAATCCATAGTACCTGTTTGGTGACCAGAATCCGTTGAGGAGGCTCATTTCGTATGTCGCTGCCTCTTCCCGTTGGTCAAACGCCGATAGCGAATACACGTCAAGAAGGACCGCACCGCCCGGTTTCAGGATTTTGTGGAATTTACTCAGAATCCCTTTTCTTTGTGATGGGCTGAGGGCGCAAAAATCGCACATAATCATCAGCACAAGGTCGAACTGGTCTTCTCTTTCGAATTCCAGGTAATTCTGATTCACATAGTTGATTTTTAGCTGCTCTCGGGCTGCAACTTCCTTTGCATACTCGATGGACCTTTTCGAGAAATCGATGCCAGTCACATTTGCCCCGCGTTTCGCCAAAGGGGCTGCATACAATCCAGGACCACAGCCAAAATCAGCTATTTGGGTTTCCCTGCCGATGTTGAACTCAGATGCGATCCATTCCACAGATCGATTAATGAATTCTGCGTTTCGCGAAGAAACGTCAAGGACCTCGTTGAGGTGGAACGAGAGCATCTGCTTTGACGTATGTTCATCGGTCCATAGATCGCTTGCGGTGTAAAATTGGAACGGTTCGGGCCGTTCGTTGATTCTCTCTAACTTTTCAAACATTCTCTTTCCTGATCTTCGTACACACAGAACGCAAAGCTAAGACGCGCGCCTTGCTGGCCGCGGGCCGGGGTCGGACCGACTTAACCATTTGATAAATCAGGGAATATGCTCCAAAACAGGCTATTATCATCGCTTAGAGCCCCGTTTTCTATGCCGAAATCAACGCTGTAAGATGCGTTTGGCTCTCGCAAAGTGTTCGTTCCGGCATGTAGCCCTTCCTGGATTTTCCGGCCGATTGCTTTGAAAGCAAGCTCTTCCTTAATTCCCTCAACAAACTTTTTACCGCCGACTGCTACGCTCTCGCTCCATGCCGGTTCGCGGCAAGCCTCTGCCTTTAATGCCTCTTCTATCCAACCTGAATACACTGAACCAAGCGTATCTTCATTAATGGACAGCAATTCCCTGAGACGATTCATGGCAAGGAGCCTATATCTGGCAGGAGGATTGAGAATTTCATTGTATCCCCCGTGCGACCACTCACTCGGATGCTGCACAACTCCTGCACGAACCATATTCAGGTCGATATAGACAAGACACCGCACAAGATGGTCATCTGTATCTATTGCCGTGGCATGATAGCGATCCTCCCAGAAGGCGCCTTTTCGTTGCGTGCGGCGGTTATACTCTTGAGCGGTCCTTCCGGCAACCAATTGCATCGATCGGGGGATGACCTCACGGTCTTCACCTCCATAGACCAGGAGATGAATGTGGTTTGAGGTGATCGTAAAATTCAGAACCTCAAGGTCGTATCTTTTTTTCGCCTCAAAAAGCCACCGAATCCAAACCTGCCGATCACGCCCAAATTTCAGCAAAAACTCTTTCTGATGACAACGGTGGGTAATATGCCACACATATCCAGGAACGAAGTATCTGTTAGCCCTCGGCACGGTGATCGCCCGTTAAAACTCCTTTTTTCACCACAAAAAACTCCTTCTAAGGCTCAAAAACACCACGAATTTCAGCTTTCTTTCTATGAAATCAGCCAGTTAATTCGGTCCGACCCCGGCCTCGCGTACACTGGTGGTAATTCTTTTCATTCAATTCAAGTTTGTTGGACTTTAGGGAGTCAAATGCTATGCTGAAGGAGCTTTTCCCAAATCCATTTGGCGCAACCAATAAGTTTGGCTTATTAGGAATAAGATCAAACGTGAACTTACTATTTGAAATCCCTTTAACATTAGTGATTTCTATTGACTTGATTTTCATATGGGAAATCTCTCATTTAAATCTGTGATTAATTTCAAACACATAACGGCGCAAATCAGCCGCGCGGTTTTATTCGTCGGCTGAATTTGCATGGTTAGAGTTATTTTAGTAAAGAATTGATAACCACCTGAACCCAAGGTGTTGCCAAATTTGCCATCACACTGGCGGGAATGGATTCCAGCGTGTGTACTAAACGTCCGTATAAGGTGGGTGATTCCTTTCGAACTATGCCAAACGCCTCGTTAAGTTTACGGACATTTTCGGGGCTCGATTCTCGTTTGCTCAGCAATGCAATCGCCTCCAAGCTTTTCGCAATTCGTCCCTCGATTTCTTGAGAAGCCGTGGCACTCTTGATTATATCGGCCAAACTTGTCGAGTGAGTGAGCCCTATAGAAACGAGATGATAAAGGTTACCAACCTGCTCCTCTAAGGACAGAACCCGCCCCTCATAGTGCTTTTTTCCCTCGATATATGTCTCTTGGCGTAGCCTTAACTCCAGGCTGGTCAATTCCAATCGGGTCTTCAAATCTCTGATTAGCTCCCGATCCTTGGTGAATGCATCGATTGGCATCTGCCCCGTGACTACCAACCCGTACTCTGTGAGAGTCCGCTCAATCTCATCAACCTGCCCTTCATCCGTCTCGACTCGGAGCGTGATAGTGTTTCCATCCTGCAGGATATTGACTCTGGCTTCTTGGTCGGGATACTTGCGTTCAAGAACCTCCGAGAAGTAGCTTAGAATCCCCACAGCAGCTTGCCTAAACTGTGGTGGGAATTCGATGGAACGTTCTACGGTAGGATGCATTTGAATTTGATCCTGAACCTCACTCAGATTTGAGATTACTCTCAGAGGGCTGGTTTCGCAGTTATCATAGCGATTCTGAGGCTGCTGTAATATGTCAGCAATGAGCCATCTCTCGGCTAGGGGAACTTCACGAGCGATACCACGTTCCACAAAAGACATGAAACGGGTTCTCAGTCCTGAAATTCCATGGTTCTTTGCACGAGTTTGTGCAAGCTCTTCAGCCTTCCGCTGAGACATTTTGAGACTAAGTCTGTCTTCTTTAACTGCAATTGCAAGAAGCTCCATGGTTTCTATCTTTTCCTGTATGCGCTAACGCTAGCGATAACCGGGCGCGCCGAGGCGCAAGCTGAAAATAGACAGTGCTTCTCGCGCTCCGGTTAATTGCTTTGTTGGGCGATTTTTTGCCGTTAAATTTTGCTTTAGTATATAAATTAATTCTGATGTCCCCATTTTCTATTCTTATCTCGCTTTTGACCTTAAAGCCCCAACAGGGCATTCGCTTAGTGCAAAACCAACGCCAGAGAAAGCATAAGAATAGGAGACAAAATATTTCTTGCCCGCTTCAATTTGGAAATTGGGCGCGAATGCTTCGTCGCCTCCAGTTGTAATAACTTTGAGCTGCATGGTTCCGGCTGGCCGGTCAAAGACTATCGACTCACCTGACAACACCGATCCCACATACCTCGCATTCGGCATTATTTCACTTAAAGCACGTAGTAGTTGGTCATCATTAAATCTTCGACCGGCGTTTAGTTTCAGCGTCAATTCTTTTCCTGAAACATTTGTCGGGAGTACTAGAAAATATACATAATTCCCCTGGTCAGTATTCTCCGCCTCCACTTTTTGCGTTTCAGTAATTCTAATTTTATTATCATCTAAAAATAGTATCTGGCCCTTTTCGATAACCTTGGAGTCAAACTGAATGTTACTTCCAGAATCCATGACATAGTGCGGAACCACTGCACCTAGCAGGTTCGAAATCCTAGCGAAACACACTCTTGCCTGTTCTGGAGCGAGTGGCGCTGACATGACCGTATCGCATTGCTCCTGCCTCATCACTTCGAGTGACGTACATCCGCTCCCCATCGTACATAACAGCAATAGGAGGAGAATACTAACTATCTTTCCGCTGTAGTTGCTGGTTTGTTGCTTCATCTTGATCTCCTTTATTCCGATGGGGTTCGACACCAAAACGGTGCCTCTGTCTTGTTAGCCCAACGATTTGGGTAACCTGCCGGCCACCCAGCTTTGCCGCGACTAGCGCCGCCATGTTTCTTCCGGTCAGGTTGACCCTTTGGTGTACGCCCGACATGGGCGTGAACTCATGGGGTTAAAGTCCCCTGTAAGTGTTCCATGTAACGTTGTGAAACGTAACAAAATTACTAGCCGATGGCAAGGGCGTTACCGTGAGGTAGGGTCTGAAGGAAGCCTAAGTGCAAAGATGTGGGGCGACGAACAGAAATATCATATAAGGCCGAGTTTCCGGGTAAGTCAGCACAACATGATTAAGCCCAAGGAGCAGGAGATACGGTAAATGATGCGTTCGCACATCGGAAGTTCACGTTCTTATTCGGGGAGATCTGTATTCCATGCAGTATAAAGTTGTTTCCAGTGAAATCACCGGCAGGGTTACCGGTATTCCAATACCCAGGCACAAACAAGGAATGCCCGCCCCGTTTGTGAAATACGAAACAAAGACGGCAGACAGGAAATGACGATATACAGCGCCACACTGAGCAATCTGGGTGGTGAGAATACAGAAGTCAGCAGAGGCCATAGTAGCCAAATGCCAAGGGTAATGCCTTGGACATGGTGAAGGGCTGAACATTAAGGAGAGAAATATGTTACCAAGACACCTTGTGCGTACCGTGAACCCGAATGGGGGAGTAGTGTACAAGCGTATTGAGGAAGAACAGTTCTCAAACGATCAACTACTGGAACGTATTCTTTCGATAGAGAATGTCGGTCTGGCCTGGAAGCAGGTTCGTGCCAATAAGGGCGCTCCTGGAATCGATGACATAACCATCGAGGAATTCCCCTTCACCTTCCGTGAATGCTGGCCTGGGATCCGTTCAACCATACTTGAAGGGAATTATATCCCTTCTCCTGTTCAAAGAGTTGAGATACCAAAAGCAGATGGAAGTACTCGTCCTCTAGGTATCCCAACCGTGCTGGATCGTGTTATCCAGCAGGCCGTCGCTCAGGTCATGGGGCCAATATTCGATCCTTGGTTTTCAGAATCGAGTTGCGGATTCAGGCCAAGGCGGTCAGCTCATGACGGTATTAAGCAGATAAAACGGTATATCGGACAAGGCTATAAAGTGGCCGTTGACATGGATTTGTCGAAGTTTTTCGACACAGTCAATCATGATGTCCTGATGCACCGGGTTTCACGTCGGATAGAAGATAAACGTGTGCTCAAACTTATCGGTAAATACCTCCGGGCTGGTGTTATGGTCAAAGGCCGCCCTCTTGCAACTCCTCTCGGAGTTCCACAGGGCGGGCCACTTTCACCACTACTTGCAAATATTCTTCTCGACGATCTGGATAGGGAACTGGAAAAACGTGGCCATCGCTTCGTTCGTTATGCGGACGACTTCATTATTATGGTGAAAAGTCTTTCTGCGGGACAACGGGTGATGAGCAGTATACGCAGGTTCCTTGAAAGAGAGCTTCGGCTTACGGTCAATGAGGAAAAAAGTAAAGTAGGGCCGGTGGAAGAGTGTGGCTTTCTTGGCTTTGTCTTTGTTCGAGGCAAAATAAGATGGAGTGATAAGGCTTTTCGTGAGTTCAAGAGACGTATACGTCTCTTTACCGGGCGAAGCTGGTTCGTCTCCATGGAATATCGTCTCCACAAACTTGCGGAATATGTACGAGGCTGGATGAACTATTATGGAATTTCGGAGTACTACCGTCCAATTCCAGAAATAGATGAATGGCTTCGCCGCAGGGTACGGATGTGCTTCTGGAAACAGTGGCGGTATACGCGAACCAAAGTGTACAACCTCCTCAAACTGGGGGCATCCAAAAGGCAAGCCATTATGACAGCATTAAGTCGTAAAGGGCCATGGCATCTCGCCAGAACCCTTGCCGCACAAGTGGGAATGACCAATAAATGGCTGAAAGAACAGGGGTTGATATCTGTCAAAGATCAGTGGGTGAAGACTCACTATCCGGCTTCGGCCCGATAACCTTAATGAAACGCCCCGTGCGGAGCCGCATGCGGGGTGTTGTGGGGGCTGGGGGGGAAAAACCCCCGGCTACCCGATTAAGTTTTGCTTTTTGAGGATTCTATTCTAGTTTCCATATATTTTTGTTTAAAATAACTAATTAGCTTCTCTGAAGTCTCGACGGCCCAAGATGCGAATGAAGGAGTTAGAAGTCGACTGGGCCATGCATGAGGAATCTTTCTTATTGTAACGTTTTTGGGAGCCTTACTAAGGATAGGATGCTTTTCTTGAATAGGCACAACCTGCTCATAACTACTCACTTTGAAATGAACTAATTCATTTCTTATCATGATCATATACTTAACATCATTCCACAGATCGACAGGCGGAGACCATTTACGGCTGCAAAGAGCCTTTCCGAGTATTTCCCATTTTAAAGTAAGTTCCGTTGATCTCTGAAAGGTAAATGGATCTACTTTGAGTTCTTCTGGTATGACATGTAGTTTCTTCTCATGATAATTTTGAACATCATGTAAAAAATATGCTACTTGATTAATAAAAGCTTCAATTGCGCATACTGACAACAACAGACAGGAAAGTGGTTTCTGTATATTAAAATTGCTGTCTTCAATACTGTTTGCTTCTTTTGCTAGTAACCTAGCAGCAATAAGGTGATGATTGGCCATATCTGGGAGTTCATGCATTTCAACCCAACCATCTTTGGAATGATGTCTAGTCCAAGCTAATCTTGAGTTAGCAGACTCACTGTTATCTCTAAAAATGAAATCTAGTCGTGAAGGTTCGCCACCTGCCTCGATAATTTTATTGATTATTGGTTCAAGTTCTTCTGAAACTCCACCAAATTCAGCAGAAAAATCTACTGGTTCAAAGTCAGCCTGCCCGCAGCAATCTTTGTATGCTTTACCGCTATCACAACCACATGGGCTTGATGGCCCTATGATGATACCTTTTTTGCCTGCATCTTTTCCTATGTTGTTGGCTTGCTCTAGATTGTGTTCACTAATTGCTATTAACCTGTCATCATTCAGTCTTTTTCCAATTTCAATAGCTTCTCGCAAACAATCTCGTGCAGGAGTTAGTTGTTTCAGGTCTGTATATATCGCAGCTAGGTTCCCAAGCGTTGATCCGACAGACCTCAAATCTCCTATTTTCCGACTAAAATAAAGATCCTTTCTCGTGTATGCGATAGCCCTCTCATATTTTTTTTGTCCCCAATAATAAAGACCAAGGTTACAGTAATTGCTTGCTAACCCATCAATATCACCTGTCATTCTTTTGAGCTCTGAGGATTCTTCTATTAAAGCAACACCTTCTTCCTGTTTTTCTTTTTTCTCATTTTTTAATAATGCAAATCCTAGATTAGCTTTTGCTCTTGCTAAGTGCTGGGGTTCATTGCCATTTTTTTCGAAAATATCACAAGATTTATTCCAATAATCTTCTGCCTTTTCTGGTTGATCGTTTTGGCAAAAAGCTTTTCCTGCCTCAAGATACAAACCACCAAGCATCATTGCGTTAACTTCTATACCCTGTATTTCTTCGATTGCTTCTGTAAAAAGCTCACACGCATCATCTAAATAGCCCAGCGCTGTATATGAAGTAGCATATTGCTGCTTTATCACAACGGATAATGATTTATCTTTTTTAAGTGCAGAAGTGTCCAGTCGATCAAGCGTGGCAATGGCCTTTTTGTGCTCACCTCTATGTTTGTAGGCAATAGCAAGGTTTATTAAAATATTTATTTTATCGTTTTTCGATAACCCAGGTTTCGTGAGTAGTTTTTCAAATCCTTCAATTGAACCAACAACTGATTGTTCATTTTGGTCTATAGCTTGATCTCCAAGCTCATGAATTGACCTTTTAATGGATAATTTATTTTTCCGAAACTTACTCCTTTTTATATTTCTTTGATTCATGAGTTTATTTTAAAACTTAACGACATGATCACCTGCCGCAAGCACACTGGATTGCGGCAGAAATAAAGTAAACAAGTAATCGGCTACAACATAGAGCGTCCGTGCTTGCGGTCATGGTGTATTAATTGGTTAGCGGAAAGTCTTTAAGTTTCATTATGGTATGAAGTTACAATTTCTAAATTATTTATTTTTTCGATCCTAAGTCCTTTGCTTTTAAATTCACACGCATTTTCTGTTGGGACTAGCCCATATCCCATGTAACCAAAGTATATATTCTGGTCGTTTTTATAATGCAGTTTTATAAAATCGATAGCTTGGTGGTTCTCTTTCGGTGTCGGGTGGTTGGTATGAACAAATGGTAACCAGGAAAACCAAGGGACATGTTCATATTTCGAAAAGATTTCTATTTCATTGCAATTGCTAAAAGTGTCTTTCTTATCAATTGCTTGCAGCGTGATGGTGGCATTTCCCTTTGCTTCATCAAAAGCCATAATTTTGTATTTCCAATAATCTCCACCAGCAAATGCAGAACTTGTGACAATGAGAGTTATTAAAAAAGTAGAGGTGATGGCTTTCATGATCTTTTGGCCGCTAACGTCTGCAATAAGCAGCGAGCCTCCGGGGTCATCCTAAGCCTGGATCTTTCCCCCTCGTCTGCTTGATTGCCTGGTTGGCCGGGTATTCCTATTAGTTCCGCTTAGTTCCGCACCATTGGGGTACCCTCCCAACCATGGGCGGGGGGGTGCCCTAAGGGTGCGCGTTTCTCCTGATTATTCGTTTTCGAATTTCCCCTTTCTAAATTTCTATCAACCTGGTGGAAAAGAGCCCTTCTTTTTTCTCTTTCAAAGAGGAGTACCACAAAAAGAGGAACGGTGTAGTAACACCGTTCCAAAGGGTCATGGGCGACCCTTTTTGCTTTTCCCTTGATTCCAGTAAAATAGGGCTTTTTGGGTCGAAAATGCCTGTTACTCCATTTTGTCAGGGTTGTCCTTTTTGTGGTACAAAGGGGCATCCTGGCAGGGCCGGTTTTTGGCTCCGCGCACAAGCGTTCAATTTCCTCTCTGGATCTTGATTGAAAAACCTCAGGCCGCAGGCCTGCTCCCGGCCGGGGAGCGAAGCGAGACCGGACCGGGAGAACCCCGCTTTCCTGCATACTATCAACCCTGTCTCAGTTTACCCTCTACCTTCACCCGCCCGCCCCGAGCCCCAAAGGGAGGAGCTGGGGGGCGGTGGGGGTGAACAGTGTCCCGGAAAGAAATTCCGGAAAGAGGGCCTTAAATGAGCTTGGCGCGTTTTTAGGCTTGCCCTGGAGTCTTGCCCTGCTATTTCCCCATTTCTGCCGCTACGGCTCTTTATGCCCCTTTCCCGGGTGTTCTGTGCCTTATGTCTCCGTCGTGGGTGGGGCGGCCAACTAGGCAATAAGCGGCGAGCCTCCCAACCTGCCCCCAAGACTGTATCTTTACCTCGTCCGCTTCATTGCATGTTAGGCGTGGGTGGTCTCCGGGTGTCCCTGGAGGGGTTGCCCGGAGAAC
>Ga0180007_10006296_pt1 | contig 11649 bp, 6 predicted proteins | sample MM_PC_MetaG_FD_121122 | JGI IMG/M metagenome (GOLD analysis project Ga0180007, IMG submission 121122) | Groundwater microbial communities from the Aspo Hard Rock Laboratory (HRL) deep subsurface site, Sweden - MM_PC_MetaG | ecosystem: Environmental > Aquatic > Deep subsurface > Groundwater...
CGAGGAAATTGAATCGATTTCGATTTCGATTTCGACTTGGCACTTTGCCCCCCGAAGTTTCCAGGCGGATACGACGTGGATCCTCTTGTCCAGAAAAATGAGAACTCGATCGCCCTGCGCGGCTTCTTCCCGCCCTTGACAACCTAACACATGTTAGGTATTTTCCCGGGGTTCGTTTTCGCCTCCGGGGAGCCGTCCTGCCATGGGTCTGATCCGCCACATCGTGCACATCAACGTGACCGGGTTCGCCGCCCAGGTGGCGGTGGCCCACGACCGCACCCTCGCCGGTCGCGCCTTCGTCGTCGGGCTCGCACACGTGCCGCGCGCGGTGGTCATGGACGTGTCGCCGGAGGCCTTCTCCGAGGGCATCACCCGGGGCATGCCGCTGTTCGCCGCCCTGGCGCGGGTGCGCGGGCTGATCGTGGTCCCCCCGCCGACGGAAGGCCAGACGAAGGTGGCCAGCGCCCTGTGGGAGCTCGCCGGCGCCCTCTCGCCGCAGATCGAGCTCGGGCCGCGCGCCCACCTGTACCTCGATCTCACCGGCACCCGCATGCTGCACGGCCGCGCAGTGGACGCCGCCGCCCGCCTGCAGAAGCTCGTGCGCACCCGCTGCGGCCTGGAGCCCACCTGCGCCCTGGCCCCCAACAAGCTGGTCTCACGCGTGGCCACCCGGGTCGTCCGCCCGCTGGGCTTCGTCGCCATCCCCGCCGGCGACGAGGCGGCCTTCCTGCACCCGCAGCCGCTTCACCTGCTGCCCGGGGCGGGCGAGGCGGCCACGCTGCGCCTGCACTACCTGGGCGTGGACACGGCCGGCCAGCTCGCGACCCTCGACGAGGCGCTCACCGTGGCGGCGCTGGGCGCGGCCGGGCTCAAGCTGCGGCTGGCCGCGACCGGCGTCGATCCCACACCCGTGGGACGCCTCGACGAGCAGCAGCTCACCGAGAGCCTGCTGCTGCAGCCCGACACGTGCGATCCGGTCCAACTGTCCGGCGCCCTGTGGGGGCTCGTCGAAGCGCTGGGGTTCTCCCTGCGCACCCGTGAGCTGGCCGCCGGCCGCGTCGTCCTCTCGGTCACCGACTGCGAGCAGAAGGAATGCCAGCGGCAGGCCACCCTGCGTGAGCCGGTACGCCGCGACGAGGAGCTGGCCGCCATCGCCCTGGGCCTGTTCGCGCGCGCTGCCCCGGCCCGGCTGCGCATCCGCCGGCTGGTCCTGACGCTCTCGGCCCTGTCGCTCCCGCGCCGCCAGCTGGACCTGTTCGCACCGGCCGCCGACGGCGTCCTGCAGGACGCCCTCGACGACCTGCGCCGCACCCATGGCATGGCGGCGATCCGCCGGGGCTGCGTGCTGGCCGCAGAATCATGACAACTCTACTTTCAGTATAAAATATCACACTCGCCACTTGACATTTCGCCAATACAGGACTATTTATTCCGAATTGTTATCGTGTTCGTATTTCACCGGGACCCACAGCCATGACACGTTCCGTATTCCTTTCCTTGTTCTTCCTTGCCCTGCTCCCGCAGGCAGCCCGCGCCGCAACCCTGCCCGAGACCACGGGCGCCGCCGACAGCCCCAACCCGCTGTCGGCGCGCATGCTCGTACCCGGCCTGACCGCGAGCTATTTCAACCCCGCACTTCTCACCGAGCAGAAGCCCGGCTTCACGATGGGGCTGATCTTCGTCTCACAACAGTTCAATATTTCCTTGATGGATCGCGATCCGCGTTATGACATCCACGAAAGCATCTTTGAATCGCGCCCCCTCTCCGGCGCGGAGAACATGCTGCGGCCGCTGCCCACCGATTCCCTGCGCTCCTCGCGCGGTTCCTGGAAGCCCTCCTCCAACGACGCCTTCGCCATCATCGGCTCCCAGATGAACTTCCTCGACGACCGCCTCATCGTCGGATTCATGGGCCTCTTCCCGCTGGGCGCGTTCCAGGAGCAGGAGCCCTTCTTCGCCGACGAGCGCGAGCAGTACTTCTCCAACAGCCTGCACTTCGAACTGTTCGAGGACCGCATCAAGACGAACATCGTCGTGCTCTCCATGGCCGGGCGGGTGTCCCGCACGCTGGCGCTGGGCGCGGGCGTCACCATGAGCACCACGGCGCGCACCCAGGCCGCCATCTTCATGCCCGACGCCTCCCGCCAGGACGAGAGCCACATGAACACCCACGTGACGGTGAACACGAAGTTCCTGCCGCACCTGGGCATGTTCTGGCGCCCGCTGAAGGCGTGGTCGCTCTCCTCGACGCTGCACTTCCCCTCGGAGAGCCGCACCGACGGCGTCAGCGAGGTGCAGTTCTGGAACTACCAGGCCGACCCCGGCGAGGAGACCGTCGTCCAGAAGTTCTCGATGATCTACGCCTACGAGCCCCTGCGCGTGCACCTGGGCGCCGCCTTCGAGCTCGGGCGCGCCGGATCGGACCTGTTCCAGGTGGCCCTGTCGGCCCAGTGGGAGAACTGGTCCACCTACCTCGACCGCCACGGCGAGAAGCCGGCCGATCCGTGGTCGGACACCGTGCGCGTCACGCTGGGCGCGCGCAAGATGTTCCTCGGACTGCACACCGTGGGCGTCGACGCGTCGTTCATCCCGACGCCGGTGCCCGAGCAGACCGGGCGCTCCAACTATGTCGACAACCACCGCATCGCCTTCGCCGCGGGCTACGAGAGCCGCGCCCTGGCACGCCACGGCATCACCGCTGGACTGTCGGCCCAGATGCACGTCCTGATCCGGCGCGAGACCCAGAAGGATGCCGACGCGGCCAACCCGGTGTTCGACGAATACCCCGACTCCGAGCACATCTTCACCGGCGACTTCATCGAGGAGTCGGCGGGCTTCCAGACCAACAACCCCGGCTTTCCCGGCTTTTCCAGCAGCGGCGTCATCTTCGCGGTCATGGCCTACCTGAAGATCGCGACGAACTGACCGAAGGAGGATCCCCATGCGCTCCGTATTTTCCTTGCTTTTCCTGATCATCCTGTTCTCACTCCCGGCCTGCGATGACGGGAAGAAGAACTCGAACTGGAACGACAACAACCAGAACGTCAACAACGTCAACAACGACGCCGGCACCGACGGCGACGTGGCCGACGCTGACGCCGACGCCGACGCCGACGGCGGCACCGAGCCCGATCCGGTGCCCGACCTGGCCGGCACCTGGGCCCACATCCAGCTCAACGGCAGCCTCATGAACATGCCGATGGTGGGCGTGGTGAACAACAAGCTCATCTCGCTGGTGCTCGTGACCATGACCCAGGACGGCACGACCCTGTCCGCGTCCGAGGATGTCTGCGACATCAAGATCGAGAGCACCACCACCATGGTCACCACGATCATCCCTCAGGCGTTCGTCGAGTCGATGGAGCCGATCCTCAAGCCGGTGATCCTTTCGTGGAACGGCAACGCCTGGGTGTACAACCAGCCGCCGTCCTGGGCGGTCCAGGGCATCCACCTCGAGAACATCGAGACAGACGTGATGCCCACCGACCAGAGCGATCCGCGCATTTTCGATCAGGATCTGGACTCGCACCCGGGCCTGACCGTGTCGGTGACCGGGCTGCTCTCGGGCGACATCTACGTCATCCAGCGCGGCTGGAACGCCATGCTCTCCCGCGAACTGACCACCGACCACGTGTTCGGCTACCTCACCTGGGAGAACGAGCAGATCGTCCTCGACGCCACCAACGACATCCTGAAGGATCCCATCGTGCAGACCGTGGATCCCGACGAGACGAAGTCGTGGTTCGAGTTCGTGCGCGTGGATCCCGGCACCACCTGCCTGGACCTGATCGACCAGAAGGACACGCTCTTCCCGCGCCTGTCCGAGTGAGACGGGCGCCCGTAAAAGGGCAGCCCTGTCCGAGGTCACGAAGTGACCGGATCAATCCTCGAGTTGTTGTTTCCCAGATTTTCAGAAGGGTAAATCAGTCAGGGGCGGGAAAAAAGGCGGTGAACTACGCAGGCTAGACGAGACCCTGGTCGACCATGGCGTCGGCGACCTTCTTGAAGCCGGCGATGTTGGCGCCCATCACGTAGTTGCCCTCGTGACCGTATTCCTTGGCGGCCGTCACGCAGGCGCTGTGGATGTTGATCATGATGTCGTGCAGGCGCTTGTCGACTTCGCCACGGGTCCAGCCCAGGCGCATCGAGTTCTGGGACATCTCGAGACCGGAGGTGGCCACGCCGCCGGCGTTGGAGGCCTTGCCCGGCGCATAGAGGACCTTCTTCTCGACGAAGTAGCGGACGGCCTCAAGCGTGGAGGACATGTTCGAGCCCTCGACGACGCATTTGCAGCCGTTGTTCAGCAGGACTTCGGCGTCCTTTTCGTTGAGCTCGTTCTGGATCGCGCACGGCAGGGCGACGTCGACGGGGATGATCCACGGACGTTTGCCGGCGTGGAACTCGACGCCCTTGAACTTGTTGGCGTAGTCCTCGACCTTGTCGCGGCCGGAGGCGCGCATCTCGAGCATGTAGTTGATCTTCTCGCCGGAGACGCCGTCGGGGTCATGCACGGTGCCGTCGGGACCGGAGATCGCGACGACCTTCGCGCCGAGATCATTGGCCTTGATGGCCGCGCCCCAGGCGACGTTGCCGAAGCCGGAGATCGCGACCTTCTTGCCCTTCATGCTGTCGCCGCGGGTCTTGAGCATCTCCTCGGCGAAGTACACCACGCCGAAGCCCGTCGCTTCAGGACGGACCAGGGAGCCGCCGAAGTTCAGGCCCTTGCCCGTGAGGACGCCGGTGAACTCGTTGGCGAGCCGCTTGTACTGGCCGAACATGAAGGCGACTTCGCGGCCGCCGACGCCGATGTCACCGGCGGGCACGTCGGTGTTGGGTCCGATGTGGCGGAACAGTTCGGTCATGAAGGACTGGCAGAAACGCATGACTTCATTCTCGGACTTGCCGTTGGGGTTGAAGTCGGCGCCGCCCTTGCCGCCGCCCATCGGGAGGCCGGTCAGGGAGTTCTTGAAGATCTGCTCGAAGCCCAGGAACTTCAGGGTCGAGAGGGTGACGTTGGGATGGAAGCGGAGGCCGCCCTTGTAGGGCCCGATGGCGCTGTTGAACTGAACGCGGTACCCGCGGTTGATCTGGAACTCGCCCTTGTCATCGATCCAGGGCACCCGGAACATGATCGTGCGCTCGGGTTCCACGATGCGCTCGAGGATTTTGTGCGCCTTGTATTTCGGCTCGCGCTCGATGATCGGGGTCAGTGAGTCGAGCACTTCCTCGGCGGCCTGCAGGAATTCCTTTTCCCAACTGCAGCGGGTTTTGAGATCGTTCATCACAGTGCTGATATAACTGTTCATCAGGGTCCTCCACAAAAGGGTTCAACGCGCCGTCTTCGCCCCATGCGAAGCCAGCGCGGCACAGTAGACATCCCGGAAAATGCATTGTCAAGCTGTACTGAATCGTGAAAAATTCAGGGATCGCGGGTTGTTTCCTTGTCATTTCTATTTTATTGTATTCCGCCCTTGCGTTTTAAATGGAATTGCCAATGTGTTTTTTTCATTACAATGGCATTTAAATCAACCTTCTTGTATGAATATTGAATCAGGCCGGGCCGCCGGGGCCTTCGAACTCGGGCGGGACGAGGAAGAACACCTCGCGGGAGTCGAGCAGCGCGCCGCCGGTGCCATAGACCTCGACGGTGGCCTTGAACATCTGCGGGGTCTCCACCGGCTCCACGACGAGGTTCTGCTTGACGTGGATGCGCCAGCACACGGGGTTGCCCGGCAGGATCTGCACGAAGCGGTCGTTGTGGCCGTCAGAATCTCCGTCGGCGGTGTTGTAGCCGGCCGGACACGTGGCGTCCTGGTCGACCATGTGAACCTCGATGTAATCGATGAAGGCCGAGGGGGCGTCCACGGGGTTGCCCAGGGCATCGGCGTTGGCCGGGTCGTTGAATATCAGGGCCTCGACGTCCTGGGGCATGTACGCGCCGACGGCCTGCACCGCGCACGAGAGGGCCGCGCCGGCGGTGGCGTCGTCACCACGGACCATGGCGCGATAGTCCGAGCCCGAGAGGTAGAATGGGTTGGCGCCCAGGCTCTGGCAGGAAGCGATGGAGGCGTAGGCCGTGGGGGACACGACCGGCACCAGGGGCACACCGCCCGAGGAGGCCGCGTTCATGTCGGTGAGCAGGCTGTTGATCTCGGTCGTGCCGCCGGCGCCGTAGTCCACGATGATGCGTCCGCCGGCGTTAAAGATGTCGTCCCAGGCGGTCTGGCGGGCCGAGTAGGTGGTGTCCTCCTTGAGATCCTCATCGGTGACCAGCAGGATCAGGTGCAGCGCGCCCGGACGGAAGCAGCCCTCGCCGATGCGCGAGGGGTCGGAGGCGCAGGTGCCCCGCACGCCACGGACCTGGCCCTGGACGGTCTGCTCGGCGCCGCCGGTGGCGACCGTGGGCAGCAGGTTGTACGTGCACTGGTTGTCGGCCCCCGGATCGGCGGGCAGGTTGTTGCCGTCGATGGGCTTGGTCAGGGTGGTGGGGGTGCCGCTCTGGCCGAACAGCACGATGCCGCTCTGCACGTCAGGGATGCACTGGTCGATCGACGGATTCTGCCCCGGCGCGCAGATGATGTCGGCCAGCATCGTGTTCAGGCCGTCGCGCACGGCGTTGAGCTCGGCGGCCATGGAGCCGGAGACGTCCATCACGAACATCAGGTCCAGCCGCTGGAACGCCGTGGAAAAAGCCAGCACGTCGTTGGGCGGATCGGGGTCCTCCTCGAAGGGCACCAGGAAGACGAAGTCGCCACGGGTGCGCGGGCTGTCGGTGCCGTCAAGAGGATCGGTGCCGGCGGCCGACTCGATCATGTCGTTGACGCCGTCATCGTCGCTGTCGGCGTCGCGGGGGTCGGTCTCGTCGCCGTCGCGCACGCCGTTGTGGTTGGCGTCCTCGGTGCCGTCGAGGAGGCCGTCGTTGTCGGAGTCGACGTCGAGGAAGTCATAGAAACTGTCGCCATCGCTGTCGCAGGGCTGGACCGCGGGATCGCCGCCGGTGCAACCCTCGAGCGCGTCAGGGATGCCGTCGCCGTCGCTGTCGTCGTCCCGGAAGTTGGGCACGCCGTCATCATCGGCGTCGTCAGTGGTCTCCCACCGATCGCCGATGCCGTCGCCGTCGCTGTCGGGCGTCATGTAGTCGGGGGTGCCGTCTCCGTCGGTGTCGCAGGGGATCCCGTCCTGCTCCCAGGAGTCGCAGCCGCCGAGCTCGTAATCGTCGCGCATGTAGTCGTTGTCATTGTCGGGATCGACATAGTCGGCGAAGCCGTCGCCGTCGGTGTCGACCACCCCCTCATCGCCGTCGGAGATTCCGTTGCCGTCGCTGTCGTTGTCGATGAAATCAAACTGACCGTCGGCGTCGGAGTCGACCGGCGGCGTGCAGGTGTCGGCGTCGCCTGCCTCCTGCGCGTCGGGGATACTGTCCCCGTCGCTGTCGAGATCCTCGAAGTCGGGCGTGCCGTCACCGTCGCTGTCGCGAAGCTCGGCCTTGCCCTCGTCGAAGTCGCAGATCCCGTCGCCATCGGCGTCCCGGCAGGTGCAGCGATCGGTGTTGTTCACGTTGTTCACTTCGTTGTTTTGTCGCACCCCGGCCTCTCCGGGGGCGCAACCGACGACAAACAGGGCCAGACAAAGCAGGGAAAGATTTTTCACGACGAACCTCCAGCAGACTCAAGCAGACGGGTCGGAGCCAGCGGGCCCCGGCGCCGGAGTCAGCAACATACTATACCCGATATGTTAGATGGGCGCTACCCCGGGCCGCCGGGACCCTCGAACTCGGGTGGGACGAGGAAGAACACCTCTCGGGAATCCAGCAGGGCAGCGCCGGTGCCGTAGACCTCGACGGTGGCCTTGAACATCTGCGGGGTCTCGGCGGCATGGACCGCGACGTTCTGTTTCACGTGGATTCGCCAGCATACCGGACTGCCCGGCAGGATCTGCACGAAGCGGTCGACATGACCGTCGGCGTTGCCGTCGGCGGTGTTGTAGCCGGCCGGACACGTGGCATCCTGGTCGACCATGTGAACCTCGATGTAATCGATGAAGGCCGATGGTGCATCCACGGGGTTGCCCAGTGCATCGGAGTTGGCCGGGTCGTTGAAGATCAGCGCCTCGACGTCCTGGGGCATGTACGCGCCGACGGCCTGCACCGCGCAGGAGAGGGCGGCTCCGGCTGTGGCGTTGTCACCACGGACGATGGCCCGAAAGTCCGATCCGGAAAGCAGGAACGGGTTGGCGCCAAGCCCCTGGCAGGACGCGATGGTGGCGTAGGCCGTCGGGGACACGATGGGCACCAGTGGCACGCCGGCCGACGAGGCGGCGAGCATGTCGTTCTGCAGGTAGGAGATGGTGGATGCCGCCCCGGCGCCGTAGTCGACGATGATGCGACCGCCACTCTGTTGAATCGTGTCCCAGGCGGTCTGGCGTGTGGTGTAGAGCGTGTCCTCGTTGAGGTCCTCGTCCGTGATCAGCAGGATCAGGTGCAATGCGCCGGGCCTGAAGCACCCTTCCCCGATGCGCGAGGAATCCGAGGCGCAGGTGCCGCTGCTCCCGCGCAGCATCCCCTGCACGGTCTGTTCGGAGCCTCCGGTGGTGGCTGCCGCGGGGAGCAGATTCAGGGTGCAGGCGGCGTCATCGCCAGGATCCGTGGGCAGGTTGTTGGCGTCCACGGGCTTCACCATTGTCGTGGCAATGCCGCCGGGCTGGCCGAACATCACGATGCCGCTCTGCACGTCGGGGACGCACTGATCAGCGGACGGATCCTGGCCCGGCGAACAGATGACGTCGGCCAGCATGCCGGTGAGCGCGCCGCGAACACCGGCGATCTCCTCGCCCATGGAGGTGGAGACGTCCATCACGAACATCAGGTCCAGCTGCTGGAACGCGGTGGAGAAGCTCAGCACGTCGCTGGCCGGATCCGGCGCATCCTCGAAGGGCATCAGGAACACGAAGTCGCCTCGGGTACGCGGGCTGTCGGTGTCGTCGAGGGGATCGGTGCCGGCGGCCACCTCGATCATGTCGCTGACGCCGTCGCCGTCGGTGTCGGCGTTTCGGGCGTCGGTCTCATCTCCGTCGCGCACGCCGTTGTGGTTGGCGTCCTCGTCTCCGTCACGCAGGCCGTCGTTGTCGGAGTCGACGTCGACGAAGTCGAAGAAGCCGTCGCCGTCGTTGTCGCAGGGCTGCGCTTCGATGTCTCCCCCGGTGCAACCCTCGATGGCGTCCGGGAGGCCGTCGTCGTCGCTGTCCTCGTCGCGGAAGTTGGGTGTGCCATCCCCGTCGGCGTCGTCAGGGGTCTCCCATCGGTCGCCGATGCCGTCACCATCACTGTCGGGCGACAGGTAGTCGGGAACGCCGTCCCCGTCGGTGTCGCAGGGCAGACCGTCGTCGTCCCAAGAGACACAGCCCCCGATCTCGGTCTCGTCACGCAGATAGTCGTTGTCGTTGTCCGGGTCGATGTAGTCTGGGATGGTGTCGCCGTCGCTGTCCACGACGCCCTCGTCGAGATCGGGGATGCCGTTGTCGTCGCTGTCGGAGTCGAAGAAATCGGGCGTCCCGTCGCCGTCGCTGTCCACCGGCGGCGTGCAGGTGTTGGCGTCCCCGGCCTCGTCGCGGTCGAGGATGCCGTCGGAGTCGCTGTCGAGGTCCTCGTAATCGGGCGTCCCGTCGTGGTCGGTGTCCCGCCCGTCGGCCCTGGCCTCGTCGAAGTCACAGATGAAGTCGGAGTCGACATCCCGGCAGTTGCACCGGTCGAGGTTGTTTATATTGTTCGTGTCATTGTTTACGCTCGTTCCTTCGGGCGTGCAGGAGGCGACCGTCAGCATCAGAGATAGAACCAGCATCGTCAGGTATTTCATGGCGACTGTCCCGAAGGTTCCGTGGATTGGCCGGTTTCGACGACCTCCGGCAACGGAATCCTTCATGTAGAATATGCGATCCGGTCTGAATTGCCAGCGGTGAATTGAATTAAAACCTCATGGACCTGCGGAAATCGCTGAAAATGGAGGGTTGAAAAAACAGTATGACCATTTGGCCGTTTTCCCCTATACTTTTGTGTCTTTGATACCAGACCTTTCCAGGAGCCTCTGCATGTATAAAAAATTCATTTACGTTTCAGCCCTGACCATGTTCCTTTTTGCCGCCTGTGACGACGGTGGGAAAAAGACCGGACCGGACACCATTCCCCCCGGCTTCCCCACCGGTTTCTCGGTGGAGCCCAACGGCGACTCACTGGAACTGACCTGGACCATGCCCGGCGACGCGGATCTCGAGGGCGTGCTGGTGCTGCGCCAGGCCGACCTCGGTCCCGAGGGCGAGCCCGTCACGGGAACCGCCTACGCCGCCGGCGACGTCATCGGCTCGGCTGACGTGCTGCACTCCGGAGCCGCGACCCTGGCCTCCTACATCGACACGCCACCTGCGCCGGGAACCTGGTGCTACCGCGTGTTCGTGTTTGATGGATCCTTCAACTATGCCGGGTCGGCCTCCCGCTGCGTGGACACCTCCGCCGCGGACACGACACCACCGGTATTCGCAGGGCTCATCTCGGCTACCGGCCTGTCGAATACGCAGATCGAACTGTCCTGGGGCGCCGCATCCGACGATGTCACCTCCGCAGAGAACCTGGTCTACGACATCTACCAGGCCGCCTCCGCCGGTGAGATCAACTACGCCAGCCCGACGTACACCTCCAGCGCCGGAGCCAATGGCTTCACCGTGTTCGGCCTGACGCCGGGGGCGACCTACTGGTTCGCCGTGCGGGCCCGCGACGCCGCCGGCAATTCCGACGACAACACCCAGGAGCGCAGCGCCACCACCACGGCCGCCACCGACACCACCGCGCCGGTCTTCGCCGGACTCACCGCCGCCTCCCCCGCGTCCGACACGCAGATCCTGCTGACCTGGGGCGACGCCACCGACGACGAGACGCTCTCCGAGGACATCGTCTATCACGTCTACCGCTCCACGGTCTCGGGCTCCTACAACTTCTCTGCGCCCACGCTGGTCACCTCCCCCGGACAGACCTCGGCGACCATCGGCAGCCTCACGGCGTCCTCGACGCACTACTTCATCGTGCGGGCCAAGGACCTCGCCGGCAACATCGACACCAACACCATCGAGCGCAGCGCCACAACCCTGTCGGGCCCGGACACCACGGCGCCCAACTTCACTGGCGTGATCTCGGCCACCGCCCAGTCCTCCTCGACGATCCTGCTGGCCTGGAACGCGGCCGTCGACAACGTCACTCCCGCCGGGAGCATCGTGTACGACATCTACCACGCGACCAACCCCGGCGCGCAGAACTTCGCCGTGCCCAACTTCTCCACCTCTCCGGGCGCCTCCGGATACACCGTCACCGGCCTCTCCCCCTCGACGACGTACTACTTTGTCGTGCGTGCCCGCGACGGCGCCGGCAACCGTGACGTGAACCTCATCGAGCGCAGCGCCACCACCCCGGTCGCCGACGTGACCCCGCCGTTCATCTCGATAGACAACTTCTCCACCGGCAGCGCGCTGGTCTCGGGCACCACCGGCTTCGTCGCCTCGGTCACCTTCTCCGAGATCGTCTCCGGCATCAACGCCACCAACATCACCATCGATCACGGCGCCACCCTCTCGGGCTTCTCCACCTCCGACAGCATCACCTGGAACTTC
>Ga0180007_10006297_pt1 | contig 11649 bp, 4 predicted proteins | sample MM_PC_MetaG_FD_121122 | JGI IMG/M metagenome (GOLD analysis project Ga0180007, IMG submission 121122) | Groundwater microbial communities from the Aspo Hard Rock Laboratory (HRL) deep subsurface site, Sweden - MM_PC_MetaG | ecosystem: Environmental > Aquatic > Deep subsurface > Groundwater...
CCTCCAGGTCCTGGGCGTTTTTGATGATAACCGCATTGGGCACATCTTTTCTTTTCTCAACCGTCTTGGTGGCAGTTACCACGACCTCGTCCAGCATCACCGTTGTTTCTAGGGAGGTCGGCTGTTCCTGGCCATTTGCCGGCACAGGAGCGATTAACAGTGATATCAGCAGTACAGAACGTCTTTTTTTCATTGATTTATTCCTTGCAATCATAAAGATGGGCAATCTCTTCTTTCCGGTCGGGTCAAGGGGGAACTTCAGCAGGACTGAGAATCAAAATGAAGACACGAACAGATCGTGCTTTCCCTTGGTCATGACTGTTGTTTCCTGTGATCAATCGGCAAAAAGGATTGCAGGCTCGGGGGCCGACAGCAAAAAAAAATCCCCGAACCATATTAAAATGATTCGAGGATTCCCTATATTCCACGAATGTTCGTTACCTCTGGTCCACGGAGGTACACACCATTATCAGTTTTTCAGACAGGTCTTCTGACTTCCGGATCAATCTTCCACTGCGCCTTCCCGACCTTTCGGTCAGTGGCATTATGCAGTGGTCGTCCCCGGTCACAGCGGCGGGCCCGTGCCGGATTTTCGCCGGCTTCCCTATTAAGCTCGTAACTTGAGCATCTGAAAAAATATCTGGCAAAAATACCTGAAAAGAGAACGGAAGTCAATTGCGGAGCACAGGGAATCCATTTCTCCAAGGTCTTGAAGAAGTCGGGGGCTACACAGTCAAGGAGACAGGGAGGAGGGGATCTGTGTGAAAAAAACTCTGTTTCTGATGGATCGGCGGGAGTGTTACGGTGAAATGAGAAAGGAGTGGGGTCTTGCCAGGCTTTCTCCGGAAGTGGCTTTCGTTTGCGGTATCCGCAGGATTGCAGAAATGAGAGATTCAAGTCGGTTGCGACTTGAATCTCTCATTTCTTTGCCTCTTCCCGGGAAGGGCGTAGTGCTTTTGAGTTTTCTGTTGTGCTCTGGATTTCGTACTAATCAGCTTCCCAGAAAGCATCTTTTTCTGCACCGCACTTTGGGCAAACCCAGCTGTCGGGTACGTCTTCCCAAGGGGTTCCTGGCTCAACACCATGCTCATAGTCACCTTCTTCGGGGTCATAGATATAGCCACAGGGGCATTCCCATTTTTGCATACCAGTTCTCCTTTGCTGTTTCGTGTGATTATCGGGTTGTCTGTATCCAGCCTTCTCTTACTGTTTACCAGGTGTGGTTTTGTTATGGTAGCAAAAATGAGATTGGTTGTTGGCTGATTTTTGTAATCTCATTTCTTTTCTTATCTCCCCATAAGAGAAGTGGCCCTGTGAAGTTTCTCAATCTTGTAGGTAGAGGAGCTGTTCCCGTTTAATACTGTCGCTGTCCTGACAGGGAGTTGTTGCGGAGGAGAAAGTAAAGAAGAGAGAGACAGAATCGGTTTTGCTGTGTCGGTATATCGGAAAAAGACAGCCGGGTTCGTTCATAACGATCCCGGCTGTCTTTTACTCAATCTTTGAAAAAACAGTATCCTAACAGGGAAGGACTTCCTTAGCGGCCTAAAATGGCATCAACTTCTGCCTGAGTCAAAACCTGGGCCACATAATTGCCTGCACCAATGACGTTTTCAATATTTTGAACATAGGCCCTGAGGTGATTCTCAGAACCGTCCACCAGATGGCCATACATTGTCTTCAACTCGGCTTCATCGGTATACTCCATTCCGCACTCACCGGCATTGATGCCGTTGTCTGTTTCAACTATGACTTTCGGGCAGCCGATGATGTCCACCATGTCAAGTTCTTCAATGAAGGCACCGACATACCAGCCATCGAGCTGACTCTGAGAACCCCACTCAACGAGGAGATTGAATTTTTCAGTAAAATACCAGCCATAATCTGTTCCGGTAAAGACTCCGATGCTGTCAGGAAGATCATTGGCATCCGGATTGGGGTCTGCAATATTATAGACGGCCAGCATGTCACGAACGGTATCGGTATGGGTCTGCTCGGAGTTGTCACCAATGTTTGAAAAGGTGAGATCGCCTGGATAGAGTTCGCTCAAGGTAAGATAGACATCGCGAGCCAGTTTTTCTTCCTCTCGCATAAAGATGAGGTGGGTTTCCTCGCCAATATCGAGGGTTGCGGCCATGCTGTAAAGAGGGGAACTAAGAGTCAGGCATGAAAAGGCGATTGCTGATAGTGTTTTCTTCATTGTTGTGGGGCTCCTTTGTGGAAAACTTATTAATATCGGTTTATTGAGGTAGCTACTCTCATTGCAAGTAAACGGTAACGATTATCGTTACCGTTCATCATGGTATAAACCAGTATTTTTGGAAAGACAAGGTAAAAATAAAATATATTTAAAAAAAATACGAAGGGGATGGAGAGGTCATGCTGATAGCCTTTAAATTGTGGTGGAGATACGATGTACCACAATAAAACTATTGAATTGGTTAGGTATTGCAATGGTCGCAACCATAAAGCCTGGCGTAAAGAAGGTGTTAAGTTCTCGCAGCGTTATGAAAGGGTTTGGTCGGAGTTATGGTTCTACCCGGCCGGGCAATATTGTTTTTTTACTTTTTGTATTGTAATTTCACGTTGAGCATTTGGACCGGATGTGGACGTTTGGACCCTTGGTGGAAATTGTTTTTGATGCGGAAGGAGAAGAGTGGGAAGGACTCGGTATCGCCCGGGAGTCCATAATAGTCAGTCAGCGGGTAAGGGGGGATTGTCCGTTGATCCCAGCAGATTGATTACCTTTTATTGTTCTGTTTCCCCAAAAGCAGGCGTCATTTTTTATGGGGCTTGTTTTTTTAATGATTCCACCTGGAGAGAGTGATTGTCTATTGCAATATATCCAAAAAAAATCAGGAAGATACTTTTCAGATTTGTTCTTGTACTCCTCTGTGCAAACGGTGTGGGGATACTGTGCAGGCATGTGTTCCCTGCTAATCATTGTCTGTGTGAGATAAGTTTACTGTTTGATTTCAATACGGAAAGTAACGTTCCGACATTCTTTTCATCTGTTAATCTATTAGTGGCAGGAATTCTTCTTTTCTTTATTGCATCGGTTCATAAAACGAATCGTGTCTCATGCTTGTATTGGTATTTTCTGTCAGCAATATTTGTTTACCTCTCGGTTGATGAGATCGCCTCATTACATGAACGTCTCATGGTTCCTCTTTCCCGGGTGTTGAATACATCAGGTATCTTTTTCTACTCCTGGGTGATACCCTATGGTGCAGCTGTTATGCTGTTGTTCGGTATTTATCTGAAGTTTCTTTTGCAATTACCAAGAAAGGTACTGTTGCTGTTTGTGGTTTCCGGAGTTGTCTTTATCGGGGGGGCTATCGGTTTTGAGCTGTTTGGCGGCTGGCAGCATCAGTTGCACGGTACAGACACCATCTTGTATGCTGTGCTGTATACATGTGAAGAACTTCTTGAGATGCTTGGTGTTATCTTATTTATTTATTCCTTGCTCTTCTACATGACGAGCAATCTGAATTGCCGTACAATAGCGTTCACGGCTGATTCGTAAGGAGATGAGGAATCATCTGTGTTCTCCTGCAGACTCTTTTTGTCTGCAGGAGAACATTCTTATTTACAGATGGGAAAGCAGCTGATCGCCTCAAAGTCAGTGGGGATGTAGCCGTTGAAGTTCTGATTGAGGCGGGTGATGATCTCAGCTGCTCCTGATTGTTTATCGATTCTGTAGAGTGAATTGTCCGTTCCCTTATCTGTGAATTCCACTCCGCTTGTGCCGTAAAGAACTCTGGTGTTGTAAAGGGTCAAGCCTTCTACATCCTGAACAGGAAAGCCGGATTCATTAAGGGGGCCGTGGTCAGTGACCGCACCCGTCCTTTTGTCTATAATGATAAGATGGTCGTTTCCTCCACCGCTTGAATTGCCTGCAATACCGTACAGCGTGCCGTCGGTGTCGATGGCAATGTCGTCCACGTCTCCAGCACCGACTGCTGCACTGTTTATCACGACGTAATCAATGCCTGCTCCGAAAGCGCTTTTGCTAATGTCCCCATTTACCGGGTCGATCTGGACAAGGAGATCGAGAAGTCCTGATGCCCCTTCACCATATCTGACCGAGCCGTAGAGAATACCAGTGGTCGGGTCAAAGGATAGGCCGTCAATATCGTTGAGGTCAATGGTTCCGAAGGCGCCATTGCCAGTCCCCAGTCCTAAAGGTTCAACGGCAGTGAAGGAACCGTTTTTTCCTGCCGTCGGATCAATGATCCCGAACACGCCATTGTTGACAGTGTAGAGCGTTTGTCCGTCAAGTGAGAGGATGATGGCCTCCACATCATTGACGCCAAGGAAATTGAGCAGCTCCAGACGATCTGTTGTAAAGGTGTATTTGAACAGCGGTGAGTCCACGGAGCCGTAGTTGTCACGGTCTGCAACCAGGTAACAGTAATCCGGTACGGGCGGACACCTCGGTGTGAATGCCGGAATGAACATCTGCCAGGAGAATGTTGAGCCACGGTAATGACTGGGGTCAGTATCCTGAACCGTCTCGTTATGAGGTGTGGAGGCGGTAACAGAACCGATATTGACATATTTTCCCTCCACGGCAACACCTGTACCCGTACAAGTCATGACCTCGGAGATTGCCAGGCTGTCTTTGGGACAGGTCACGGTGACTCCCTGGTCATCTGTGACGGTTACATCGGTCAGGGGGAACGGTCCGGTATTGGTTACCACATAGGTCCAGACTATATCCTTCTCAACCTTGATGGTCGGCCCTGGCGGGCTATCGGCATCAACCCCGTTGGTTGCTTTTTCCAGGTCAATGGCGCCGGTGGTTCCATAATAATGACTGGGATCACTGTCGGTAATGTCTGGGCCGGTAGGCGGGGTACCTGTCACGGTACCGCTGTTTTCATACTGACCGGCGCTGGCAAGACCCGTTGCCGTACAGGTGGCACTGCCACCAACCGGCAGGAGGGTTATCCGGTTGTCACTGTTACCGTCATCGGGACAGTGAATGTCGGTGTCGGCTACCTGGTCATCGGTGACGGTCACATTGCTTAAGTCCACTCCACCGGTATTGGCGACGACATAGGTCCAGGTGACCGGATGCCCAATCTCTGCTGCGGGACCGGGCGCCATGTCGGCATCCTGGCCATTGGTTGCTTTCTGAAGGGTAATACCGGCAAGATCGGTGTCCGGCGTGGAGCCGATATAGTGACTCGGGTCGCTGTCTGTGACGTCGAAACCGACGGGCGGGGTGCCGATAACGGAACCGGTATTTTCATACTGTCCGGCCACAGCAATGCCCGTTGCCGAACAGGTCATGGCTGTTCCAACCAGGAGATCGGTTGCCGGGCAGCTGATAAGGCCAATCCGGTCATCGGTCACTGTGATTCCCGTCAGGTCTGCGTTTCCTGTATTGGTGACGACATAGGTCCAGGTGACAAGATCACCTGTGGCGATTACCGGGCCGGTACCCGTGTCGGCATCCTGACCGTTGGTTGCCTTTTCGATGTCAATGGCCGGAGCAGGACTCAGAGCAAGGTAATGGCTGGGGTCGGTGTCATACACAGCGGGACCGCTCGGGGGTGAGCCTATGACGGCACCGGTATTATTGTATTGCCCGGCCACTGCTGTCCCGGTAGCTTCACAGGTCATGGATTCTCCGGCTGTCAGGCTGGTTTGCTGGCAGGAGATGAGCCCGATCCGGTCATCTGTTACGGTTACATTGGTCAGATTAACATTTCCGTTGTTGGTAACCACATAGCTCCAGGTGATCGCCTCGCCAACGTTCAGAGAGACCCCGGGGGCAGTATCAGCATCCTGACCGTTGGTCGCCTTTTCAATATTGATGGCGGCACCAGTGAGCCCTGCATCAATGGTGAGGTTGGTTTCGCTGGCACCAAGGACAACGGTGACGAGGCCGGTGGTCGGATCAGGATCGGAATCCAGGCTGTCATTGCCGCCACTGTCCTGTGTGGTGAAGGAGTTGTTTGTCGGCAGAACAAACAGCACCTGGTAGGTTCCGGGCAGCAGATTGGTGAAAAGGTATTCACCGGAAGCTCCTGTCGGTATGATATAGGCAAATCCCGGGGACATGGGATTGTCAACCGGAGTGCCGCTGTTGGTAAGGAGATGGACACTGATACCCTGGTGGCCTGCCTCGCCAATATCCTGAATCCCGTTGCCGTTTGTATCGTCCCAGACAAAGTTGCCGATGGAACAGTGGACAAAGTAGGCAAAGTCCTGGGCCAGGTTGTTTTCTGCAATGGTCAGGCTGAGATCTGAGGTGGAGTTATTGCCGCCATCCGGATCAATGGTGTTATGTCCCTGAAGCACGGCAGGAAGCGAACTTTCCACAACGTTTACCGTGTATTCTCCAGGCGGAAGCCCGGAGAAGAGATATTCTCCGTCACTGTTCGTTGTCGTGGTCGCTGCCACACCCAGACCATTGCCAAGGTCGACGTTGGCGGGTGGAGTGAGGGAGACGGTGATCCCGGCCAAGCCTTCGCCACTGCCCAGAAGGGAGTCATTATTCGCATCATTCCAGACGATGTCACCGATGGAGCCCGGGGTGAAGTAGCCGAAGTCATTGGTGATGTCCCGGCTGCCCATGGGCGGATATCCGGGCTCGCCGGTGGGGGAGTCGCTGCCCATATCTGTATCATCCTCGTCGGCAGCAGTGCCACCCACACTGGTGGTGTCCGTGTTGCTGCCGCGGCTGGGGTAGATGGATATCAGGTCTGTGGGGATGGTCGTGTTGTCGATACGGACAGTGTGGGCGGGCTCATCTCCGCCGTTGCCGTAAGTGCTTCCTATCCCGTTGTAATCTTCATCAAGAAGGAGGTTGGGGAAGAGGTAGAGGCCGTCCGCATCGGTCAGGGTCTGGAGGGTGATGCTGGTCCCGTTCGGAAATTCGATATCGAGAAAGACGGTGACATCAGCCAGGGCGGTGTCTGTTGAACCCTCGTATACACCGTTCACGTCTTCGTCTTTCCAGACCCGGTTGCCCAGGCTTCCAGGTTGGGCATAGTAGCCGAAGTCGGCGGTCAGGATGGATCCGCCGCCGGGCAGGGTCAGGGCATAATAGTCAATCTGGCTGTGGTTGTCGGTGTTGTCTGTTCCCCGGGAGTGCCAGTAGCCCATGAGAATTCCGTTTCTGTCGCTGACTTTGACATTGTAGTCGCCTGGAGGCAGGCCTGAGAAGAGGTAGGCCCCGAGGCTGTCGGTGACGGTGGAGCCGATCCTGGGTTCGCCGGGATCAATGCTGTTGTTCTGGTTGGAGTCAGAGTAGAGGTCAATGGTAACCCCGGCAAAGGGGGTCTCATCGTCTGCTGTACCAGGACTGCCATCCAGGCCGTCTGCCTGATAGATGCCGTCAGCATTGGTGTCTTTCCAGACAAAATTACCGATGCTGCCAGGCGTGTCGGCAACATAACCGAAATCCTGATCCAGGTTGATCTCACCGTTGCCCAGGGTCAGGGCTGAAGTGGAGTCATTGCCGCCGTCAGGATCAACGGAGTTGCTGAGTCCTGCAAGCAGGGTGGAGCTGTCCACTTCTACCGTGTAGTCCCCGGCAGCCAGACCGCTGAAGAGATAGGTGCCGTTTTCATCGGTGTAGGTGACTCCGATGATGGTACCGCCACTGTCCTTGAGCACCACCCGAACCCCTTCCAGGCCCTCACCGGCATCTGCTGAATTGTTGGTGTTGCGATCCAGGAATATGGTGTCGCCGATGGTGCCGGTCAGGCTGCTGGGACTGTTGGCGGCATAGCCGAAGTCCTGATCAAGGTCGTCGGCACCACTGAGGGTGAGACTGCTCTTTCCGTCCGGGCTGGTCGTGTTGTCATCCCAGTCGTAGGTGGGGTGCAGGGCTGAGAGGATATTCTCGGAATCCGTGACCACGACAGTATAGTTGCCGTCGGCAAGGTCCTCGAAGAGGTACATGCCGTCCGCGTCGGTGGTGGTGGTGGCGATAAAGTTACCGGCTGCATTCTGCAGGGCAATGGTCACTCCGGTAAGTCCGTTTTCGCCGCTGTCGATGATCCCGTCCAGGTTGTTGTCCAGCCATACTGTGTCTCCGATGTTATGGAGGGGAGTTCCGACCTCGGGCCGGTAGCCGAAGTCCACGTTGATGAAGGTGTCGCCGGGAGCCAGGATCAGCGGAAGGGTGGAGCGGTTGTCGCCAGCGGTTCCGGCCGGGGCTGTGGCCGCAGCTGCTCCAAAATGATCCGGATCGCCGCTCTGGCTGTAGCTGCCACTGTCCATGATATTATGGCTGGCTGCTGTGGAGTCGGTGACCTCAACCACATAGGCCCCGGCTGCAAGGCCTGCAAAGATATAGTTGCCGGACGCGTCTGTGCTGGTCGTGGCCTCGTTTACGTCATCAGCCGTCCAGAACAAGCCGTCGGGACCGGCGCTGTAGAGGGTCAGCTCCACTCCGGAGACACCCACCTCATTGTCGTCCTGAATGCCGTCGCCGTCAGAGTCGATCCAGATCCGGTCCCCCAGGGCACCACTGCTCCAGTTATAGCCGAAGTCCGCAGTGAGATTTTCTCCATTGGAGGTCAGATGCACCCCGTATCCGTGTCCTAGGGATTGGTTCTGGTTCGCATAATCTGCACCGGGATGAGGGTACACCGTTGTCTGGCTGATTCCTGCAGGCAGAGTTGTGGCGTCGACCTCGACAAAATAGTCATCCGGGGCCAGCCCGGTGAAGAGGTAGCCGCCGTGACTGTCTGTTACAGTCGTGGCAATCACTGCGCCACTGCTGTCCTTGAGGTGAACCGTAACGTTGGCAAGTCCCGGTTCACCTGCATCCTGGATGCCGTTCGAGTTTTCATCGAGCCAGATACGGTTGCCGAGTCTGGCTGGAGTAACCAGACCAAAATCCAGGCTGAGGTTGGTGTTGCGGTCGCTATCGCCGTCACTGGTGGGTTCCAGGCCAGAGGACAGCGTGATGGGGGCGCTGCGGTAGACACCTGTTGAGGGTGTTGAGGCGATATTGGAGTCGTTGTTGACGTTGTTGTTGGGGTCAACCGTCTGTACCGGACTGGGCAGGTAGCCCATCCAGGCCGGCGGACTGATCTGTACCGCGTAGTCGCCGGGAACTAGATCGGTGAAAAGATAATTGCCGGTCGCATCTGTTGTGACAGTCCCTTCCACCACATCATCGCAGTTCCAGAAGATACCGTCCACTCCGGGGGAGTGGAGAAGGACCTGGACGCCTTCTATTCCCAGTTCGCCCGCATCCTGGGTGCCGTCGGCATCACGGTCTTCCCATATCCGGTTGCCGAGGCTCAGGAGCTGGTACATGCCTGTGTCAACGCTTTGATTGGCGTCGCAGTAGGTGATGGGAATGAGTTCGGTGCGGCCATCTGCCTGGGCTGCATCACTGTCCAGATTGTCATCAGCGCCTGCATCCTGGGGGCTGGGCAGGTAGGAGACATTCGGTTTGATGAACTCCACCCGGTAGTCTGCTGCATGGTAGATGGTGAAGCTGTAGATTCCGCTGCTGTTGGTGGTGGTGGTGTCAACCTGGGTGTTGCCGCTGTCGAGAAGGTTGACGGTGGCCCCGGCGATACGCAGTTCTCCGCTGTCCTGGATGCCGTCAGCATTGGCATCGAGCCAGAAGAGGTTGCCCAGGGTGGCGGGCGGGTAAATCTGGACCGTGCCGCTGTCCTGGTTCGGATGTCCATCCGGGACAGGTTCAGGACCAATGCCGCTTACTGATGCAGAATTGCTGATGTCGCAGGGGGTGCAGCCGGCCGCACAGGTGGCCGGGTATTCCGTCATCTTTACCGGCACGGTGATGGTCACACTCTCGCCATTCAGCATGACGTCGGCAGGATCTGAATCCGAGTCGATGCTGCAGGTGAAACTCGTATCACCTGCAGCGCCGCTGCAGGTCACACTCATGTTGGCTGTGGCTGAGGAGGGAGTTCCGGTCAGGACCATGCCCCCTGGCAGGGTGTCGCTTACCCTGGTTTCCGGGCTGGCTCCGGGACCATGGTTGGTGACCGTAATGGTGAAGGCAAAATTCTCTTCTACTTCGACCGGACCGGCCGGGTCGTCTTTGAGCAGTTCCAGATCAACAATGGTACGGACCGTGGTGTTTTCGTTCTCGGCGTTGTTGCCTGGTGTTGGTTCTATCTCGTTGGCGGTGACACTGGCTTCGTTGTGGTAGGAGTCACCGGAGATGGGATTCGGGGCCATGAGGACCTCGAAGACCAGGTAACGGGTATAGCTGGTACCGGCAGGAAGCTGCCCGTCGGGATAGGGGTGGCCGGTGTCATTGGCTAGGGCGCAGGTGATGTTCTGGTTGCTTCCATCCACCTCAAAGGGGTTGGCAACTCCTATGGTACAGTAGGAAAGAGTTCCGGCACTGCCGTCGCTGTTTTCAGTGTCCCGGACAAAGCGGAGCTGTTGAAAAGGGGTCTGGGCAGGATTGACGCTGGTCATGTTGTCGCTGAAAATGACCCCGGTGGCCAGGGAGGGGCCACGATTGTCGATTTCGATCTCATAAACGAGATAATTGGAGGTTCCCCCGCCGGGTACAAAACGGACAGGTTCTATGAAATCAGGGGATTCATTTTTTTCAATGGCCAGATCCGCTTCTCCCAGTACAATCGGCAGAATCTGTGATCTGGCGTTGTTGGCTCCGTTTGAGTCAGGGGTGTCCATGGAGACCGTGGCTGTGTTGTCGATCTGCCAGTCGTCAGTGACGGTTGCCAGGTGGTCGGGGCGAATGGTGACAGTGATGGACTTGGTGCTGTTGGCACCCATGTCACCGAGAATGCAATTCAGGGTCGTTGTGCCTCCATCGTAGAGGCAACTTCCGCCACCGGCTACACTGGCGTCAAGGAAATAAAAATCCTCTCCGCTAAAGACATCAGCGACCAGGACATTTTCGGCCAGGGAGGGGCCGTTGTTGCGTATTCCTATGGTGTAGGTGGCCACGGTGCCGGCGAGAATGGCAGCCGGATGCTCGGCATAGCTGACCAGTTTGTCGGTGACCTCAACGTCGGTTATGGGCAGGACCGTGACATCGGCAAAGTCTTCATTGTTGCTGCGATCCTGGTCACCGGTGAGGGTGGAATAGGCACTGGCCCAGTTTCTCTGGAGGCCTTCTTTCATTGGGCGTTCCACGGTGATCTGCACAGTGACTGTGTTGCCGCTGGCGATGTCGCCGAGGTCGCAGTGGACCAGGGCGTTGGTGACTGTACAGCTTCCCTGATCGGTTGCATACGAGATGGGGGTAGCCGGGCGACCGGAACCGGCAGGGCCGGCAGCGACGTACTGGGGAACGGTGTCTCTGAAGTCCACGGCCCCCGCTGTCTGGGGGCCGGCATTGTAGACGGTTACAGTATAGCTAAAGGAGTTTTCCAGGGGGATGGCCGTGATGGTTGCATCATCGGTGCTTTTGTTTACCTGGAGGTCAGCCCTATCCGTGGTAGAGAGAACGGAGCCACTGCTGCAGTTATTGCCGGTGAGCGAGTCTCCGGCAGCAGGGGGCAGGGGCGTGACTGCAGGGTCGGCACCGGCCGGGAGGACCCCACCTGTGCAGGCGTTGTTTTCAATAGTTCCGGAATTGGTGGCGTTGGTGATGATGATCAATGGATCGGTGCTGTCTCCCGCCAATAGCGGGGTTGTGCCATAAGTACAGACCACGGTTCCTCC
>Ga0180007_10006298_pt1 | contig 11649 bp, 9 predicted proteins | sample MM_PC_MetaG_FD_121122 | JGI IMG/M metagenome (GOLD analysis project Ga0180007, IMG submission 121122) | Groundwater microbial communities from the Aspo Hard Rock Laboratory (HRL) deep subsurface site, Sweden - MM_PC_MetaG | ecosystem: Environmental > Aquatic > Deep subsurface > Groundwater...
AAACAAAAACCGTAGGGAGGTTTTGCTACCGTCCCTACGGTATATGAAAAAAATATAACTATTTGACTACCACTTCACCTTTTTCGGTATCCCATTTCAACTCTTTCTCAAGAATGGAGACTTTGGCTTTCTTCTTTTCATCAAGAACCCAACCAACAAAGTTATTCTCGACAGCGTAGAGAATATGGCGAGCTTTAACTTTCTTTTCATCGCCTTCCCCTTCGACCTCTTCAACTTTGATCAAGTGATAACCATAGGCAGTTTTGACTGCTCCTTCAAAGACCTGACCGGCTTCAAGTGTAAAAGCAGCGTCTTCAAATTCTTTGACCATTTGGCCCTTGGTAAAGAAACCTAGTTCTCCACCTTTTTCTTTACTACCTGGATCGTCACTTTGTTCGCTAGCGATTTCGGCAAAATCTCTACCATTATTGATTTCTTCAAGGGCCTTGTTGGCTTTGTCTTCAGCCTCTTTTTCTGACCCCTTGAAATCTACAGCGACTTCTTCATTTTCAAAGAAAACCTTTTGTAGTTTTCCTTCTTGAAGGCTTGTTCTAAGAGCTTGATTCTTGAATTCGTCTAGTGTCCATCCGTAAAGTTCATTGATCTGAGTTTCTATTTCTGCATCTTCGCCAGCGAGTTCTTTAACTTTATTAAACTCTTCTTCAATTTCCTCATCCGAGACCAGAACATCATGCTTGGCAGATAATTGTTTGACAATTTCATCTTCTAGCATTCTATTGAGTACAGAAGCTTTAATCTCTGAATCTTTTGGTGCTTCTACTTCTTCGCCTTGAAGCTGGGTCTGGCTATCGGAGTATTTCTTGAGAGCGCTAAAGTTACTTTTGTACTGAGTCATAGGCACATAGCTTCCGTTGACCTTAGCAATGGGAAGATTGATTTGTTCTATAACGCTAGAAGTGATTTTGTTATCCCAAGAAAAAGTGTAAATACCAAGGGCAAAAACTCCACCCAAAATTAGGGTGACAATAATTAAAACTACCACCACAGCAATAGCAATCTTACTCCCTTTTGAGAGTGTTTTCTTGTCTGACTCCTTTTTTTGTTCTTCTTCCATGTAATTTATTCTTTACTTTTGAAAAAATAGTCCCACCATTTTTTTGCATTTGACCGCTCGTCGACCTCGTTTTCAAACTTCTCTGTAATTTCTGACTCTGTATCCGTATTGGGTTTGGCCGGAGTTGATATTGCCACTGCTTTTTCCCCTTCTTTTTGGAAATTGAGGCTTTGACGAGCCTGGATCTCTTTGTATGAATCGGTGCTGAAATACTCTATAGAAGCAGTCAGATCCTTGTTTCTTTTTTCTAGCCTCTCTATCTTGTACCTAACCTGCGCTATCTCCTCATTAATCTTGTGCTTTCTGATAAGTTCTTTGACCAAAGCGGCTGAAACAATTACCAACAAGACAAGGCCCACAAGAACTACAATCTTGGAACTGAAGAAAATACGCCAAATATTTTTACTTTTTTTCTTCATTTTTCTTGCTTTTTTGAATCAGGTTGACAATGTCATCAGCGGACACGGTTTTCTTCATTTTGCTTTGACGAGTCGAAATAAGCTCTTGGAGATCTGCTGGGTGAGAAATACCGCTAACGTTAATAGAAGTTTCTGAGCCAGCTGTTTCTATCTTGATTGTTCCATAGCCAAAGATAGAGGCCATCAAACCATTGATCTCGTAGGTAATGTTTTGAATATTTTCTAGATTGGCCTCAGAAACACTTTTGGCAAAGATTCTTTTCTGGTCAATATTGATAACTCTTTTGTTAGTGACCACAAAACTGTCAAAGTACCAGGTGAACCATTGAAACAAACCGTAGCCAAGGCCAACGGAGATCCAGACAAAAAATATAAGCATTGTCCACCATCTAGAAAAGAAAAAAATAACAAAGAAAAAAGGGACAACCAAAATCAGAAAAGTAATAATGATTGGCTTTAGGAAGCCAGCCCAGTGCTTTCTAATCACTGCTACAACCTTTTCCCCATCTTTGAGATTTTGCGAAACAAAGTCTCTAAACATGTTCTCTTAAGAAAAAGCAGGGAGTAGAAGCCATGAAACCATAGCTAAACAGGTCATCACGACTAGGAAAACAAGCACTACTTTGTGGAATATTTTTCTTTTCATACTGATATTTTATACTATTTTGTTTGGTTTGGGAATAGCGAATCTTTGAGTTGCTGTTGTTATCATAACAAGGCCTCGTTTGCTATTTTCTTAGAACTGCCAGGAACGCCTCCTGGGGAATGTCGACTTTGCCAACTTGCTGCATTTTCTTCTTACCCTTCTTCTGCTTATCCAGAAGTTTACGCTTTCTCGTGATATCACCTCCATACAGCTTGGCTGTCACATCTTTCTTCAGCGCCTTGATGTTTTCACGAGCAATGATTTTGCCACTAATGGCCGCCTGGAGAGGGATTTGGAAGCTCTTGGATGGCAAAACCTCTTTGAGCTTCTCTAAAATTCTTTTCCCTTCATGAAAGGCATCATCTCGAGGGATCATTCTTGAAAAAGCATCAACTTTTTCTTCCATAATTAAAATATCAAGTTTAACTAGGTCGGAAGCTCGATAGTCTTTAAGAACCTCGTAATTAAGAGAAGCGTAACCTGAACTAACACTCTTGAGTTTGTCATAGAAATCAGAAATGATACTCGAGAGTGGCATCTCAAAATGCATAATTACTCTCTCAGAATCAAGGTATTCTGTGTTTTTAAAAGTACCACGATACTGACTAACCAATTCCATCACTCCGCCGATATTGGTTTGAGGAAGGATAATATCGACTTTGGCCCACGGCTCCTTGATTTCTAGAACCTCGGATGCCTCAGGCATTTCCGATGGGTTATAAATCTTGATCTCTTCGCCATTCCTTTTGCTGACATAATATGAGACTGTCGGAACAGTAATAACGAGATTAAGATCAAACTCTCTCTTGAGTCTTTCTTGAATGATTTCTAGATGCAGTAGACCTAGGAAACCACACCTAAATCCTCTACCCAAAGCCCGAGAATTTTCAAACTCGTAGGCCAAAGAAGCATCATTGAGACTTAGCTTCTCTAGGGCATCCTTGAAAGTTGGATAATCATCAGCATCAACTGGATAGAAACTAGCAAAAACGAGAGGAAGCATCTTCTTGTAGCCGGGAAGAGGTTTGGATTCCTGAGCTGTGCAAACTGTATCACCGACTTTACAATCTTTAAGGTCTTTTAGCCCGGTAACAATATACCCCACTTCACCGCTTTTAATCTCATCGATGACCGTTCTTTGGGGTTGAAAAATTCCTGTCTCCAGAATATCAATGTCAGTATCAGTCGAAAAAAGTTTCATTTTTTGTCTTTTCTTGATACTCCCGGAAAAAATTCTAACATAGGCAATCACCCCCTGATAGCTATCATAGACAGAATCAAAAATAAGCGCCTTGGTCTCGCCTTCTGTTTCTTGTGGTGGTGGGACTTTTGTAATAATTTCTTCGAACAACTCCTTGACCCCTTGGCCAGTTTTGGCGCTGATTCTTAGAATTTCTTCTGGTTTTGAACCCAGAATCTGTTCGATTTCTTTTTGAACCTCGTCTACTCTGGCATTGGGCAGGTCAATTTTGTTGATAACAGGAATAATTTCTAAGTCATGCTCTAGAGCCAAATAGAGATTTGACAGAGTTTGAGCTTGGATGCCCTGGCTTGCGTCAACCACCAAGAGTGCCCCTTCACAACAAGCTAAACTCCTTGACACTTCATAGCTAAAATCAACATGACCGGGAGTGTCAATAAGATTAAAAAGATAAGGCTGCCCATCTTGCCCTTGGTAATCCATGGTTACCGGAGCCAGTTTGATGGTGATTCCCTTCTCTCTTTCTAAATCCATCTGATCCAAAACCTGCTCTTTCATTTCTCTTGCGGACACTGTTTTGGTCATCTCAAGCATCCGGTCTGCCAAGGTTGACTTACCGTGATCAATATGGGCAATAATACTAAAATTTCTAATATTTTTCATAGAGGTGTTTGGGGCTTATTTTAGAGAAAATAACAGTGATTGACAATAGATTGTCGTACTTAGGCTAATGGAAACAATTCGAGAACTGGGCCAGAAATCAAAGAACCTCCCATTCCTGAGAGGCCATGACATTAATCTGTCTTTATCTTAGAACTCTTCTGGCATGTCTTCAAAAGTTGTCGGCCCATCTTCATCCTCTTCTTGCTTTTTTGTCTTTCTGTCGCTATTCCTAAGAGCTCTTTGCGCAATAACCTTGGATGTCTGTACACCTAAGGATATGTCTTCGCTTTCAAAGAATTTGAGAAGGTTTTGGTAAACCATAGAACGAGACTGTAGTTCAACTTCTTCTTTTGGGTTCGCCCAGAAATAATAATTGAGCGTAATCATGCCTTGGCCTATTTCGTCTATGACGACACGAGGTTTGGGTCTTGTCAGGACACCAACCGTTTTTTCAACAATGTTAAGACCTTTTTTTAGCACAAAGCCAACGTCAGTGCTAAGATCAAGATCAAAAGAGATCTTGTATCTTTTGCGACCATAGGCATTTACCTTATTAATAGACTTGGAGAGAATGTCTGAATTCGGCACAATGACTTGTTCACCATCAAAACGCTTGATAATGGTATAACGAGTGGCAATTACTTCAACAATGCCATGATTATCACCAACCTTAACTTGGTCTCCAATTGAAAATGGTTTCTGAGTCAAAATAATAACTCCTCCCAGAAAGTTCTCTATATAATCCTTCAAGGCAAAGCTAAAACCAAAGCCTACCAGCCCGATTCCAGTGGCGAGAGCTGTCCAGTTGATACCAAAAATACTCAGCGCAGCAATGATCCCAATCCCAACTAGAATAACTCGCGTAATTCTGGCCACCAGGATTGTAGACTCTTTCTTGAGCGGGTCTTTGATTCTTTCTAGAATAGTCCTCGTAGTCTGGCGTTCTATTCTTGAAATAATCCAAAAAACAAGGAATATCAAAATTCCTGCCAAGTATTTGGGAAACATGGCCGCTAGGTGATCGGCGTAAGCCATCCAACTTATAGCTAATTCTTGTTGTAGTCTTTCAATCATATTTTGTATTATACCCTACTTTCTATTTTTTGAAAACTTTGCTAGCCAGCGCTCTTATTTCTTCATCTCTAAAAATATATGTCATAAAGCCATAAACCAACAGAGAACCAATAGTGACTAGGCTAGCTTCCATAAAAACACCCATAAAGGTTCTAAGATCAAATATATTATTCGTGAATCCCAGTAGCACCCAGGCCACAAGCCCCATGATAGCCGTAGAAACAATGATCACCAGGACCCTATTGGCTAGTTTTTTGAGATGCAAAGTGACCATTTCAAGCTTGAGGAATATAAAAAGCAGTAAAAACTGTAAAATAGTTGCAATAGAAAAAGCAAGAGCTAGACCAGCGACTCCCATTTTTTGTGACAAAATAAGGCTCCCTGCAATATTGACCACCATACTAACGATACTGATAATGACCGGGGTTCTGGTATTTTGAATAGCATAAAAAGACCTGGCTAAAAGTGCTATCAAGGCAGCGGCAAAAAGAGAAAAAGTAAAATAGCCCAAGGATAAAGACGTCAATTGAGTTGCTTCCCAGCTAAATTCTCCTGCTCCCAGGACCAGTCTAACAATCTGCTCCCTAAGAAGCCACATCAATAGACTCACAGGAATAATGAAATAACAAATCCGCCCAAAAGTATTGGTGAAATGTTTTTGAAACAGAGATGAATTGTTGGTTGAGGCCGCTTCGGATAAAAAGGGAAAACTAGAAACGGCTAGTGAAATACCAAAAATACCAATTGGAAAGCTCTGAAGATTATTGGCAAAATTGAAGACCGTCAAGCTCCCCTCGGAAAGATTGCTAGCAATGACTGTGATCACAAGCAGATTGATCTGCATCATCCCGAGACCAAAAATACGTGGCAACATCAGATGACCTATTTTGACCACATCTCGGTGCAATTTTAGAACTGGCTTGTATCTAAAACCAAGCTTAACGGCGCTTGGAATTTGAACTAGTAAATGTCCAAGAGCGCCGATAATAACACCAATTACAACTCCATAAATTCCATATTCTGCAGAAAGAAAATATGCCCCAAAGATAATACCAAGATTATAAATAATAGGTGCAAATGCATAGGCCACAAATTTCTTGAATGAATTTAGAATTCCAGAAAAAATATTGGACAAACCAAAAAGAATTGGCGATAGCAAGAGCAACCTTGTCAGGTTAACCGTTAATTCTTTTTGTTCTGTACTAAAACCACCCAAGACTGACACAAGACTTGGCGTAAAAATTAATACAAGTCCCAAAACCAAAAGTATGATTATTAGCGTCAAATTTAGAATGGTGCTGGCGATTTCAAAAGCTTCTTTCTTTTTACCTTTGGCCAGATATGAAGTAAAAATGGGAATAAAAGCCGAAGAAAAAGCACCAAGAATTAAAAGATTATAGACGACGTCAGGAATACGAAAAGCGGCAAAATATGCATCCAAATCGCCAGTTGCACCAAATTTTGAGGCAATAATCCTGTCTCTGAGAACTCCCAGAATACGACTAGCAAAAGACGAGAGAGCCAAGACTAGCCCCCCAGCAAATATTCCAGTTTTGAATAGTTTTTTGTAGTTCATTTCGAGAAGATCACGGCAAAGATTTTATCTTTATCAAGCACAAAGTTTCCCTGAAGACGTCTAAAACTTTTTTGCATATCGGCTTCAGTCAAATAATCCCAAGAGACAAAATAGTTCATAGGGTAGGAAATGCTCAGATTAACCTCAGAAGGCTTGGCACCGGATTGTTTTTCAAATAAAAAGCTGTATTCAGCAGCCGCATCTTTGAGACTTAGATCAATCTTGAAGGGCAATTTGTATCTTAATTTGACTTGGTGAGCTTTACCAGCCTCAACATTCATAAAGTTACCGAAAACTGTCTTGCCTGTTTCCTGGTAAACTCTTGTCTCTGAAGCATCATGGATAATGGCTTGACCTTCAGTTTCAGCAAGCAATGGATCGGGCTTGGCACCTTCATCATTAGGAACAAGCTGATTGTAAGTCTCGGTGTCAAAGCCCTCGGCTTCCAAAAGTTCACTACCTTTGGGAACATAGAATCTGACATAAGAAACATTTTTGACACGAGTCCAGAAATTATTCTTGTCACCGTTGTGAGTCCTGGTGAGATTAACTTCGTTGATAATGGATCCATCCGGTAGAATATCGACTTTGGCCTCAATGTTCTGATCTATAACCGCGTCAGTTTTCCCTCCGCCAATATTAGAAATCACCACATTGAGATAATCATCTGTGTCTTGCTTGAGAGCTCCATCCCATCCCATCTCTTCAATTCTTTTCTGAAGGTCTTTATCAAAGAAATAGATCATTATCTCTTCATTATCAAGAAGGGAAGTCATCAACATAACCACTTGAAGCCAGTCCTTTTTTTCTAACTCCAAAACCTTCTTTAATACTTTGGGGATCAAGTCAGAGATGAATTTTTTGGGGCGATTTAATTCTTTATCGTAGCTTAACTCAACTTCGCGTTGTGTTTCTTCTCTAAAATTTTCAGCTGTAATGGTTAGGCCGTACTCAGGAATTTCTACCGGTCCCGTTAGCCTTAGAAGTTCAATGATTATCTCAGCGTTGAAAGCCATGACTCCGTCAACAGAGGGCCCTCCTGCTTTTTCGTGCAAGCTGGAAACTTTTCTAGCTGAAGTTGGGAAATCCGGGAACCAATTGGCATCTCTCATGTAAAAGCGACTGTTAATAAGATGCATGGCTTCTGGAGAAATAATATTCTCTGTGAGCTGGCCATCAATATTGTAAGGCCCTTCCACTTTGAGATTGGTAATTTTTCCTTCGTTGAGATCCATAAGGCCGTATGTTCCAATAAAACCACCCGTAGCTCGAAGCTCGGCGTTATTCTGAAAAAGAATTAAGTACCTTTTATAAGTGTCGCTTCCAAGAATTTCCAAAATTGTATCGGTGTATGAAAGAAAGTACTCAAGTGACTGGATAAGTCCTGGTGTCTTGTCTTTTATGAGTTTGATCTTGGGAGCAATATCTGCTGGAAGTTTGTCTGTATTGACAGACTCCAGGTTTTTTTCTGCTTCTTTTAGCTTTGATAAAGCTACTCTGAGATTATCAGTTGAAAGTGTCAGGGCATCGGTAAGACTTTCATCTTCCCCATCTAGAGATGTTTTTCTTTCCTGCTCCCCTTCCTGACTTTTAATGGCTTCAAAAGAATCTTCAAAGCTCGAGAATGGCTCCATAGCCTTGGCCGCATATTCTCCGGCAGTAGCAAAGTTTCCCCCGGCTAGAAGTAGGTTTTCCCCTGATGTAACTTGATTGCCACCAGGGATAATAGCTAGAACTTGAGTTAGTCCGCGACTGATATTATCAATATCCTGCTTGGAAGAGAAAAATCTCTCAGAGGCCACCGCAAACTTATAGGAGGCCATATCAAAATCACTCTCGCCAAGGGATCCGGCCGCAGAATCAGCATATTGATAGGCAACATTGGCACTGCCAAGAACCTTACTCTTGGTATCCTCAATAGTGTTACCAACATATGCAAGAGATTGAACCCCAAAAGAGAACAGCAAACAAACTAGCGTAAAAACTGCCAGGGACTTCTTTTTGAACTTGTTGCTCTGAACTTTTTCTGCTCTGTTCAAGACAAAATCAGGAGCAATAAAGCTCAATTTTCCTTGTCCTCTCTGAAAAGAAATAGCACTTTTTACAAATGACTCTGGCTTCTTTTCTGTGAGACTCTCTTCTGGTAGTTCTTTCTTTTCTGACGAATCTGGTTTCTGTTCAACTTCTTTTTCAGCTGACCGAAGATCAACGACTCTATTTCTGGGACGAATACTGGTTAGAGCTTCTTTAACATCACTTCTGTCAGCAATAAAATAGGGCTTTTTTTTGAGTTCCTTGTCCTCAAGAACAGCCACGTCCTCTTCCAGGTCTTCTTTGGCTAGGTTTCTGTCTTGTTTTTGGACCTTAATTGACTTCTTTTCAAAAGAAGGTTTCTGCGTCGAAAGACCATCAAAATTGTAGGCTCTATTTTTTGACATTTACTTGCTGATAACAATCAAGGGTTTCTTCAGCACAACTTTTCCAGCTGTATAACTTCACTCTCTCTAGTCCTTTGTGAATCATCTTTTCTCTGAGCTCTTTATTTTTTGCTACCTCAGATATTTTCTTGGCTATTTGATCGACATGTTGTGGGTCAAAATATTCTGCAGCGTCTCCAAGAATTTCTGGCATAGAGGTTGTGTTGGATGAAATAACGGGAAGTCCATAGCTCATAGCTTCAAGTGGGGGCAACCCAAAACCTTCGTAGTAAGAGGGAAAGACATAAATAAAAGCATTTTCATATAACGAGCTTAGCTCAGAATCACTGACAAAACCCGGGAAAAAAACATTCTTGAGCGAAAGATCAATGGCCTCTTGTTCTATCCTTTTGAAAAAATAGTCTTTCCTACCCACCAAGACTAGGTTCATGTCATAGAATTCGCTGCCGTGCTGAAGTCGCTTAAAAGCGAGGACCAACTTCTCTATATTTTTGTGCGGATAAGCATTCCCGACGTACAGAAGATATGGCTTCTTGAGGCCAAATTTTTGACTCAGATTATTGAAGTCATACTCTTCTTTCTTGGCAGTCCCAGCTTCATAAGTGACCACAACTTTATCAGGCTTTAGTCCAAAATATTCAAGAAGTTCGTTTTTTGAGAACTCAGAGACGGTAATAATCTTCTTGGCTCTTCTGACGGCCCAACTAATGACAACTTTATAGCCCCACTGCTTGATTTTGTAAAGCAAAGGCCCAAGAGTGGTGGCTTTTTTGGTTGGGAAATGGGTAATAATGAGATCATGAATAGTGACCACAAAAGAACCGAAGTAAAAAACGGGGACATTGAAATGAGGAAAATGAACTAGATCAAGACGATACTTTTTTAATAATTTTGGCATCATAATCTGTTCTTTGAGAGTATACCAGCGATAGTCTGCCAAAACTTTGTTGAAATTCTTCCCTTGCGGCTTGAAGGCCTCAAAATTTTCTTTTCTGAGAAAGATGAAATACTCGTTGCGCTGATCTATTTTCTCAAGAGAAGTAATAAGCTTTTGTGTGTATCTGCCAAGCCCCTTACCAAAAGGCCCAAAGAATCTTGCATCGATACCAATTCTCATACAAGTATTATTTATAATAAACCCAACGAGCCACTCTTAGATCAATGTATTCTGGATTTTGACTCTTGATTTCTGAAGACAAAACAAGTTTAAGATTATCAAGTTGGTCAAAAACGTCTTGGTCAAGACTGAAGTAAACTAGTGGACCATTCTCAGTTTGTGCATGGACTTCTGCTGCTTTAGCCGACGGTAGGATGAAAGTAGTTATCTTTTTGTCAATTTTACCTTCAAAATTTTCGTTGAGTTTTTTGACAAAATTTACAATTCTAGAAGTGGTCACCTCTTCGCCCACAACACTCCCTCTGGGCTGATTGTTGAGTATGACTGGCCAGTTTCGAGTCTCAGCATCCAAGAAGGAGGCTTCTTTGGTGATAACACCATCGCTTCCCAAAAAATAGAGACTTTCTTTCTCTTGCCACAAGGCCGCGATTTCCCTCTCTCTAACCTTGACTCGAAGAATGTCTGGGAATTCTTTCTTGAAGCTGGCCTGCTGCACCAAAGGTTGATTTTCCTGAATGTGCTTGGCAGCCCTATCAGTATTGAAGAACAAAATATTGTCGCCCGGAAAAATTAGGGCTGCCCTAGTGTTATATTTCTCGGCCACAATGTCGGCTATTTCGTTCTCGCTAACCTTGTCATTATTTTGCACAAAGACTCTCTTGATCCTAAAAATGGAAGAGAAGAAAACCAGATACACAATAGCCACAATGACAACTAGGCCCACAATAACATAAGCCCGAGCACCAAGTGGACTACTACTGCGACGCGGTCTCTCGAGATTGGGTTGAAAAAAGCGCTGAGTATTTCTTTCTCGGCCTCGCTTTTGAAAGGCTTTGCGCCTTGAATATTTGGCTTTGTTTCTTCTAAAGGCCATAACTACTTTGCTTTGAGATGATAATAACCCCTTCTTTTTCTTCTAATGGTCTCGGTGACATAATTAACTGCGTAGCTTGGACCAAGCGGCAAATCTTGACAATGCAGCAAATCAAACTGGTAACCACCAAAACCCCTTTTGAAATGGCTGACTCCGGAAATTGGGTGGGGTTTGTCTTTGTCCGGAGAAACTCCCCAAAAATTATAGATCTTCAATCCTCTGTTTTTGGCTTCTTTGATAGCCTCCCACTGAATCAGATATGAAACTGGGATCTTCTGATGCTCAATAGAATTGGCTCCATGATGATATGACGCCATCTGGCCATAGAACATCACAATAGCTGAGCCAATTACTTCTCCGTGATAGTACCCGTTGATAACTAGCACTTCATTATCTTCTCTGAAGTGCTTTACCTGGGCTCTAAAAAAATCATCGGGATACGGGGTAAATTGATGTTTGAGCTTGGTATCTTTGTGAAGCCGAATAAATTCCTCCACAGCCTCATCACTAGTGCTTTTTCTTATCTCCACACCATCTCTTTCGGCTCGTCTAATAAGATTCCGATT
>Ga0180007_10006299_pt1 | contig 11648 bp, 12 predicted proteins | sample MM_PC_MetaG_FD_121122 | JGI IMG/M metagenome (GOLD analysis project Ga0180007, IMG submission 121122) | Groundwater microbial communities from the Aspo Hard Rock Laboratory (HRL) deep subsurface site, Sweden - MM_PC_MetaG | ecosystem: Environmental > Aquatic > Deep subsurface > Groundwater...
ACAATTAATGTTAATTATCTCTTATAAATCCTATCTTCTACAAAATATATATTATAATATTCATATATTTAAAAATTAAACTTTTTACACATTTCTATGGTAAAGATAGGAATAATTGGAGGCTCAGGACTGGATGATCCTAAGCTTTTACAAGACTACACAGAAAAAGAAATTAAAACTCCTTATGGAAGACCTAATTCTAAACTTTCATGTGGAAAAATTAAAGGAGTTGATGTTTGTATATTAGCAAGACATGGAAAAAATCATGAAATAAGGCCTAGTGCAATAAATTACAGAGCAAATATTCAAGCATTAAAACAAGAAGGTTGCACTCATATTTTAGCAACAAGTGCTGTAGGATATTTAAAACAAGAAATAAAACCAGGTGATTTAGTAGTTTTAGACCAATTTATTGACTTTACAAAACTTAGAAAAAACACTTTTTTTGATAAATATGGAGGTGTAACACATAATCCTATGGCAGAACCTTATTCAAAAGAATTAAGACAACTATTGATACAAGAATGTGAAAATCTAGGATTTGAATACCATAAAAAAGCAACAATGGTTGTTATTGAAGGTCCAAGATTTTCAACAAAAGCAGAAAGTTTTATGTTTAGAAATTTTGCAGATATAATTGGAATGACAGGAGTTCCTGAAGTAACTTTAGCAAATGAAGTCCAAATTCCTTATGCAACAATTGCAATGTCTACTGATTATGACTGCTGGAAAGAAGATGAAGATCCAGTTACTTTTGAAATAGTAATGAAAAGAATGAAAGAAAATGCAGAAAAAGTAAAACAAGTCTTATTAGGAGTAATTCCAAAAATTGCAGGAAAAGATGAAGAATTTATTAAAAGTAAAATAAGAACAATCCCTAATTTTCCGAAACAAGGAATAATGTTTAGAGATTTAACATCCTTAATTCTTGATCCAGAAGGAATGAAAAGGGTAACTGAAATTTTATATAATAGATATAAAAATAAAAAAATAGATAAGGTTGCTGGAATTGAATCAAGAGGATTTATTATTGGAGGAATTTTAGCAGATAAATTAGGGGTAGGATTTGTAGCAATCAGAAAACCTGGAAAATTACCTAGAGCAACAGTAAGTGAAGAATATGAAAAAGAATATGGAACAGATAAAATTGAAGTCCATAAAGAAGATATTAAACCAGGTGAAAATATTCTTATTATAGACGATCTTGTAGCTACTGCAGGTACTGCAAATGCTGCAGCTCAGTTAATCGAAAAAGTTGGAGGAAGAATTGAAGAAATTGCATTTATAATGGAGCTTCCTGACCTCAAAGGTAAAGAAAAACTTTCTAAATGGCCTGTTTTTTCAATAGTAAGTTTTGAGGGAGAATAGTCTTTGTTAATTCATCTATTTTATTATCAATCTCTCTAAGACCTGTAATTAAGACTAAAGGATAATTTTTAAATCCATTCTTATCTAATAACTCTCTTCTTTTTTTATAATATCCCTTCTTTGTTTCAATAACCCTCCCAAATTTTCTTATAGGATGATATTCAACAAAAATTTTATTTTTAATAAAAAAATCAATATGACATCTTCCAATCCTAAAATGAACATTAATTTTTTCAATTGGTTTTTTAATTAATCCTTTTTCAACTAACTTTTTACAAACAATTCTCTCACTATCTGAATCAAAATAACAACTCATAAAATTATAAGGATAATTTTTCCTTCTACTTTCTAAAGCTAACAATGCTAAAGGATATTTTTTATGAGCTATCTTTGACATTTCTTTTAATTGATTTGGATTCTTCTCCATACACTTTAAAGCTGCTAATCTCTGATGTCGATTAAACACTCCTTTTTCTTTCATTGTTTTATGAGCTTTCCTCATATTATTTCTAGAATGATCAGGATTAATCTCATGTAATTTCTTTGCAATATCTGAAAAATATTTTGAATTACTTTTCAATCTTTGACCATTTATCTTTCCTTGTATTGATCCATATTTTTTACCTAACTCCTTACCTATCCAAGGATGTTTCTTTTGTGCAATCTTTCCAGCACGACCATATAAATCAGGATGTTTCTCAATGGCCTTCTTCTGATTCTGTTTTGCTTTAACACAATACCTATACCATTTTGCAGTTCCTTTAATATATCTAGTACCAATAGGAATAGAAAAATGCTCCGCTATATCTTCAATAGGCAAACCATGTTCTAGAAATAATTTTATTTCATTCCTTATTTTTATATGATTTTCTTTTTCGAATGTAAAATAAACAAAGCATTCTTTTATTTAAATTTAACTATTAGTCCATAATCACAAAACCCAAGAAATTACATAACCATAAGCTATAACCTGAGCAATTCTTGGAATAACAGCATAAACAACAAAGTCATTAAACTTCATTTTAAAAATTCCACCTAAAATTGGAAAATAAGGAATAGGTGTAACAGCTAAAATAATCATAGCTGCTTTTCCATATTTTTGAAAATATAATTCATAACTAAGAAATCTTTCTTTACCTACAATCTTTACAACAATTCTCTTACCAAAAAAAATCCCAACCCAATATGAAACAAGACTAGCTAAAACAACTGCAATTAAAGTATAAGCAATCAAAGCTTCAAAATCCAAACCAACTAAAACACCAATTGCAAGGGGAACAAGTGAACTAGCAAAAGGTTGAGGAGCTGCTTCTAATAAAAAAGAAAAAATAAAAACAGCTACATAACCATATTTTAAAACTCCTTTTCCAAATATACTTTCAACATCTTTTCCTAGATAACCATATCTAAAAGCAAGATAAATAAATACACCTATAACAACCAATCCTAGAACAAAGCTTATTATTCTTACTAATTTAGCTTTTCTTATTTTTTCCATATTAAATTAATATTCTTATTCTAATTAACAAAGAATTATATTATTTAAAAGTTGAGATTTAAAAGAATAAATTTAAATAATTAATTTATATGTAATATATATGAAAAAAGGACATAAGGAAGAAGTGGAAGAAGCACCAAAAAAAGAAGGTGCATTTAAAAACTGGTATGACATTGGAAGAAAAGTAGGAAAATATACTTTTAATAAACACTTAGGTGGAGATCATTATGAATTTAATGTTAGAAAAGAAAGAGAAGAAGCAGAAAAAATATTAAGAGATGGACAAGCTTTTCCAGACGATCCTAAATCTGCTGATTATGATGCTGAAAAAAGAGGATATGCTATAGGTATTGCACATTCTTTAATGGCTAAAAAGCCCTTGTATAAACAAAAAGATGGTAAAAAAAGAAGTATGGATTCTGTTTTATTAGGTGCAAAAATTTATGAAAAATTAGGTATGGGAGATAGAGAATTTGTTAGAAAAAGACTAGAAAAAGCCTTAGATAGAGTAAAAAAAGCAGCAGCAGAAAGAAACCCTGAAAAAAATCCAGAATATGATAGAGATTACAAACTTTGTAATATGGAAGTTGAAAGATTTTTAATAAGGAATTCTCGTAAGGCTAGTGAGAGAAGAAATTTAGAAAGAACTGTAACTGCTGTTTCTTTAATAGGAGCAGCCATAGGAATATTCTTTTTGTCACCTAATCTTACTGGAAATGTTATTGCTAACTTAGAATTAAGTGTTACTAATTACATAGGAGGAGCCTTATTCCTACTAGGTTTAATTGGATTTTTTATATCAAAAAAGATTTTCTAAATATTTAAGAAAAAATTTAAAACTTAATTCGTTTCAGTAATTAGCTATTAACATTATTTACCCTAATTACTAAAACTCACCTAAACTCATCTGCCTCTTTCCATCTAACAGTTCATTAATATTTATATCAAAAACCTGGATAATATTTTCAACAGCAGGAAGTATTTGATTTTTTAAATAATATTCAATATCATATTTTCCAGGTTCATCAGGAAGTTTAGCTCTCTCCCTAACAAGAGCATTTTTCTTTCCATTTTCAGATTCAGCAATATAATACTCAATTAACATTCCAATATTAACCAACCTACCTTCTTTTTTCATTTTCCTTGCAATTGTAACATGAGGACTAACATTTTTATAATCCTCAATTGGTTTTTTTAATTGAGTTCTAATAATTAATTTATTTAAATCAACTTTTCTAGATTTAATTTTATTTACAACTTCTTTTAAGTATTCAATAGCTTTTTTTTCATTTCCACTATTTAAAATTAATTCTAAAACTTTGTTTTGAGTTTCACGAGCAAGTGTACACCAATCTCTCCTAACAGTTTCAAACCCTCTTATTTTTATTTTATTATCCTCACCAATTAAAGCATATTTCTTTTTAGCACCAAACTCACCTGTTCTCTTTGTAACCCAAATACCTCTTTTAAAAAATCCTTCTAAATCTAACTCCATAATTCCAGGTAATTTATTATTAATTTTATCTAATAATTCTAAAACATTTTTCTTATTCTTATCACCCTTAAGTAAAGCAATTGAATCTGTATCACTATAAACAACTTCATAACCTTGTTTTTTAATAAATTCTATTGTTTCTTTAATTTTCTTTCTAGCTAAAGCAGCAGTTGAAGCAGCTGCAGGTAGACAATAATATCTAGCTCCAAAAAAACCTTGATAACCATAAGCTGCATTTGCTAATAACTTAAAAGAATTACTTCTTGCTTTTGCTAAATTATCTTTTTTAAGAGCATATTCTTTTTTATATTTCTTTCTTTTCTCAATAATATCTTCTAACATAGCAGGAAAAAAATCCTTTCCTTTAGAAAAATAAGCTTTTTCCTTACCTAAATCAACTTCCAAATCATTCTTACTTTTCTTTTCTGAAAAACTAGAACGTGATAAATTAAAAGTCACAATAACACTTGCATACATGCTTGTAAAATCAAAAAAAACAACATTTTCATATAAACCAGGAATAGGTTGAAAAACAAAAGCTCCTTCAAATCTTTCTTCATCTCTCCTATCACTTATTTCACTATGAATAGGTCTCTTTTCAACAATTTCATTAAACCTATCTAAATTATGAATTACATAATTTTCAACTTGTGTTGCCATTGAATCTCTTGAAACATCAAACAAAGGTTCCTGAATAATCTTTGTAAATTCTAAAATATCTGGCCAAATCTTTTCAGCTAATCTAAAAGTTAAATCAGAATCTTTTAAATTATATTTAAAATAATCATTCCACTCATCCCCTTTTATCTTAGAAGAATGTTTAAATTCCCATTTAGCTTTTTTTTCACCTAATAATTCATTAGAAACATCATTTAAACTCAAAGTTTCAGATTGCAGATACTGAGAATAAACAACCCTAATAAACCTTAGTAAATCAAGATGAACAATACCCTTTATCCTACCTGTCATCATTCTTCCTCTGGAAAAAACTGGTTGACTTCCATCAATACCTAAACTTAATTTTATTTTATTTTTTTCAGCTCTAGCTCTAAGATAAGGCAAATCAAAACCATCTGAAAAATAACCTGTTAAAATATCTGGATCATATTCCTTAATATATTTTAAAAAATTTTCCAACATCTCTTCCTCATCTTTAAATTTCTCAACAAAACTCTCTTTACTATTTCCTTTCCAAGTTAAAACTTTTTTAAAACCTTCTCCTACCAAACTAATCATTAAAACCTCAGATTTACCAATTTCAAATTCATCTGTTTCAATATCATAAGCTAAAATTCTTGGCTTAAATTCTTCTTGTTTATCTGATTCTTTAACTTTACTAACTTTTAAACACAAATCAACATCTAAACTATTATCAATATTTCCAAACTCAGAATCATTATTTAAAACATCTCCTTCAATATCATACCAAACAAGAGGCTTAACTTTTCTTTCTAAAATATATTTAGTAATATAACTTAAATCATATTCTCTTCTTTTATCAACTTCTTTAAATCCTATTTTATCTGCAATATCATGTGCATCTTTATAATTTGTTATAAAAATCTTAATTGCTTTAACATCTTTTCCTAAAAACTTTTTATTACAAACCTCTGTTTTCAAAACTCTGCTTTTTCTACTCTTGTTATTAACCTGAATCTTATCAATCTTCTCCATTATAGTTTTAATCCTGCTATTCTTAACACCTTCTTTTAAAACAGCCCAAAAATAAACATCACAACTATCAATTATACAAACCCTTTTACCCTTATCATCTCTGCCAATTATTTTTGCATAGTTCTCACCATTAAAATCAAAATAATCATAATCCACAGGAATAAATTTAATTTGTTTTTCCATTTAAAAAATTAGTAAATAGATTATTTAAAACCTGCTGAAAACAGCATTATCAATCTGTTAGATAAATATATAAGTATAAAAAATACCTTATAACAAAATGACAAAGAACTTAGAATCATATATAGAACCTTATGTAGTAGCTCTGCCTAATCTAAATATTGATGAAGTTCCAGAATATTTAGATATTGAAAAAATAGGAATAACTTTAGCATCATCTGAAGCAGATGCTATAGGAAATTGTTTATTTAGACAGTTATCTAGACAAAATGGAAGAATTGTCATGGTTCAAATTAGAGAGATATTAAAAGGTTATGAAAGATTTGCAATGTCAATGACTTTTTCAGCAAGAAACCTTATCCCAGAAAATATTCATTATAGTAAGGTAATAAATGTTGGAGCATTTTTATCAGGTGTATATGGAGGAAAAGATTCAAGTTATGAAAAACAAGCTAGAGAAATTATAAGAAAGGTTGGAGAAATGAGACATTAACTTTATTAACTTTTATTCTTTTCTTTTTTTATGGGTTTACAAATAGGAGATATAATTTCAAAAAAAGAAATTAAATTTCAAGATTTAAAAAACAAAACATTAGCAGTAGATGCTTTTAATGCAATTTATCAATTTCTTACTACTATCAGACAAATAGATGGAACTCCTTTAAAAGATTCAAAAGGAAACATAACTTCCCATATATCAGGATTATTTTATAGAAATATGAACTTGATTCAAGAAGGAATCAAATTAATCTATGTTTTTGATGGTGAACCTCCTGAATTAAAACTAAAAACAAGAAAAAACAGAAAACAGCAAAAAGATTTAGCAAAAGAAAAATACAAAGAAGCTGTTAAAGAAGAAGATATTGAAGCAATGGGAAAATATGCTCGTTCTGAAGTTTATCTAGATGAACAAAAAATAAAAGAATCAAAAGAACTTTTACAAGCAATGGGAATTGCTGTTTTCCAAGCTCCTGGTGAAGGAGAAGCTCAAGCATCTTATATGGTTAAAAATAAAAAAGCAGATGCTGTTGCAAGCCAAGATTATGACTGCCTAATGTTTCAAGCACCTTTACTAATTCAAAATCTAAGTATGTCAAGAAGAAGAAAAACAATTTCAGGATATACAGAAGTTTTTCCTCAACAAATAGAATTAAAACAAGTTTTAAAAGAACTTGAAATTAATCAAGAACAATTAATCTGTCTTGGTATTTTATGTGGAACAGATTACAATCCAGGAGGAATTAAAGGATTAGGTCCAAAAAAGTCCTTAAAAATTATTCAAGAATATAAAACAAAAGAAAAAATATTTCAAGCAATAGAAAGTGATGAAAAGTTTGAAAGATATAAAGAATATCTAGATTTTGACTGGAAACCAATTTACAATGAAATATTAAACCCAAATATAAACAAAAATCCAAAAATAGAATTTCCTAAAATCAATCAAGAAAAAATCAAAAACCTTTTATTAAAATATGAATTTTCAGAAAAGCGAATCAACAGTCAGTTAGAAAAGTTTGATGAATTAAAAAAACAAGCTGCTCAAAAGACGTTGTTTTAAAAATAACTTACTCTACTTCGTAGATTTCAAAAACTTTCTAGAAGCTTCTCCTGCAGCCATTCTATAATCATCAGCTTTTTCAAGTTCTTCTTTTGAAGCTGCATCTGCACGTGATTTCACAAAAGTAATCCATAGTTTATCAAGAATTATTCCAAACACAACAATGAGTATAAAAACAAGAATATTTTGAACAAAAGGATCTAAATATATAATAAACCGATTAATAATTCCAAACATACCTGTTAACATAGCAATAATTACTGATACTACTAATGCAGCCCACTTTTTTTCATTAAAAGCTGCTACTCCTCTTAATGGATAATAAACAGCAGTTACTATAAAAACCCAAATTCCAAATGCAAAAAAGAAACTCCAAGTAAAAGAAAAACTCATACCAAAACTAATTTGCCATATTGGATTAAAAAGAGAAAAAATAATATTTATATAAAACATAAAAGGAAAAAATATAGGATTTCTAGATAAACTAACCATAAGATTCTTAAACATAAAACTTTGATTTTGTCCTTTAATAAAATAATCAGCATTTCTTTGAAAATCCTCAATCTGTTTAGGAAAACCAGTTCTAGGATTTATCTCTCCTAAACCTCCTACTATTTTTGATGCTTGATCAATCCCAGGCAAATTACTAACAGCAGAATCAACAGCAGAACTATCTTCTTCACCATTTTCACTCTGAGCAATTAAAACAGGAATAGCAAATAAATTAATTAGTATTAAACTAATAATTACTAAACTAGATATTTTTACACTTCTTTTCATAATATTAATAAGAATCAAGGGTTTTTAAGGATTAAGTTTTAAAAATTGTTTAATTATTAGTTTTTTCAGATGCAGTTCCCATTTTTCGAAGAAGTCTAAAAAAAGCTCTAGCCTCATCTGCCTTTCTATCCACAGCTTCTTCACCAGCTTTTGCTTTTCCCTTATGTGAATAATATCTTATTGGCCCTATAGCAAAAATCATTATAGCACATGCAAGAAGAGCAAGTGTATAAAAATAAACAGATGCATCAGCATTTGATAAAAGTGTCCCAGCAGGATCATTTCCTACCATAAACCAAGTTTGATATCCACTACTAACCCCTCCATCACCTACAACAAAACCATAAGAAAACATAAACATAACAATATAATATAAACTCATAACAAACCAAATACCTCTTGCAATATATTGGTCACTAATTATATCTTCATCTGCTGTAAACCAAAGCATCATTAAAAAAGGTCCTACTGTTAATATAGTTGCACCTAATGCAGCATACTCACTTCCCACTGCAATCATAAAAGCATCAGGTAAATAAATAAGTGTTAAAAGAGCTATTATAAAGGAAACTCCTCCACTTATCCAAACACTACCTGAAAAAAGTGGCATTCTATCAATTATTACATAAAGAAGCAACCATAATAAAATACCCATTAAGAGGGTAGTAAAACTTTTAGGGTCAAGCCTCATTTCATCAAGAAGACCTACACCCTTTCCAACAAAAATTCTTGTTAGTAATCCAACATTAGTTTCCTCTCCTCCTTCAAGGGTTGTTTTTGCCTCTTGTGATTCTTTCTCACCTATATTTAATAGTTTATTTCCAACATCTTGTATTACTCCATTCTCTCCAGAAACATGTGTAACAGAACTAAAAATATTTAACACAAGAACAAGAAGGACTACACTAAAGATTACCCAAAACTTCTTCCTTTTAATTTCCCTTCTACAAACACCTTTTTTCATATCTTATACAACAAATAGCACTTTATAAATATTTCTCAATTAAACAGCAAGTTCAGCAAATCTTTTTAAACCCTTGTCACTTAATTTCTTTATGAAAAAAGAGAAGGTTGTACTAATAGTTTCATTTGTAATTATCTTATTACTCGCTGTTAATTTTATTAGTGCAAATATGATTATAGACCAAACAACAGAGTATCTAAAAGAAGGAGGAGGCTCTTTATTCAGTATCTTACTTAACCATGATGATATTGATGAAACCTTATTTGCAAAAATTCTACTTTTCTTTTTATTTTTTGCAATTGTTTATATGGTTTTACAAAGAGTAGAACTTTTCAATTATAATACAACAATGGTAAGCATTATTGCTGTAATTGTCTCACTTTTATCTATTAGATATATAGGTGATGGTGATTTTATTAGAGGACTTTTACTTCCTTATAGTGCATTAGGTGCTGCAATAATAATTTTCTTACCTTTAATGGTATTTTTTTGGTTTATACAAGATTCAGGAATGGGTCCATTTGGAAGAAGAGCAGGATGGTTTATTTATGGTGTTATATTTCTAACCATGTGGGGAATGAGAATGACAGGCTCTGTTGGAGAAAGCACAGATCTAATTTATATGTTAGGAATAGGATTTGTAATTTTAAGTTTTATGTTTGATGGTACAATTCATAGGTACTTTCAATTATCAGATTATAAAAAAGCAGAAGATTTTATTGATGCAACTACAATGTTAAAACTACAAGAAGATTATGAAAGAGCAAGAAAGTTTGGAACTCCAAAGACAGTAAGAAGAATACAAAATAGAATGAGAAGAATGGGGTTAAGATCTTAAAAATTATTACCTAATCATTAAAAAGTTTAAAACTATTTTCTTCCTTCTGCCCTATATCCAACAATCCTTCTGTCCTTACCTTCACCACGATAAATAGGAACTTCTTCTTGAATATGTCGTACTGGACCACTACTTTTCCAACCCTTCTTAGTAAGAAAACTAACTATCAAAGCTCCAACAACAACTAAACATATAGAACCAATTGTAACAGTGCTTTTAGTAAAACCTTCTAAAAAAGGAGCATACTTAGCTCCTGCAGGTGTTGAAAGAGCTAAACCTGCTAATCCTAATCCTGCTAATATATAACCTACAAGTTTTATAATGTTCATTTTACACCTTTTTTATAGAGAACTTTACATGACTTCAATTTCCGAAGGAAATCTTAGTAAAGTTCTTCTTAGAAAATCTATTTTAAGATTTTCTATAATTATATTAAAAAAAGTAAGTTTAAATATCTTTCTTTAAGAAAGATATTTAATGAGTTATAAGTAACCTCTACAATTTATTAAACAAGAGAACACTCACTTATTAGGTTTATAAGATACTAATTACTTTTAAAAACAAAAACTTTAAATACTCAAAAAATCATACAATTGTATGAAAAAATGATACATAAATATAATCTTCTTATCTTAAAAGCTCTTGAATTTTTTATAATAGACCCTTACAGAGAAATATACTTAAGAGAGTTTTCAAGAAAATTAAAAATAAGCCCAAATACCGCTCAAAGATTCTTAAATTTATTTTTAAAAGAGGACCTAATAACTGAAGAAAGAAAAGCAAATCTAAGATATTTTAAAGCAAATCTTAATAACATAGTTTTTAGAAATATTAAGTTAACTCATTCGCTAAAAAAAATAAAAGACACAGGATTAATTGATCATCTAAAAAAAGATTCTTCAAGTGTAATACTTTTCGGAAGTATTGCAAAAGGTTTAGATGATAAAAACAGCGATATTGATTTAGTTTGTATTGGAAACAAAAAAAATATTAATATTACAGAAATCCAAGAAAAAATTAATCAAGAATTAAATATTCATATATTTAATTTATCTGAATGGAAAAAACAGAAAAAAATAAACAAAGCATTTTATCAGGATGTTATTTCTGAAGGAATAAATTTAATAGGAGAAATACCAATAATAGACTAAAATGGAATCTATAGATGAATGTATAAAAAAAAGACTATTAAGAAAAATAACCCCAAATATTGAAAAATCTAAATCAAGTATTAAAATAAGTGAATCAAAAATCGAAGGTGCAAAAGAACTATTTAATTCAGATTTTTTCAAC
>Ga0180007_10006300_pt1 | contig 11646 bp, 15 predicted proteins | sample MM_PC_MetaG_FD_121122 | JGI IMG/M metagenome (GOLD analysis project Ga0180007, IMG submission 121122) | Groundwater microbial communities from the Aspo Hard Rock Laboratory (HRL) deep subsurface site, Sweden - MM_PC_MetaG | ecosystem: Environmental > Aquatic > Deep subsurface > Groundwater...
ATAACACTTAGCAACTTGGGTACTTGGCAACGTATGATGTATAGGGAGTTCCTGTTTAGTCGTATCTTAACTGCACCGTTTAGACTAGCCCGTAAGATAAGGTCTTGGGAAGACTTCTTATATGCCTGTAAGCTAGTTAAGATGGGGTGGAGAATACTTTTAAGGACATTTAAAAAGAAAGGGCATGTGTTGTATGGATAAACTAAAGTTGCTGGAAAGAACGGATGAACCTATTGTATCTACTGAGCTGGTCAACGGTATGCTTTTTATATTTACAACCACAGGTATTTATATTTATGGTGATGAAAAAGAATTGGAAAAATATGGTTGATGTATTACTCATAAATGCACCCATAATACTATACAATACCGAAGAAGAAAAGGAGTTCTATTCAACTCACGGCGGGGATGAAAGGAGTTACTACCCCTTAAACATACTTTACCTAGCTTCCAATCTTGAAAAGAACGGGCATAGCGTCAAGGTTATGGACATCTCTGCCGAGGGGCTTATACTACCTGAAATTATCAGAAAAGTAAAGCGAAGTAAGCCGAAACTAGTAGGCATATCAGCCATGACTACAGGCATACAGTCAGCAGTAACACTTGCAATACATTTACAGGCAGAGAATTTCACAGTAGGTATCGGGGGCACTCATGTAAGTGTGGACCCCACATTCATTACACGATACCCGATGTTTGATTTTGGCGTAGTTGGAGAGGGAGAGATAACATTAGTGGAGATAGTACGGGATTTAAAAAAGGGTGTAAAACCTAAAGGGATTTACTATGGACAGACCGTGCAGAACCTTGATGACCTCCCCTTTCCTGCCCGCCATCTAATAAACACAGACATTTATAGAAGGGAGGAAATGTTAGATTTTGAAGTACCGGCAGCAGGCATACTGTCCAGTAGGGGTTGCCCCTACGATTGTATATTTTGCTGTATACCAAACAGACACAGAGTTAGATTTAGGTCAGCCAAAAACATAGTAGATGAAATGGAGAGTGTATATGAGAAGTGCGGAGGAAATTACTCGTTTGTCGATGACTGCTTTACCATCAACAGAAAAAGAACAATGGAGTTTTGCGAAGAAATTATCAGGAGACGACTTGATTGTAGGTACATTGCTTCAACTCGTGCCGACAAAATCACACAAGAAATGGCGGGACTATTACGAAGAAGTGGTTGCACAGACCTTTATTTTGGTGTCGAAAGTGGTAGCCCTAGAATCAGAAATGAAGTCATTAAGAAGCACATTAGAGAAGAAGACATCAGGGAAGCAGTCAAAGCCTGTAGAGACAAAGGAATCATGTCTAACCTCTTCCTCATGCTTGGCTTCCCCGAAGAGACCAAAGGAGACATTGAACAAACAGTACAAATCGGCAACAGAGTCAGAGCCGACTGTATAGGCATACACATAACAATGCCAATGCCAGGCTCTGAGATATTCGAGATAGCCATTAAAGAAGGCTTGTTCAAGAGGACTATTATAGATGATTATGCTAGTGGCAAACTAGGAAAAGGATTTCGTGAAAACTACCCACTGTATGTACCTAAAGGGTTGAACATAGAAGACCTGATGGATGCTAAGAAAAAAGCATATCGGAGTTTCTACCTAAGCCCACAGTGGATGTTACGCAGGCTGAGAGTGTGGTTGACTATTAAGGGAAAGTTTAAAGATGACCTCAAACTATTTAAGATCGCACCAGGTATATTGTGGACTGGTAAATCGAAAGGACAGCTTAGCTAATGTTTTTTTATGTATTAATTATTATAATAATGGTAGTAATATTTATTGAGGCTAGTTAATTATTAACCACCAGCATCACTGATTGCACCAGTGTCTCCACCACCAGCTTTGCGTAATACTCCAGCACCCTTACGGTATAATCCACCAGCAGCTGCAACTTTCAGTAAATTTTTAAGTAGTTCTCTTCTATTCATACTACCCATTACTGCTTTTATTTCTGGGCTTAGTTTTGCAACTTCTTTCCAAGAATCTTTATATGCTTTTTCTGAGAACAGCTTAAAGGCTGTCTTTAGTTTATTACCCATGGCTACTTCAGCTGTGTTTTGAATAGTATGTTGGACATTTCTATAATGTCCCATAAACTTATTATAGCTATCCAGTGGTTTACTTATATCCACACCAGATTTTCTGGAGGCATCTTTCATAGCCTTATTAATTGCACCATAAAACTGCTTAATTTGACGCATTTCTTTTTTAGGTGCCTCTATCCAATTCTTGGGTGTGAGCAAATCTCCCGTAGCTTCCTTTATTTTATTTAGATTACCTACCGTTTGTTTTATCTTGCCACCCTCATCAAGAATACTTCCCGGTGTTGCTAACTTTCCACTAGGGTTAAGTATCGTTCCTGGTTGCTGTATCTTTACCTTAGAAATATTAACATCATAAACTTTAGTCTTATTAATAGCACTATTTACTTTATCGGGAATATTTTTAAAATCAAATTTTGTTGGTACATTTTCTACTTCACTAATTTTTAATTTAACAGCACCACCAAGAGTATTTCTAACTTCTTCTAGTGCAACCTGTGACTTCTGTGCTTGTTTTAAAGCATTATCAAATCTAAATAAATTTTTTAAACTGCGTGGTTTATTCATAAATCTACCAACAGCTTGTCCTGGTCCTGTTTTACCAACAGCATTAGTAGCAGTGTTACCTAATAACATCATTAATAAACTAGCAGGATTTGTAGCTATGTCAGCAGCTAATCCTCCAGCTGAAGCAGGTAATCCCCCTGCAAAATTTAAAGCCGTTGATTCTGTTTTAGGTGCAAATTTTTCTAATGCCTGTTCTTGAAAAGTAGGCACACTTGTTGGATTTATTGAACCTTGTTGAAATCCCTGCATAGGCGTTTGTCCACCAGGAGCCATAGCTTGTATCCCACCTCTTACAGCAGCAGCTGGTCTATCAACTATATTACCAAGTATGTTTCTTTCTCCACTCTCAAATGCTTCTTTAGGTACATCACCAGCAACACCCTTAACTATTTCCTGTTGTTTTTGATTAGACAGTAATGCTTTCTTTTTCTCAAGTAATGCTTTTCTTTTTAATAAGAGTTCTTTTTTAGTAGCCACTATTCCAACTCCTTTAATTGTCTTTCAATATCCAATAGCTCATCATTAATACTCTGTACTTCTTTAGTAGTTTCCATAGTAAGTGTTGATGTCTTTGTTGCTGGTGTAGATTTAATGTTTTCCAGAATACCCTGTAGTTCTTGTTGCTCCTGTGAATTTAAACCAGTAGTCATCATGGCATCTATATCAAGTGAGTTCAGCCCAGTTTGAGACATCTCTTTTAATACATCAGGACTTAACCCTGCTTTTTCAAATGCTTTTTTTATCCTATAAGCATTGGATACTGACTGTTCTATCTTTGCCGATATAGTCTCGGGTGGATCAAACTCAGTGGGTAGTGTTTGAAGTATCATCTCTACAACACCCTTAATAACCCTGTTCTGACCTGTTAAGATTCTGTTAAACACAAGTGATGTTTCTTTTATCTGACCTGGGATAGAGGCTGTCCTTGAGAATTTAGGATTCTTTAAGGCAGTGTTCACACTACCATAGAAACCTTTAAGTAAACTACCTGCACCACCCTCTTCAATACCACCCTTTAGCTGTGCTACAAGCTGACTAAACTCTGCCACAGTAGTGTTAAAATTAGTGTTTATCTTGGTGAGTTCTTCCTGTCTTTTAAACTTAGCTTCTGTTTTCTTCTGTATTTCTACTTCCATTTGTTTCTTCTCACGTGCACCTTTTTTTGTTAAATCTCCTGTCATAGGGTCTGTCTCAAATGATTCTCCAGATTGCATATTTACACCAGTAAGTTTCTTGAGTAAATCCCTATCTCCAGTTTTCTTTGCGTAATCAACTAAACCCATCAACAAGTCTTGCTTTTGTTTAGCTAGTTTACCTGGATGTAGTTCTGAATCTCTTTGTCCACCCTCAGCCTGTTGCTGTACACCCATAAGTTGTATGGCTTTACCAATTCCTAAGTCTTCAGTTTTTTCTGGTCTTGATAATCCCTTACCTTTAAGTAATGACGGAATCAATCCTTCTCTTTCACCAGTACCGACCTGTGTTTTTGATAATCCCATAAGTTCTTGTAGTAGATTATCTGTAACCTTTTTAGAACCCATCTGTTCAGAGGCTTGGTTAAATTCCTCAGTAAACTTTTTATTAGCAGCACCTAGTCCCGCTTTAGCCATAGGACTCTTGGCAGATAAGTATTTCATATTAGCTTCTAATAGTTTAGCTTTAGCAGCTACCATCTTAGCTTGTTCATTAACCAAATCACTTTGAGATGGTTTCTTTTCTTGTTTTTTTTCTTCAGCCATATTATTCTCCTTTAAAACAAAAATGAAGATGTACCTTTACCAAAACCTTTTCCTAGACTTGATTGAAAACTCTGCATAAATGGGTTCATTTCCTTTTGTGTACTCTGACTACTCTGATTAATACTCCTCAACCCAGCCAACCTATTACCCAACTGATTAGACTGTGCCAGTAATGGTTGCTGTACCTGAGCCTGTCCACCGAAAGCAAGGTTAAGTAAATTCTGCATAGAGCCTATATTAAACTGTTCCGCACCTGCTCGTATGTCTCCAGCTGTTCGGGCACCCACACTCTGCATTGTTCCACTGTCCAGTATACCAAGCCCCTGAAACTGTCCACCAATATCCTGTAAAGACTGGTCTACTATGGTTTGGGTAGTCTGTGGGTCTATACCTCTGCCAAGTTTACCAAAGAATCCAGGCAAGTCTCCAGCATCACCACCAGCCAGTAGCATGTTGATAAGATTCTGACTAGCCAGTTGTGTCTGTATCTGACCAGGCTGAGTAGCCTCAGTTCTCTCTATCTCAAGCTGGTTAAGCCTAGTCTCCTCTGGCGTAGGTGTTGCTTTTGTTTGACTAGATGTATTGGTTGTTGTCTTACTACTTCCCATTATTTCCTCCATATGTAAATAGTTTCATGGTCTTACCTCTTCGGTTTCTCTTCCATACAAGTTTCTTGCACCCCTTACTGCGTTCCAGATACATCCTTTTAAGTGCCCTGTCTATCATCTTATCGCCCCGATAGTTTGGGTGTATCCATATATTAGCCACAAACGATATGTCACCGTCAGTAATATTATTATTATAGGCAGACCAACTGTCATCAGCAAGCACCTCATCAAGCTGTTCGTCAGTAATCTTCCAGTATTCTATGTATGCCACCAGTGTGTAGTTATCAATGTAGAATATATTTCCCTGCTTGAGCAACTTGCTGTGATATTTGTCAAGCTCCTCGTCTGATATTCTTACTGTATGCCACCACTCTTGCTTATATACTTCTCTCAATTCAGCCAATATATCCATGTAGTAAATCAGCTATCGGTATTGCTACCGCTAGTCCTTGAATCCCCTCCGCAAGCTTCCAAGCTAGTCCCAGTTTGTTGCTCGCCAACCACCCAATTAGAAACACTACTGGTGGCACAAGCATTAGAGGAGTAACCCCCAGAGGTATACCAATAATCCCAAATGTTATAGCTGTTATGATTCTCATTGCCCATGTACTATTCTCCCCGTATGGTAAACTGGTACTCAACATACATATAATTCCCACTGCTAGGCTTGGGTAAAGTTTCACACCCCAGTATAAACAGAATACTGACAAGCATAATGGCAATACAAATCTTCGCCAACCTTTCCATTTCCAACCTCCCAGCATCCAGAGTAAACTTGTTAAAGGTAATAGTATAATATATGGTAGCTCGTTCATGCTGGGTAGTATGCCAATCTCTTCAATGCACTACCAACCAATATATATACAGTTCCCTCAGAATTGGCAGTTACAATAACTGCTGATTCTGCTACATCACCATTAAAGCTAAACGCACACCCAGTACCAGCACCTGCATTAGTAACATTTATTTGTATAGCTGCCGCATTTCCAGCTGTGTTAACTCCACCACCAACACTTAATGATGAACCATACCCACTATTTAAAATCTCTGCTGTATATTGGTTATTTGCTGTGTTTACATTATTAAATCTTATTAGTGGTGAATTAACCTGTGCTGCATTAGAAGATACACTAAGACCATAAACATTGTTAGTAAGAACATCTACAACCTGTATATTTAACCCATGTGCATTAGTAGCTCCACTAATATACACAGTAGTACCAGTAATTGTATCTGCCGTAATATTAGAGAATGAAGCAACAGCAGGAGTAGTAGCCCCTATAGTTCCAGGTGCAGATAGGTCTAGTTTGCTACCTGCAATTGCAGCACCAGATGCTATATTAGCATTGGTTATATTCCCATTATAATCATTGTAGATAGTGTCAAAGTTTGAGTTTACTTCTGCTGACCTAATTGTTTCTCCAGAACTAAAAGTTGACGGTTTTGTAACTGTAGCCATTTTTCCTCCTAAGTATTTGTCTCTTGATGTGCTAACTGACCTAAGGCATCAATCCTAAATGTCTCACTAGTTGCACTATTAGCGAATTTATATCGTACCACTCTTCCCCTACCTGTGAGGTCAAGTCGTTTAATTTTACCACCACTACCTACCCATTTAGCAGTATCCCAAGTAGCTGTATCCCATACATCTGTGCCAGCAGTCATATTAAATGTTTGGGTATAAGTATCGCCATCTTCAAAATCAAATGAGTGGGCGAAACTAAGCACAGCGTTCTGGTCAGTGTGGTATATATATGTATGTGGCGTAGCTTTCTGGTTTACCACATCATCATATGATTTCCAGTTTGTATAGTAGTAGGCATCTATTGAGTTGGAGGTATTCAATGGTGCGTCATTTGTTCCCGTATCAGCCCTATAAACAAATCCATTATAGTCTGCAAAGTAAGGTCGTTCATCAACTCCAGATACCATGAAAGTTGCCATAGCTGAGGCATTTACACCGTCATATACACTCCACGCATTGTTGTAGTAATCCCACACAACCACTTTATCACTTTGTGTTTCTCCAGAGGAAGTAAATGTCCACTGTATCATGTTCTTTTTTCTATATGCCAGTGAGCGTATCTTTGTAAAGTTTGTGCTGTTAAATCCATCTATGGTAGTTGTTATCCTATCACTAATCTTCGTGCTTGTAACCCCGTCATAGTAGTAAAATCCGTCAGTCGAAAAGAACACCAGCCCACCCTCTACTGCCTGTATAGAAGAAAATACTGTACACCCAACTGGTGAACTAGACTTCTTCATCTGAAATGGTATGGTGCTGTCTCCCGTGAAATAAACATTGTAAATAGACCTTGACTTAAATACCACAGCTTGGTTAGCTAGTGCAAACAATCCTGTTATAGGTTGCCCGTCATCTTTAGATACTTCTATCCAGTCAGCACTGTCCCAAGTTGTAGGGTCTCTTAATGCACTCCAGTATATTCTGGTTGGGTAGTACACTGAATTAACTACTACGTTCCCATAAAATAAATAGTTTTCATATGTCTTGACAAACTTAGCACTGGTAAGGTCTGTGGGTACATCAGCTACATTGGAAGTTGTGGCACCACCTGCCCAGTAAAAAGGTATATTAACACCATTAGCTACATATAAGTTATTAGCAAATGTTTCAAAGTCACAGTGGTTGGCACTTGTAATTGTAGCCCCACCCGTAACATCGTCCCATGTACCGTCAAGTCCGTCCATCTTTTCCAGTTTACCGTCATATACCCTTGTCGCATATCTTGTCTGTGTACCAGAAGCATCATATTCATACCAATAAAGCCCGTCAGTACCTATGGCATTACCAGCATCGGTGTTCAAACAAGCGTACCCACTGCGTTTAAGTATAGAGCCAAACCTGTCAAAATCTATGTTTTGTAGGTCTGAGCTTTCATTGTCCTTTAAATTAAGAGGACTTGCTGTTGAGTTTAGTCCACCGTTAAACTTGGTATCTTTAAATGGTACTGATGGTGATGTATATGGATTACCTGCCATTAGTAACGTGAGCTCCTTCCATAATACGAGCCAAACTGGTTGTAATCTACTACCCCAGGCATAAAAGCATTGTTGTTACCATAAGGGCTTCTAAGTGTTGGAAAATGGTCTATCTTGTCCACATTAGTTTTCTTTAAACTTTTAAGCTCATCAGCATATAAGGCTAGAAATCCAGCAGCCTCGGTCTGGTGAGTTTCCGCAGTTATCTTAGCTACACTGAGTAGTATGATAGCCTCGTCAAACTCCTGACCAAGTTCATGTATGTCATTGTCGTTTACCAGTCTATATGGTTCTTTGTAGTATTGAATGTGTAGGTCAAATGCTCTTGTGGGCAACGGGTAGATCTGTATCTTCTTATACTGTATACCAGAGGTAATATCACCCTTTGGCAATACTGCATATACCGTTGATGTGTTCCCAGAGGCAGTAACACTAACTCTGCCATTAGTAGATGAGTTCTTTACTATTCTATCCACGCTTGAAAATGTAGTTGTGCCTGTAACAACAGAAGCACCATTTACCCTGATAGTCTCTGATTCTGGATAACCGTCAGCAATACCGAATATAGTTATGTCATTAGTAGTATCATTGGCATCCGAGGAAAATACAGACATTGAAGTAGGTGTAAGCACGTCCTTAATAGCCATGTTCTCACCCCACATACGATAGACCGTGGGTACATTCTTTTCTGTTAAATGTCTGCCAGCCCTATATCTCATAAAGAAATCTTGGTCTACCATGTAGTTCATCTTTAGGGGGTAGCCATAATCCTCGTGATACATAAACATTCGATGCCCACACTGAATGGGGAGATTATATTCTGATTGAGGTAGTATTTCATAGGTAGCTGCTGTAGTAGTAGCAGCTTCATAAGAGTAGTCCATGACAAATGAGGTCTCACCAGTTACCTGTCTTATATAGAAATATCTTGAGTCTCCACTGACCTTAACCCGTCTGTCTATCTGAACGTCATCGGTCAGGAACGTAGCCCCTGCAACCGTGACAGTTGTGCTTGAAGTAGTAGCTGTGGCACTCCCACTTCCAGTTGTATAGCTAGTAGCTGTTCTAATTACATCTTTTCTTCTAAGTTGTCTCCACAGGGCTTCTCGGCATATGCGAAACAAAGAACTGTTTATTACGTTCTTAATCGCATCAGTATACTGGTCACCACCTTGATTACGTGTTGCCCTCCGAGACACCTCCAGTTGAAGGTCGCTGTACGTCATTGACATTCTCTATTCCTCCCAGCTTTGTTTTATACTTGTTCTCTAAAAATACTACATAGTCAGGCTTGTATTTCATAGCCAGGAATGGTTTCGCCTTAATTGCATTTAAGTCATTCAGTTCCTGTTGATGTGCAAACCTGTCTGTTTCCGCCTGTGCTATTTGTGCTTTAGTTGGTTTCTTTACTTTCTTAAAGTTTACTCCGTTTTCTTCAGCGATCCTCTTTAGTTCCTTAATCTTGCCTCGCCATAATTTAGTATTGCTATAAACACATATGTTCTTACTTGCTGTTACTATAAACTTCTTTATTATGTCCCACCTGCCTTGTTCGGCAAGCATGTTTGCTATATTAAAATTTATCCTAAAATCATTGGGTCTTACTCTTAAACCCTTCAGCCATACATCAAATGCTGTACCAACTTGTCCATGTTTCTTTAGCTCAAGACCATACTGGTTGTATCCCATAGCTACGTCTGGGAAATTCTCAATATTTGACTTCCAGTAGTCCAAACAATCCTTATATGCTGGTATGAACCTCAAATTCAGCACTGCGTACATGGTTAAGAATATCCACATGAACGGTGTGCCGATAATCACTGTTGCCATGAAGTACATCAGACCTATATTAGCCAGATACATATATCGTTCTGTAATTGGGTGATTAATTACTATCCAGTTGCACCACTGTAACGCAAACACACAAAACCATATAAGACCGAATGAATAGTCCACGCCCATGCGTGTTATACAAAGAACAATTAAAGCCATTAATGCTATGCCAGCAAAGAAGAATTTGTCTAGTTTAAACCAAGGTGCAGTTTCTTCTTTTGACAATCCAAAAGTGTGCAAGTAACTATGACACATACCCAACTTAAATGGGAACAAGCATAAGAAGAAGTAGTATGCAAATGTCTTAAATACCAATATTAACTTTCTGGCATTAAACTTCTTCATTATATCTGGTACTGTCTTAGCCCGCAGATTGATTGTTTTCATATACTTCTTACGTGCCAGAAAAGCTACTATAGGTAACATTAGTACCAGTAGTTTATACTCACCAAATACCAGTAGTATCGGTGCCATAAATGTACTGATTGACCACGCAAATGTTATCGGGTACACTATAAAAAACAATAATGGACACGCAAATCCTATCAGTATCAACGTAGTAGCCACCGCATAAGTCCTGCCCGACAGCCAAGTTGATGCCATATTACTCACTGGGTTAATACAGAACAACAATGCTGTTAGAAATGCTATGTCAGTCTGCCTAAATACAAAGTACACCAGCACTGTATTTACTGTGTGCATAATGATATTAAACAAGTGTCCTAATGCTGGACTTTCCGAGTAGTGTTGTCTAAACTGCAACCACAGGTTCTTCCAGAAGTTAGGTGTTCGCCTATCCTTCTGTGCATTAAAGGCTGCTATGTCGTCAATTATCATCCCATATGCTAGGGTTCTGCCAAAGAACAAAAGATTTACTGCTATTAATGCCCAAATTTTATACCACATTCAATCACTCCTTTGATTTCGTTATCTGTATCGTATTGTCCATATACCTTTGTGAATGGGTTAAACCAACTAGATTGCTCACCCTGTATTATTGTTGCCTTAGCATTGCCACTAAGGTTGATGTCTTGCTTGTTCTCTTTACTAGTGGCTTGTTTTAACACAAACCACCCAGCAAGAGCTATTAGTGTCCAGACTATTATTGTGGTTTTTGTATCGCTCCACTTCATACAGTTGGAGGTGAATATTTACCCAGTGATATCTTGCCTATAAACTTAATCAATGATTTAAGGTAGTTGTCGTCTTTTAATGTGGGTGTCATTTTTACTATGATACTTGCAACAGTGACAACACTAGCAAATATTATCCATAAATCCCCACTATTTGTCTGTAACCAATTTAGTATACTAACGAACATATCCATATTATTCCTTTCTATTTTCAAATTCTTCTAACTGTTCAACCAGTTTATCTATGTCAACAAGTATGTATCTAGCTATAACCCTATAGCTCCCACTTGATAAATCTCTTATTTTCTTTATGTCATGCTGTATACGCTTAAGTGTAATATAAATATCATGCACAATACCCTGCCAATCATTTTGCCCATAGCACCTTTACAGACACTCCTACCATTGCAATAATAATAATAGTAATAAAAGTCCACACTAATCTAAACTCTCTATTGGTTGATTTAACCCTTGCTATGCACGGTAGTCCTAGAAACTTCTCTTCAATAAGCTTAATGAGGTCTCTTCCTCTCTGGTCATGTGCGTTCCATCGTTCTACTATCATTGTTTCAAGAGTTACTATGCGTTCATAAATCTCTTTAGCGTCACCGTTCATTTACCACACCCTGTCTTTTGTTGTATCGTAAACTTCCACATCTCCTGCATAATATTAGACCAAAACAATACCACCATTATCAGCATGAGTA
>Ga0180007_10006301_pt1 | contig 11646 bp, 7 predicted proteins | sample MM_PC_MetaG_FD_121122 | JGI IMG/M metagenome (GOLD analysis project Ga0180007, IMG submission 121122) | Groundwater microbial communities from the Aspo Hard Rock Laboratory (HRL) deep subsurface site, Sweden - MM_PC_MetaG | ecosystem: Environmental > Aquatic > Deep subsurface > Groundwater...
CCGGCAGGAACCGGCCGATCGTAAATTTCAGATTCCCGGGTGATATGGTCGCGTTAAGTGAATTGACCGTAACCGCATCGATCCCTTCCGAAGAGAGAAAAGGATCCGCGTCTTGATGGGCAAAGGCATATTCCATTTCACTCCGGATCCTGAGGATCTCGGACGGCCTGGCATCCAGCTTCAGGTCCAGCGCGCTTAAGCCAAGGTACAAAACTTTAACCTTTCCCTTCTCTTCCGTAAACGATACCAGCGCCTGTTCATAGAACCTGCCGTCCCAGTTGATCTGAGCCGAAAGCAAATCAATGAAGAGTAACATTATAGACCAGAATAAAAAAAATTTTCCGTACCTCATTATCTTTCCAGCTGCCTTTTGGAAAAGGCCGACTCTTCCAGCGGTTCATCCAGTATAATGGACTTCATTTCAAAAAGGGTGTAGGAACCGCTCCTCTGCTTATTCACCATCTTCACCTTAATGGGAAAGAACCTTTCATTGATCTTCTTAACATCCTGAATGGTCATCTCTTTTAAAAGCATACCGGAGAGGGCAAAAAACTGTACTTTCAAGGCTACCAGCCTCTCTTTATCCACCCATATCATCTCCTTAGCATAAGTGATCTTTTTTACTTTGGCCGTAAGTTCCAGCTTATAACAGTCCCTGGTGCCGACCTTCTCGTTATCGAGAAGTTTGGCATTATACTTATCAACAAGCTTATCATTATCCATGGAATCTTCGTAGGAATAGTCCGACCCCATCATGGAGTCACGCAGTTTATGCCCGGAGATCTTATCCGGCCTTTCGGCATAAGCCCCTTTGATCCAGAGCTCATCACCCAATTTTAAATACTTGGTTCCCCGGTCACCCGGATTGGTGAATTCGATATAGGCCTTATCCTTTCCCAGCGCTGCGGCCTTGAACGTCTTGACACGGGGTTTCTTTCTGCTCCCCTTTTTGATGGTTATGACCCCTGTGTACTGGATCGTCTTAAAGACCTCATTATCATCCACTTGCTCAAGGATCTCTTCCGGAGTTAGGGCAAACACTTCTCCGGTAGAGAATAGAAAAACTGATATTACTGCTAATGTTATCATCTTTATTTTTTTCATTACATCACCCCCTTCATGGCTTCAACAGGCTGGATCCGTGCTGCTTTTGATGCAGGGATCAAGGCACACAGAGATGCGACTACGACACCATAGACAAAAGCAAATACTAAAAGATCCACTCCAAAATAAGTATAGACAATATTTGAGATTGACATATCGTTCATGGCACCGCCGGTCAGCTTGGCAACATTAATACCGGTTTTGAAAAAAATAAAACTCAAGGTTCCGCCGCCGATGACACCTGCAAAACTTCCGATAATGCTTATAATAACAGCCTCGTAAAAGAAGAGCTTGACGATCTCTGTACCCCGCATTCCAAGGGCGGCAATGGTCCCGATCTCCTTCATTCTCTCATAGATCACCATCATTGTAGTATTAATGATGACCAGAGATGCCAGCACCATAAAGACCAGGTAAACAACATTATAGATATTTTCGGCCATGGCAAATGCCTTATAGAACTGGCCTCCGCTCTGGCTCTCCCAGGCTAAAGCGACATAAGGATTATCCGGTTTAGATTCAAGGATCGTATTGATCTTTTCAGCAACAGGAATGCTCTCATTAAAATCTTCCAGATAGATTCCCAGCTCCATCACCTCATTCTCCATCTTTAAAAATTTTGCAGCCACAGAGAGCGGAATAAAAAAGAACATCTTGTCAAATTCCGGCACACCGTATGATGAGATCCCCACGATCTGGAATGTCATGTGGCCTAAACCTTCTTCCGCGGTCTTTGTCATCATGGTGACCTTATCTCCCACTTTCACGCCCAATTCTTTAGCCAGGACCTCTCCCATAACGATCTCATACCTTCCCGGAGCAAACTCTTGGAACATTCGGCCCTCTATGATCTTCTCTTTTAAAGGATTAATGGGAGCTTCCAGTTCCGGATCAAGAGCAAAGCCCAGAAGGTTCTTCCATTTCCCCTTTAAATTTACAATGGCTCCGAATTTTGTCCGGGGGAAGACATGCTTTACTCCTTTTACCTTCTTTACCAGATTAATTACTTCTTTATAATCTTTATCATACCCGTAGACGCTCAGATCTAACGGCATCAATTTCTCTTCTTTTAGGAAATCCTTGTTAACGACCTTCACATGGGCGGACTGAAAAGCAAAAACATTCTCTTTTGCATTCCCAAAAAATCCTCCAATATAGGATTTCATGAAACAGATAAAGAGAACAGACATACCAATGGCAACGGCTGACAGGATCGTCCGTTTTTTATTCCTGCCAATATTTCGGAGTGCAATTTGATAAATATAAAATGATTTCATAATTTTACCCTCTTTTCTTATATATACCTGATCGCATCCGTGATCTCCATCTTGACAGCTTTCCGGGCAGGAATGATACTCACCAGAACAGAGCAGAGAATTCCAAAGATAACAGCAGTAAGCATCATCTCCGGATTCCATTCATTATAAAAGACAGTACCGGTCCTGTACCCGTAATCCATGTCCTTATAGGCTGAAGTAAAATCAAGCCCGTAATAAACAGAATACGCACTTACTCCGATACCCAGTATCAGTCCTATCATGGAGCCGAGGATCCCGATCCCGGCTGCTTCAGCAATAAAACTATAGATAATATCCTTATCCCTCATACCCAGAGCTCTCAACATCCCGATCTCCCTGATCCTTTCAAATACCGCCATCAGCATGGTGTTGATGATCCCGACAGCCACGATAATGAAGATAAAAAAGATCATAATGTTCGAACCGCCCTTTTTTGTCTTGCTCAATGTCATGTAATCAGAGCCCAGTTCCTGCCATGTCTCTGTAGTAAGGTGGCTGAGTCCGGCAGATACGAGAAGTTCTTTCACTTTTCCAAGGGTCGATTCATTTTTACCGCTTTTGGTGCGGAAGACCACCTCCGCAGCTGTTCCCTCAAGTTGAAGATCTCTTTCCGCCATGTTCCTGGTTATAAAAAGATGATTTCTATTTACCACCGGGTCCGGACAGTCATAGATGCCGATCACTTTCACCCTCAGGGCCTGGAATGTGTCATATTTTGTCCTGGTCTCCATGACAAGATAGTCACCCAGACCGGCTCCCAGTTCCTTTTTACAGTAAGCACTGATCAGTATGCCCTGGCTGTTCTGATCAGGATACTTCCCTTCTATGATCTTCTCCTTTATACTGAATACTTCTGCATCTTTCTCAGGATCAATAGCAAAGACAATGTACGGCAGTCCGAATCCTCTTTTATAACTCATCATGCTCTTGAAACCAGTTCGAGGTGAGACATAAGAGCCTGACTCTTCCGCGATCTTATAGACCTTCCGGATCAGAGAGTTATCCATAACCGCATCAACCGGGTAGCTCTCCCTGTCTTCTTTATACTGTTTTGTTGTAACTGTAAAATTCCCGAATTCATACTTCTTCAGATTGCGCTGGGATTCATTATCAGCCCATTTAAGCATCCCGTGCATCCAGATCAGAAGCATGATCCCGAAAGAAATGGCAATAGAAGTAATAATGGTCCTCTTTTTATGCCTTGTTAAGTTCTTAAAGGCTAACATGATTATATTTCTCATAATTATTTCCTCCCTTTGTCACTTGCGATCTTACCGTCATGGAGGTTAATAATACGCTTTGCATGATCCATTACCAACTTGTCATGGGTCGAAAAGATGAAGGTGGTTCCGATCCTCTTATTCAGCTCCTTCATAAGGAGCATGATATCCGTACCTGTTTTCGAATCCAGGTTGGCCGTAGGCTCATCAGCCAGGACAAGGGATGGCTCCTTTACCAGGGCACGGGCAATGGCTACACGCTGCTGCTGTCCGCCGGAAAGGTCCAGGGGCCTTCTGTTCTCCATTCCCTTTAATCCAACTTCCTGCAGGATCTTCATGGATCTTTTTTTACATTCTTCAGATGAAATATCCTTCTTTAATGAGAGGACAAAGTTAACATTTTCAAAGGCGGTAAGCACAGGGATCAGATTAAAGGTCTGAAAGACAAATCCTAAATTCTCACGTCGGATGTCAGCCAAAGCATTCTTACTCTGGTCTTTGATCGGGATGGTGTTGATCTTCACCTCACCTGTAGTGGCTTTATCCAGACACCCGATGATATTCAGCAGGGTCGATTTTCCACTTCCGGATGGTCCGACAATAGCAGAAAATTCACCCTTCTTAAAATCTAACGTTACATCCTTCAGGGCATGTACCACAAAATTCCCTGTTATATAATCTTTTGACACATTATTACATTCAATGATTGGCATTATTGTTCCCTCCTTAATTAATCATATTAATTATATATTTCTTGGCAAGTATTATTGATCCTTCAGTAAAAACGTCGAGTACTTTTTTATTACAAACAATGCCGTACGAAAAAAAATGCATACTTCCTCAATATGTATAAAATTTTACCTCTTTTTATATATAATAGTACATTAATAATGCCCTTGCAAAAATATGCAAATATGAAAAAATATATAGATTTCTATCCGGAATTGAATGATCTCATTAATTAATTATGAAGCAAACAAAAGAATGTGTATATCTATTGATAATAAATAAATTATACTTCTCATAATAAACAGAATTATTTAAAGACTACACTGCGTTATACCGATATTACAAATGTATAAAACAGTTAATATAATTATTTTTGGTACGGATGTTGCATAACATTTATAAGATGAAGAAAATTATCATCATTCCATTATTATTCTTTGCGATCACCCTGTCAGCCAATCCCGGAACCAATGAATGGGCAGGGGGTTGGCCTTATCCCTTAAATCCAGGTCTATTAACAATAATTGAATACGCGGTCCCTGATCAAACAGACATAAAACCGCTTACAACTAATCTGTTAATCCAAAAATTCAGTATAAGAAATGATATTGCCAGCACAAATAATCTTCCAACCCTGACTAGCATCCGGCTGGATATGATCGGCAGTGCAATAGACACGGATTTTTCCAATGTCCATCTCTACTATGACAGCGACGGGGCATGGAATGGAAATGAACTGGAGTTCAGGACAAATACTACTAATAATTATATCCTGGGAACTAAATTTGTGAAAAATTACAGCCCGGGACAGTTTGAGAACAGTATAGTTAACTTCGGCGAGATCGGATCCGATGAAATGGGACTTCATCTGCCCTGGTCTAATACATATTATTTCTATATTACAATCGACGTTTCCAGAAACGTTGTAGATATGGGTACGATCGACACCCGGATCTATGGTGTTAAGATGTTCATGAGATGTAGTGGCTCCTACTGGGAACAGAACATGGTTCCGGTGGATACATCTATTAATGCAAGATTCAATGTAGTAGCTACCAATTTAAAGATCTTTGGAGAACCCCCGGCTCCTGGCATAAACGTTGATACGGCCTTCCCTTTAACAGTGAAAGCAATGGATAAATACGGCAATGTGGATAAAGAGTATACAGGCACAGTATACTTTTCCTGCACTGATCCAAATGCCGTCCTGCCCTATACAGCATCTGCTCCTTATACTTTTGTCCCCGGTGATCAGGGGGTTAAGGTCTTCAACGGATTCAAATTATACTCAGGGCCAAAAGAGAATATCACGGTAAGCGACGGTGCCGGAGGGCTCAATGACGATGTCAGTGATGATATCATTGTCATTGCGGATGTAGATCATTTCAAGATGGTAGGGGACGGAACGAACCTCCCCTATGAACCGACCATCACCGCAGGACAACCCCTGTCCATCTTAAATGTGACAAACATAAGGGTAACCGCTTATAACTATCTATCCGCTATTATACAGGACTACCAGGGAAGTGTTTACTTTAGATCATCTTTACCCGGGAAGTATAACTCATATCCGGCAAGTACAAATACAAAATACACTTTTACAGGGATTGGAGGTGATGACGGATCACATGATTTCCCGGCATCAGAAATCTTCCTTACCAAATCCGGTAAACAGAACCTGGTCATTACCGACGGAACACACACAGGAGAATGGCTGAACATCACGGTACAGCCTGCCGATTATTCCAAACTGGTCATTGAATGCGAAACAAATGTGACCGGGGGAACTTTTTTTAATGTGGTGATCAAAGCCACAGACCCTTATGATAATATTATTACCGGTATTTCAACCAGTATCTCTCTGGAAATCGAACGGCTTGATGATGTTACGGACAAAGCCGTGGAAGCCGTATATCCTTCAGGCGACCTCCAGCTTTCATCAGGACAAGTAACTATCAGCGACCTGAACAGCGTTCAGATAAATGAAGGCGGTAATTTTCGTATAAAGGTCACAGATTTGAACACCCCTTCCATCTCAGCCTATAAAAATGTCATTGTTAGTCTGACAATAGAAGGATCAAGGAACTCAGCCGTATCCTACAATTATATTCATCCTGGAGGGTCCCAATCAGTTGATATCTATTATAATAACACTAAAGATACCGGCATTGACGTAACTGTAAAGATCTATTCTATTACAGGAAAACTCGTCAAAGAATTCCAGCCCCAGTCCGCTGTCCCCGGGATCAATAGATTTAAATCCTGGAATGCAAAAAATGATAACGGAGATACCGTATCCAGCGGTGTTTATATTGCTGTTATTAAAGGAGGATCTACCACAGAAAGACATCATATTGTAGTGGTAAAATAAAGATGAAAGCAGTAAAAATATATATCCTTATTATTATGTTTCTTATTCCTATGCAGATTGAAGCAAAGATGTGGGGCACAATGAATATCACAGGTTTTGCCATCAATTCTTCTCTATCAAATAAGCCGGGCACAACCAATATTCTCATCCATAAAATTCAGGTGCAAAATACAGGGGATTTCACAAATGACTATAATTATCCGAATAATACTGCTTACCCCCATCTTTATGAGATGGATTTTGATAATGTCGGAACCCTTGCAAGCTCAAACATAACAGCACTCCACCTTTACTATGATCTGGATGGAATATGGGGGAACGGTGATGAAGTGGAATGCCGTACGGGGAATGAATGCCAGTCAAATGTGAACTTTGATCAGGACTACAGCCCTTCCTCATTCGGCTCTGTAAATGACAGGGTCTATTTCGGACCAAATCTCAATATGCACTTTCCAACAGGAAAAACGGTCTACATGTATCTGACAGCTGATCTCTCCACCAATATCCTGGACAATGCTACTTTAGACGTAGAATCAGTGACCTACGGGATTGCCGTACACAGGGGAGATGACTGGACTGTATGGGGCAGGATCACCAACCAGATCAGTGCACCTAACCTGATATCTACATCAGTAGAAGCAACCAACCTTTGGATCCAGAACGACCCCTCGCTTGTCAATATCAATCAGGGATTCTCCATGTCTGTCAGCGCCAGGGATAAATATGGAAATGTGGATGAGGATTATACCGGTTCGATCACTTTCTTCCCGACCAATGTACCCCCTACTCCCTATTCATTGCCTTTTGCGATCATTTCCAATACAAACAGCAATCCCTATACATTTACAGGAGCAGATAACGGCTATCATACTTTCACGACCAATGCTTTTAAACTGACAAAGACAGGGGTTTATAAAATACTCGTATCAGACGGGACATTGAATAGTGACTGGTCCAGGGATATCTCAGTCTCTCCTGCTGTTCATCATTTCAACATAACCGACCAGAATGATAACAACCTGTCATCAATCTTCATTACAGCCGGCAAGACCCTGCTTGAGAACGGTATCACAAATCTTAAAGTAAGCGCCAGGAATTATGTAGACGCTATTGTTGCAAATTATACAGGGAACCTTTATTTCAACCTGGAAGAGATGTCCGAACTTTATAGTAATAAGATCCCTTTTGACAATAATCCGCTCACACCTCCCACAACGTCTTCAACCGATAAATTTCAGATAAAAAATAACGGCTATACCAATATAAGCGCTTCAACCTTTATCATTTACAATGCCGGGCAGAACAGGCTGCTGGTCATAGATGAGTACGGCTATAAAGGCGAGGTCAATATCTCCGTTGTGGCCGATGTCCCTGACAGATTTAAAATCGATGCACAGACCCATATCCTGGCCGGGGAACCCTTTCAATACTATATCTCCATTATTGATAAATGGCAGAATACAGTGGAACTGCTGGATACGATCGAGATCAAGTTATACAAAAATGAAGTCCTTTTTACAAATCATACTTTCCCCCCGGAAACGGCTCTTGTCAGCGGGAAGAAAAATTTCGAAAAGATCGACAATATTATCATCAACGAACCGGGGCTCTTTACCATAAAGATAAAAGATAAGAACAGGCCGGACATCATTTATGAAGGCACGATCACAGTTGAGATCGGTGCGAGGAATTATCTGAATATTGTTAATAATTATATAGAACCCGGAGAAGCAAAAGAGGTTCCCATATATTACAACAACCCATACAAAGAAGAAATAAATATCAATATTAAAGTATTTGATATCAGGGGAAGGTTGATAAAAAAATACGCCGAGATGAGTGTAATATCCGGCCCGTCAAAAGTGGCCGTATGGGATCTAAAAAATGATACGAATGATGAAGTTGCCCCCGGTATCTATATTATCCTAGTAGAGGACAGCAAAGGGAATAAATCCAGTGATAAGGTAGTATTCGTAAAATAATTTCACAAATAAAGAGGTGGATATCATGAAGCATCTTATAATAATATTATTATTAATTCCGCTTGCAGTAATAAACCTGTCTGCAAAAACAGGTACAACCGGCGGTCCCATCCTGCTGATGGGGAGCTCTGCAGATGCTATTGCCATGGGAGAAGCCACTTCCTATTTAAAAGATAATGTAAATTCCATGCTTTATAATCCATCCTCATTAGCCCGCCTGAGAACAGTGCAGATGTCCGCCCTGTATCAGAAGCATATTACTGAAATTAATTATGATGCACTGAATATCGGGATGCCGTTATTCGGTGGCGGCATGGGTATAAGCTTTAAAGCCATCGTTTATCCGGATATCTATGAAAATACTGTTGAAAAAGGATCTATCATTGCCAAGACAAAGCTGGATAATATCAGTGACATGGTATTCACCCTTGGATTCGGAAAAAGGATATGGAACAATCTGGATGGTGGAGTGAACCTGAAATACTACCGAAGCAGTATAGTCGATTATTCCGGGTCTGCGATCCTTGCTGATGTCGGTTTAACATACAGCTTAAGAACTTACATGATGCCTGCCGGTGATTTCCATTTTGAAAAAGAGATCAAATCATACCGGGACCTGGATATCAAGAATGTACAGGAGCAATATAGAAATGAAATAGAACCGGTGCAGGCTGAAATAAATGAAGAGATCCGGGAGATCGAGGAACAAGTAAAGAAACTGGATTCTCAGATCAAGAATAAAAAGGATCCCGTACAGCAGAAATCATTGGAAAAGCAGAAAGAGCAATTAATTAATAAAAAGGATAAACTTGACACTGCAAAGATCAATAAAACCAAAAACCTTTATAATCAGCGGGATAAGAAGATAAACGATCTGAACAGATACTATAATGAGGTCCTGGAAGATTTCAAAACAGAACAGAAACTGAAACAGATGAGCAATGAAGGAGAGAAACTCCATTTTATGAGGGAAGTTAAGATCATAAAATCGGAAAGACGTTTCAGCGAGCTCATCAACAATTATAACCGTCAACTTATCACGTTAGAGAACGAACTTAATCCCCGGATCATGAGCATCAATAATGAGATCGAACAGCAGAAAGAAAATATCAAAGCCCTGCAGCTGGAAGAAAAGAGGCTTAAAATACAGATCATCCAGGAAAAAAAGAAGAAACCGACCAATAAGAAAATAGAAAAATCCGTAAAGGAAGTAAAGGAAAAAGAAGAAGAAAATGATGATGACGAAGAGAAACCGGAAACATCAGAATCAAAATTACTGAAAACAGCAGATAAGATCAGGGAAAAACAGGAATCCATTGATAAAATGGAAAAGAAGAGAACAGAACTCAGCGGGAGTCTGGATAAAGAGATCAAAAAGATCGAAAAGCTGATCGATGACCAGAAGACCCTTTCAAAAACCGAAAAAAAACGCATCGAGGATATGTTCTTTAAATCACTTAAGGATGAAAAGGTGCGGAACCAGGTCAGGCTGGATATCCGGCAGAGATATGAATTAAAAAAGTTCAAACAGCTGGAAAACCTGAATAAAAATATTCAATTAAAACTGGAGCAGCTGACCAAAGAGAGGGAAGATCTCATATTTAAAAGAGACCAGTCCCTGCGGTTACTGAAGATAAAATTAAAAAACCTGGAAACTTCTCAACCCCCAACAAGCCCTATGATAAAAATGTCAAAAACAGAGATCACGCGGCTTGAAAGCAACTATAAAGATCAGATAACAAAACTGACATTAAAAATAAACAATTTTCAGGACAATATAAAGAAAGAAAAGAAGGCTATCCTGGTAAATAATTTTAATGATTCACTGAAGGAGATCGTGGATTCAAACGTGGCAGAAGGAAAAGAAGCTTCTACTTTTTCCCAGATGGACAGCGAGATGAACAGCCTGAATAACAGGTATTCAAAGATCCTGGCCCAGCTGGAAGTGAATAAACAGCTCGGCAAGAAGATCCCGGAAGCACTGTTAAAAAGTGAGGAAGACTATAAAGATCAGGCATATAAGATCCAAGAAAAGTATTATAATATAATTACAAGTAAACAGTATCAGGAAAGCGAAGGAGATGTGGTCAGGCTCAGGGAGGCTGCCCTGATAAAAATGCGGGAAGAATTCAAGGATAAGCTGAAGGATATGGATGAAACACTCTCGACCAAGGATCAGGATATATATATAGAAAAGGTTAACTTTGAAAAAGATGAGAATACCAGACTGATAAAAATAAAATATGCAAATCAGATCGAATCTCTGGAGGCCCGGCTGAACAGCCCGGCATTGAAACTTGACGAACGGAAAAAACTGCAGGATGACTTGAATACCCTGATCAGTAAAAGAGACAGGGAGATCGAAGAGAGCACAGTACAGTACGACAAAGAACTGAACAATTATAATGAAGACATATTAAGAAAAGGAAATAACCTCTTCTTTACAATATCTGTGTTAAATATCGGCTCAAAGATAAAATACAGTTCAGAAGAGACTTCCCTCCCCCTGACAGCCCGGGGAGGAGTTGGTTTTTACATCCTTGATAATCTTAATATAGGAGCAGAAGTTGAAAGGGAGATGATCGAGGAACGGATGGGCTATTATTTTGGAATGGAATACAAACTGCTTGATCTCTTTCCTGTCAGAGCCGGATACCAGGTGGGAAAAGATGAGGGAGGATTGACCCTGGGTACAGGTGTTGATACGGTCGTCAGGCTCGGACTGACACGATTTAACATTGCCCTTCATTATACCTATGTCCCGCTGTCAGTTTTTTCGGATCAGCATACTATTGGTCTGACTATTAAAAAATTATAATATAGAACCTTATATAAAAAAACTAAAAAGAACCGGGACAGGTACAATACTTTTTAAAGTATTGTACCTGTCCCGGTTCTTTTTTCTTGACTTCCCAATAAATAATATCTATTATAATAATTCA
>Ga0180007_10006302_pt1 | contig 11641 bp, 15 predicted proteins | sample MM_PC_MetaG_FD_121122 | JGI IMG/M metagenome (GOLD analysis project Ga0180007, IMG submission 121122) | Groundwater microbial communities from the Aspo Hard Rock Laboratory (HRL) deep subsurface site, Sweden - MM_PC_MetaG | ecosystem: Environmental > Aquatic > Deep subsurface > Groundwater...
AAGAAATGAATGAATGTCTGGCCAAATTCATTAGAATCCTTTTGGTGCAATCGGCCAATGGGTTTAATAATAATGGACTTGTCTATTGCAGCAAATTTCATCCTCCTCGTTATCCCATTCCAGAAAAGATGATTCAGATAATTTCATCATTTCATGGTGATTGTCCGAGTCAGATCGGTTTTGTATTTTTTACATTCCTGTTTTTCAAACCCAGAAGGTAAGAAAAAAGATTTGCAAAGATATTTGGATTATAATAGTTTGTGTACAAATAATTTTGAACAATAACAAATAAGGATAGGATTTAAATGACGTTTTTCTTTTGTGTCATCGGTATGGTGATGATTCTTGAAGGGTTGCCATACTTTGCATTTCCCGGAAAAATGAAAGAGATGGTTCAAATGATGCTGGGGCTTGAGGAGACAACCCTTAGAAAGTTCGGGTTTATTCTGATGATGGCAGGTCTTTTTATTGTTTATGCGGCAGTGAAAGGGATCTGATGTTTCAATTATCTGACTATAATTATGATCTGCCAGCAAAAAAAATTGCCCAGGTCCCGTGTAAAAATCGGAGCGAGTCAAAGCTTTTGCAGGTGAACAGAAAATTTCAAACCATCGCCCATTATCAATTTAAAGATATTATCAATTTGTTGAGACCTGATGACCTTGTGGTGATCAATGATACCAGGGTGGTTCCGGCAAGGCTGTTTGGCACAAAAGAAACCGGCGGTAAGGTAGAAGTGTTGATTATTGATTATGCATCTGGGATAAAAAATCTTGAAGAGACCGGTTATTTTAAATGCGATTGCCTGATTAAGGCATCCCAGAGTCCTAAAAAGGGGGCAAGGCTGTTGCTGGAAAACAAGGTCCAGGCCATTGTCGAATCAGTAACCGCAGGCATATCAACCATAAAATTTTTAAACGGGGGGCAATTTTTAGAATTTTTGAATCATTTTGGTAAGATCCCCCTGCCGCCGTATATAAAGAGAGATGATATGGCAAGTGCACTGCATGACAAGGAGAATTACCAGACCGTTTATGCATCTGAAAACGGTGCTGTTGCAGCCCCGACAGCTGGTCTTCATTTTACAGAGACACTCATGGATGACCTTTTAAACAAAGGCATTGAATTCGCACACATTACGCTTCATGTCGGATATGGAACCTTTGTGCCGGTAAAAGTGGATGATATCAGGGATCATAAAATCCATTCTGAAACCTTTTTGTTATCCCGGGAAAATGCAGACAGGATCAATGCGGCCAAAGATCAACATCGTCGAGTTGTTGCAGTGGGGACAACCAGTGTCAGGACCCTTGAATTTGTTTCTGATGAAAAAGGCCGGGTGTATCCCCAAAAAGGGCCCTGTGATCTGTTTATTTATCCGGGGTATCAATTCAAATGTGTGGATGCCATGATTACCAACTTCCACCTTCCAGAGTCCACACTTCTGATGCTGGTGTCGGCATTTTATACCCGGCAGAAAATAATGGATGTGTATGCGGAAGCCAAACGAAAGGATTATCGATTTTTCAGCTATGGCGATGCCATGCTCATCGAATAAAGACAAATGTTGAAATTTAAATTATTAAAACAGTCAGCGGAAAAAAAAGGCTCTTTCAGCTCAAAGTCCAGACGCGGAACCATTACAACGGATCATGGCATTATCCAGACCCCGATTTTCATGCCTGTGGGAACCCTTGGGTCGGTAAAGTCTATCAGTGTGGAGGAGCTTGATCATTGCAAGGCCCAGATTATTCTTGGCAATACCTATCATTTGTATTTACGTCCCGGGTGTGAGGTGATTCAACACATGAAAGGACTTCATGAATTTATTCGCTGGGAAAAACCATTACTGACAGATTCCGGTGGATTCCAGTTTTTTTCTCTGGCAAAACTGGCCAAATTTACGGATGAAGGAGTGGCATTTCAATCCCATATTGACGGATCAAGGCATTTTTTTTCTCCGGAAAAAGCAATTGAGATCCAGATGATTCTGGGCTCTGATATCATGATGTCCCTGGATTTCTGCATGGGGTATCCAGCAAGTGGTCAGCAAACCATGGATGCCGTGGAAAAGACCTTTATGTGGGCAAAAAGGGGCTTTGATTACTGGCAGACCAAAGGGAGTGTGAACAATCTGTTCGGAATCATACAGGGCGGGATGACAAAGCAGCTTCGGGCGCTTTCAGCAGAACAATTGACGGGCATTGATTTTTCCGGGTTTGCCCTGGGGGGCTTAAGCGTGGGTGAACCCAAAGCGCTGATGTATGAAATGGCTGATCATACCCTCCCGTTGATGCCGGTTCATAAACCCAGGTATATCATGGGGGTGGGCACACCCGAAGATCTTGTGGAGCTCGTTGATATGGGGTGTGATATGTTTGATTGTGTCATGCCATCCAGAAATGCCAGAAATGGTCAGATGTTCACCACAAAGGGAACCATCAACATTTCCAATGCCAGATTCAAATTTGACAAAGATCCCATTGACGAGTCGTGTTGGTGTTATACCTGTCAAAATTATTCAAAAAGCTATTTACGGCATTTGTATAAGTCCCGGGAACTTCTGGCCTATCGGTTGAACACCATTCATAATATTTATTACTATCTTGATCTGATGCAGAAAATGAGAGACGCAATAGACACGGACCGGTTTCTGGAATTTAAAACAAATTTTTATGCTAAACGACAGTAATGGTGAAGGGTGAATGGTGAAGGGTAATGGGTAATGGGTTAAATGATGGATCAGGGACAGATTTTTTGATCCTGATGGTAAAGATGGGAAAATAACGATATGCATGAAATGGGGATCGCTCAGCAACTGGTGCAAATAGCCCTGGATTCTATTCCCAAAGAGATTGAAAATCCAAAGGTGAAAACAGTGAACTTGAAAATCGGGAAGCTTGCATCAGTGGTTGAGCACAGCTTGACTTTTTGTTTTGAGATCATCGCAAAGGATACGCCTCTGGAAGGGTGTGTTCTTGAAATTGACTTTATTGCCGTAATGGTGCATTGTAAATCCTGTGATCATGAATGGGAAGTGACAGGCCCTGTTTTCAAATGCCCATTTTGTGAGGATGGGGATGTTGAGATGATAACCGGAAGAGAAATAGAGATTGTTTCCCTGGAACTTGCAGACTAAATCTATAAACCACAAATAAAAACAGGTAAGACAATGGAAATCAATATTCAGAAAAGAGTTCTTGAAGCCAATGAGACCCAGGCAGATAAAAATAGAAAATTTTTTAAAGACCAGAATGTATTTGTCCTCAACATGATGTCATCTCCTGGTTCGGGAAAGACCCAGCTTCTTTGCAAAAGCCTTAAAGAGTTGATGCCCTTTGTTCGAGTCGGGGTGATAGTGGGAGATATCTGCACCAGAAATGATGCAGACAGGCTTGATGTAACCGGTGCCAGGGTCACCCAGATCAATACGGACCAGTTTGGCGGTGACTGCCACTTGTCAGCTCACCTGATCTTTGCATCGGCAAAAGACTTAGGGTGTTCTGACCTTGATCTTCTCATAGTGGAAAATATTGGCAATCTTGTTTGTCCTGCTGAGTTTGATATCGGAGAAGATGCTAGAGCCGTGGTGTTAAGCGTGACCGAAGGAGAAGACAAACCCTTGAAATACCCGTTGATGTTCAGGGTTGCAGATGTGGCGATTCTGAATAAAATTGATCTGCTGCCCTATCTTGATTTTGATGCACAACTGGCAACGGATAATATGCAGCAGGTGCATCCCCATCTGCCTGTTTTTGAGGTTTCAGCCAAAACCGGACAAGGGTTTGGGCCCTGGCTTGACTGGCTAAAGATTAAAGTATTTGAAAAAACAGGCAGATAGGTTCAAAACTCATATCTCAATACGTTCATATCCATATCAACAAAAAAAGGAGAAAACCAGATTATGGATAAAAAGAGAATGGCGTTTGCCGGTTCCTGGTATCCTGCAACGGCGGCCGGGTGTGAAACGTCCATACAGGGCTTTTTAAAAGAAAACACGGGGCCTTTTGATGGCAGGTGTGTCGGCGGCATTGTTCCCCATGCAGGCTGGTTTTATTCCGGATCCATTGCCTGCAGGGTCATTGCATCGCTTAAATCAGATGAACAGATCGATACCATTATCCTGTTTGGTGCGCACATGCACAAACAGTCCGAACCCTTTATCCTCAGCCACGGTGCTGTTGAAACACCCTTTGGCCAGATTGAAGTGGATGAGGAACTCACTGATAAAATTTGTGACAATATCAGTGTCCGCAAACGGTCACCGTCTAAATTCCCCGATGAAAACACCTTTGAGATTCAATACCCGTTTATAAAGTATTTTTTTCCCAGGGCAAAAATAGTGGTCTGTGGTGTGGCCCCTTCCTTTTTCGCATCAATCATCGGCAGCATGATGGTTGATGCGGCCGAAAAATTGTCAAGAAGTATCAGGATCATCGGGTCCACAGATATGACCCACTATGGCCCGGATTTTGGGTTTGCGGCAATGGGAACGGGTCAAAAGGCAGTGGAATGGGTGAAAACCAAAAATGATCGACAGGCTATCACTGCATTGAAAAAAATGGACTCCTCAGACATCATCACCCAGGGGCTTGAACATAAAAATATGTGCTGTGCCGGTGCTGCAGCAGCAACGGCGGCTGCCTGTAAAAACCTTGGCGCAGTCAAGGCGATTGAACTTGACTACGCCACCAGTTTTGAAAAAACTGCTGCAAATAGTTTTGTCGGATATGCCGGAATTCTTTATGCGTTATCTTAGAATAAGCGCAACAGCCCTTCGGATTCTTATAACAGTCTTGTCTTTTCCAAGGGCCAGAAGCATTTCAAAGATGCCGGGGCTGACGGTTGTGCCGGTTATGGCCACTCTTAAAGGCTGGGCAATTTTTCCAAATTTAAGATCTGTCTGATCCATAATCTTTTTAAATACTTCTTCAAGTGTTTCCTGGGTATAGATTTCTAGCGCGTCAATCTCATCTGCAGCTTGTTGTAAAACCTTAAGAGAATCTTTTATGAGAAATTTATCCGCTGCCGTTTTATCAAATTGTACCGTGTCCTGATAATAAAAAGCAGCTCCCCGGGCCATTTCTACAAGGGTTTTGCTTCTGGGCTGAAGGGTCTGGATAACCCCTTGGGTAAAGGCATCATTTCGGGCGGTAATCCCCAGGTTGTGTAAATGTGATAAGAGATGGTCGGCCAACTCTTCCGGGCGCTTATTTTGAATGTGTTTTGCATTCAGGGCAATAAGCTTATCCGTGTCAAACATGGAGGCAGACCGGCCCAGGTGTTCGAGATCAAATTTTTCAATAAGGTCTTCCCGCTCAAAAAATTCCTGGTCGCCATGGGACCAGCCCAGACGGACCAGGTAATTTATCATGGCATCGGGTAAAAATCCCATTTTTTCATATTCACCCACTGACATGGCACCATGGCGCTTGCTCAGCCTTGATTTGTCAGAGCCCAGGACCATTGGTACATGTCCGAAGACGGGCATTCTTTCTCCCAGCGCCAGGTATATCAGCATCTGTTTGGGCGTATTGATCAAATGGTCATCTCCCCGGATGATGGTATTGATTCCCATGGTCAGGTCGTCCACCACAACGGCCAGATTGTACATGGGGGATCCGTCACTTCTCTGGATAATAAAATCATCCATTTCACTATTCTGAAACGCCGTATCTCCCTTTACAATGTCTTTGACAATGGTAACACCGGTTTTTGGAGTTTTGAGTCGAACCACCCTGTTTTCCCCGCGGGTAAGATTTTTTTCTCGGCAAAAGCCATTGTACATGGGTTTTAACCCTTTGGCCTTTGCCGCTTCTCTCATGGCATCGACCTGGTCCGGGGTACAGGAACAATAATAGGCAGATCCGGATTCAACCAGCTTTTCGATGTATTCAGTGTAAATGGGGTATCGCATACTCTGGAAATATGGTCCTTCATCCCAGTTAAGGCCCAGCCATTTCAGGGATTCCAATATGGCATCAACAGATTCTGTTGTCGATCGTTGCGCATCTGTGTCTTCTATCCTTAAAACAAATTTGCCCTTGTTTTTTCTGGCGTACAGCCAGTTAAAAAGAGCTGTTCTTGCACCGCCTATGTGCAGATATCCCGTGGGGGAGGGGGGAAACCGGGTGATGATCGTATTCATTTGTTCTCCATAAAAATAATATTGTGTAAAATCGAGCCTTTACCTATCATAAAACTTTGAATCGGGCAATAAGTTTAATTTCTTGACACTTTTTGGAAATTGGGGTAAATATACATGCTTTATTATATTGGAATATAATAATTAAAAATTCAAATAAAATAATATACTTAGGAGAGATGAATGGCAGTCCCAAAGAAAAAGACATCCAAGGCAAGGGGTAGAAAAAGAAGGACACATTACAAAATAAGTGCACCCACAGTGAGCATCTGCCCTGAATGTCAGGAACCCAAGCTTCCCCATGCAGCCTGCCCAGAATGTGGCGTCTATAAAGGAAGAAATGTTACCGGGGTTGATGACAAAGAATAGGCATAGGAGACAGTCTTAACCATGACGGTTGAAACAAAAGTAAAAAAAGTGATTGCGGAAAAAATTCCTGATATCGACATTGAGGATATTGTGCCGGAAGCCTCTCTGATTGATGATCTGGGTGCTGATTCATTGACAATTGTAGAGCTGATTATGTCAATGGAAGAAATTTTTGAAATTGAAATTGATGATGATGATGCTGAAAAACTGATTACAGTCCAGGATGCCATTGATTTTATAAAGTCAAAATTTTAAATTGGGAAAAAATGGAAACAATTAAACCCATTATTATCGGATGTGATCACGGCGCGTATGAACTCAAGGAACGAATAAAAACCTATCTCATCGACAGGGGATATCCGCTTGAAGATGTCGGTACCAGAAGCCAGGCATCGGTTAGTTATGTAGATTTTGGGAAAAAAGTCGCCAGGGCCGTATCCACGGGGCAATATTCAAGAGGGATACTGCTTTGCGGCACAGGGATCGGAATGTCCATCGTGGCCAACCGGTTTGCCCGGGTAAGAGCTGCCCTTTGTTCTGATATTTTTGCCGCAAAGATGAGCCGACTCCATAATGATGCCAATATTCTGGTTCTCGGGGGTCGTGTCCTGGGAGATATCCTTGCCTTTGAAATAGTTCAAACATGGCTGGATACAAGCTTTGAAGGCGGGCGGCATCTGGAAAGAATTCAACGTATAGATGATTAGATAACCACAAAGAGGGTGTTAAAATGGGGATTATTGGACGGACAGATTCACAGATCGAGAAGATCATCCTTCAGGAGGCAGACCGACAGGAAACTGAATTAAACCTGATTGCATCTGAAAATATCGTCAGCCCGGCAGTCATGGCAGCCCAGGGATCTATCCTGACCAATAAATATGCCGAAGGGTATCCTGCCAGAAGATATTATGGCGGTTGCGAATATGTGGACCAGGCAGAAGATCTGGCCATTGAAAGAGCCAAAAAACTATTTAAGGTCGAATATGCAAATGTACAGCCCCACTCAGGATCAGGGGCCAATATGGCAGCCTATTTTGCAGTTTTGATTCCCGGAGATCGGATTCTTGCCATGGACCTTTCCCATGGCGGCCATCTGACCCATGGCGCTGCCGTCAGCTTTTCAGGCAGGCTCTTTGATTTCGTGCATTATGGGCTGTCCGCTGAAACCGAGCGGATTGATATGAATCAGGTGGAAACGCTGGCCAAAAAACATCGGCCTAAACTGATTGTAGCAGGTGCCAGTGCCTATCCCAGAATAATTGATTTTAAAGGGTTTTCTCAAATTGCCAAATCTGTAGATGCCCTTTTTATGGTTGATATGGCCCACATTGCAGGGCTTGTTGCAACAGGGCTCCACCCAAGTCCCGTCGGGTTTGCAGACCTGATTACCTCCACCACCCATAAAACCCTGCGAGGACCTCGTGGTGGGCTTATCCTGTCCTCGGAAAAATATGCTAAGGCCATTGGCAGCCAGATTTTCCCCGGTATCCAGGGTGGCCCTTTAATGCATGTGATCGCGGCAAAAGCAGTCGCCTTTAAAGAAGCCCTTGGGGCCAGTTTTGCAGACTACCAGAAACAGGTGATCAAAAATGCATCTGCCCTTGCTGCAGTTATGATGGAAAGAGGGTATAAACTGATTTCTGGCGGAACAGACAATCACATGGTGCTGGTTGATCTGGGCCAAAGGGATATCTCGGGCAAAGACGCTGAAGAAAGGCTTGGTAGAGCAGGTATCACGGTGAATAAAAATTCGATTCCCAATGAAAAACGCGGGCCATTTATCACCAGCGGTATTCGTATCGGGCTTCCCCTTGTGACATCAAGGGGGATGGATGAATCAGCCAGTAAAGCAATTGCCAATTTTATCTGTGATGTTCTGGATGATCCCAAAAACATTGAACAGACTGCCGGTAAAGTAAAAGATCTGTGTCAGCAGTATCCCTTGTATAAAGAACGACAGATCAATGACTGAAACCGTTTCTGAAAGACCCTCATGGCATCAATACTTCATGGGAATCTGTGATCTGGTTGCCACCCGCTCCACCTGTCTGAGAAGAAGCGTAGGGGCCGTCCTGGTAAAGGAAAAACGAATTTTATGCACGGGCTATAATGGTGCTCCGGCCAAAGTTCCCCATTGCAGGGAAGTCGGGTGTCTAAGGGAACAATTGAATGTGCCGTCCGGAGAAAAACATGAACTCTGCCGTGGTGTTCATGCTGAGCAAAATGCCATTATTCAGGCAGCCTATCATGGAATCCAGGTGAATGGGGCAATCCTTTATTGTACCAATCAGCCGTGTTCCATTTGTTCAAAAATGATTATCAACGCCGGGATTCAAACCGTATTTTATAAAAACGGATATAATGATCCGTTGACTTTGGATATGTTTGCCAATGCCAGGGTAGAACTCATCCGGCTTGAGATGTAAACCAGGGAAGAGACCCACATGAAATGCCCATTTTGCGGAAATCCAAATACAAGCGTTATAGATTCGCGTCCGGGCAAAATTGAATTTGAAGTTCGTCGACGCAGGGAATGCCAGGAATGTACCCAGCGGTTTACAACCTATGAACGGTTTGTGCAGATGCCCATTGTCATCGTAAAAAAGGACGGCCGAAGAGAAGATTTTAATCGGGAAAAAGTGATGGCCGGCATTAAAAAAGCCTGTGAAAAAAGGGCCATCAGTATTAACCGGATTGAAGAAACCGTGGATGCCATTGAAATGGAGTTAAGGCAAACCAACAACCTGGAGCTGCCGTCAAAAATTGTGGGGGAAAAAATTATAGCCGCCTTAAAGCAACTCGATGATGTTGCATATGTCCGGTTTGCATCAGTTTACAGGGAATTTAAGGATGTAACCGATTTTATACAGGAGCTTAAGGGTCTGCTTCCCAAAGAGTGCCTGCCCCTTGAATTTGACGGGATCTTGGATAAGGCCGATGATAGATGATTATGAATACATGCAGCAGGCATTATTCCTTGCACGACGCGCAAAAGGATTTACATCCCCCAATCCCTGCGTAGGTGCCGTTGTTGTAAAAGATGGCACAATTGTCGGTAACGGATTTCATCGAGCCGCAGGGCTGCCCCATGCAGAAGTTGAAGCACTAGAGGATGCAGGCTCAAAAGCCATGGATGCAACCTTGTATGTCACCCTGGAACCGTGTCATCATTTTGGGAAAACCCCACCCTGTACCCATAAAATCATTAACGCCGGCATTAAAAAAGTGGTGATCGGGTGTATGGATCCCAATCCACTGGTTTGCGGCGGCGGGTTGCGTTATCTCAAGGAAAAAGGAATCACGGTTGTTTCAGGTGTCCTTGAAACGGAATCCAAACGATTGATTGAAGATTTTTCCTGGTATATGCAACATGATCAGCGCCCCTTTGTCCTGTTAAAGTGTGCTGCCACTTTAGATGGGAGAATCGCAACATCCACGGGGGATTCAAAATGGATCACCAATGAAAAATCCAGACGTCATGTCCATCGGATCCGCCATGAAGTGGATGCCATTTTAGTAGGATCAGGAACCCTGCATGCGGACAATCCTTCCCTTACCTCAAGAATTAAGGGCGTTCAGACAAAAGATCCGTTAAGGATTGTTCTGGATACCCATTTAACCATACGAGAAGATGCTGTCCTCATCACCCAGCACTCCAATGCGAAAACCATTATTGTTACGGGCCCCGGCGTTTCCGAGGAGAAAAAAAACAGGCTGGGGGAAAAGGGAGTTGAATTTATCGAAATTCCTTTAAAGGACAGCAGACTTGATTTAAATGAACTGATGATTAAATTAGGCCAGATGTCAATTTTAAGTCTCTTGATCGAAGGTGGCAGCCGGGTGGCAGGATCAGCGCTCAAGGAGGGGATTGTAAACAAGGTATTGTTTTTTCTGGCACCTAAAATTTTAGGCGGCAGCGATGGTATCCCGATATTTAAAGGCAAAGGCCCTTTATGGATAAAAGATGCTTTCAATCTCAAAGATGTCACCTTTACCCAATTTGATGATGACATTCTTATTGAGGGGTATTTAAAATAAAGGCGGAGTTGTTAATGGTGAATGCTGAATGGGATTAAAAACGCACGACTTTAAATTTCATTGCTCATGGCTCAAGGATTAAACATGTTTACCGGAATTATTGAAAGTTTTGGAACCATCAAACGCATCGAGTCCAGGGGTGAAGGCAAGATGCTTCATATTGAATGCGACCTGGATCTGTCTGAATCAAAAATTGGAGACTCGATTGCTGTAAACGGAGCCTGCCTCACTGCTGTCAGTCTTGAGAAAAATGCGTTTAAAGTGGATATGGCACCTGAGACGGTTGAGCGCACAACGTTTAAACGATTGCGACCCGGCTCAAGGGTCAACATTGAACGGGCTTTAAAATTGTCAGATCGGATCGACGGCCATCTGGTTTCAGGACATATTGATGGGACAGGAACCATCTCTTCCATAAAAAGAAATAGCAATGCCCTTATCATTAAAATTAATGTCCCGTCCAAACTTAGCTCAGATATGATCGAAAAAGGCTCTGTTGCGATTGAAGGGATCAGTTTGACCATCAACAGCTGTTCAGACAGGGATTTTGAGGTCAGTATTATTCCTCACACGGCAGACATTACGACCATTGGTTTAAAAAGAGTAGGTGATCAGGTCAATATAGAAACAGATATGATCGGTAAATATGTGAAAAAAATGTTAATGGGACGGTCTTCAAAAAACGATGCCTTGCCTAAAGGGCAGGAAGGTATCAGTATGGGGCTTCTCGCAAGGAATGGATTTTTATAATTTAAGGATTTGAATATGCCGCATTTAACAATTGAAAAGGCGATTGAAGATATTAAAAAGGGTAAAATGGTTATTCTGGTGGATGATGAAGATCGTGAAAACGAAGGAGATCTGACCATGGCTGCAGAAGCTGTGACCCCGGAAGCCATAAATTTCATGGCCACATATGGAAGGGGGTTGATCTGTCTTTCCCTTGACTCCGCAATTGCCGACCGCCTGGATTTGCCCATGATGGTGGACAATAATACCTCACAATATGGAACCGGATTTACCGTGTCCATTGAAGCCAAACGCGGCGTTACCACAGGGATTTCTGCAGCAGGCCGGGCAACAACA
>Ga0180007_10006303_pt1 | contig 11641 bp, 5 predicted proteins | sample MM_PC_MetaG_FD_121122 | JGI IMG/M metagenome (GOLD analysis project Ga0180007, IMG submission 121122) | Groundwater microbial communities from the Aspo Hard Rock Laboratory (HRL) deep subsurface site, Sweden - MM_PC_MetaG | ecosystem: Environmental > Aquatic > Deep subsurface > Groundwater...
CAGTGCTGGCCTTGATCAGGCGCTTTCGACAAAAGAAGACGACAATCTGATGTGGTCATACCGGGCAGGAGGGGACATCGGGCATAATTACGGTCCCAGGACTCATCTGACGGTTGTGGCGATCAAATCTCTGAGGGATTATAACTACATTGCTACTGTCTTGGGAAAAGATCCTGAGAGGGTTAGTGGGTATGCTGCATTGGCGGATGCGATGCAGGTCGCGTTGGTAGAAAAACTTTGGAATGCCGATATGGCTTATTTGATAAATTACTACAATGATGGATCCTTGGATGAGCACTACTACACTAATTCACTGCTGGCGGCGCGTTATGGTCTACTTGATGTTGAAAAACGGAATCAGCTAATTAAAAGTGCACAAGATAAATTGCTGGATGAAAATCTTGGGCTTTATTGTGTTTTCCCGATGGATTTAGAACAAATGGGAGATGTGTGGAAATTTATTGGTAGTGAGGCTGGTCCCAAGTATTATTATGCCAACGGAGGTATATGGGCACCGGGCAATGCCTATTATGCTCTGGCGTTGATCGCTAATGGCGAAAGGCAATTAGCTGCTGAGTTTATCAATAGAACGATGTCATTGTCCGGGATTATGAACGGACCTAACGGTCAGCCGGCATATTATGAATATCGTACCGGTAATAAAGAGGACCCGAATGAATATGGAATAATCCGAAAACCGCAAATTCTATGGGGTGCTACCTGGTATTTGGATTGCCTGTATAACATGTATGGTGTTATGGAGAATGACTGGAATGTTGGGCTTGATCCATTTCTGCCAGACGGCCAGGAAAAATGCCGGTTTACGTTGTGTGTTAACGGTCAGCCGTTAGTGGTGAATATAGAGGGCAGCGGCGAAACGATCCAGTCAATCAAATATGACGGGCAAGCAGTTCATTCAGCGATTTTTCCGGTGGATATGCCGGCTGTCAAAGAGGTCGAATTCATACTGGGAGTGTCGAAAGAGCCGTACTTGAAAAGCACAAATGCCATTCTGCATCGATGCGAATATGAGAAAAAGCAATTGTCCATAAGTCTCGGTGGGTATGTTTCATTGAAAAACGAAACAGTTGTCATCAGTCCGCATAAACCAACGAGTGTTTCGTTAAACGATCGGACCTTATCCGATGGATGGATAACCGTGAAAGAAGAAACTGGCTACAAGACAACGATTCATTTCAAACATGACACGTCAAATGACAAATTTGTGATTAAATTTTAATATGATAACCATAAAGCGGATTCTGATAATGAACATTCTTCTACTTTTTATTGGTTTGGAAGATGTTGTAGTTATCAATTCAGTAGAATAGCATAGTCTAATGGTCTTTTTAAGCACATTAATAAAAATTCCAATCAATTTGTATAAAAGACTGAATAAATTGAATGGAGAGAAAGTGACAGAATATCAGTTCCGGTATCTATTTTTATCGAATCCAGTTAGATGGATTTACCTCTGTGAAAAAATGTGTGAAACTGAAATAATAATGATACTTTGCAATTTGAAATATCAATCATATATTTCTTCTGTAACATTTATGGGAGACTAGATATGGTTGGTAGAAAACGCTGCAGTTATTTTGTATTCTATTCCTTTGCTGTGTTTTTGCTAGTTCAGATACCAAATATTTCAATCGCTCAGACTGGTAATACTGTCAATAGGCGAAGAGGATTAATTGATGGTAACCAGGTACAGACTCTTTTTTGCAATCATGGTGAAATTGGAAGTTACCCAGACGAACCAACAATGTGTTGGCTATCTGATACTCACCATTATATCGATGGGATAACGTTGATGGTATCTGTTGCCACGACCGATAACAATGGAAATCGAATTCATCCTTTGGAAACGCAATACCGGGAATTTGTAGATACATCACCTGAAGGTACTCCATGGGGATTTGAACCACTGCCCGGATATTATAATCCATATCAGGATAATATAGCACTAAGCGATCGACCATCTACATGGTCTGCGTACTGGCCTGATAAAATGAATGATCTTAACGATCCGGGCTGGCCGGGACAGTGGAATAGTTTTTTTGGAAAAGGTCTGACAAATCCCTTCATTGATTTGGAAACCTATTATGTAATGGATGATGACCCAGATGAGGAATGGGATTTCTATCCTGATGAAAATGATCATAGCAGACGAGGTGTGGGGCTGGAAGTATCCGTACGAGCATTACAATCTTCTTACCCATTATTCGAAGACGTTGTCTTTTGGATATACGATATAAAGAACGAAAGTACGCACGATTATGACAGCGCTTATGTTGGATTTTTTATTGATTGGGGAATTGGTGGAGTTGGAGATGAGGATTCAGATTATGTTGAGTTCGATAAGGATCAAAATATTGTATATGCTTATGATTATGACGGTTATGGATACCCGAATAGCTGGTGCCCAGTTGGGTATGCCGGATTGGCTTTTATAGACACTCCAAATCAAAATCAGATGACAGGAGTGAAAATTTTTAGTGTACATGAATGTGAACTTATTAACGATGAATTAATTTGGAAGATATTTTTAGAACCGTTGCCACCTAAAAACGTTTATCAAAAGAACCACCCGGCAACAATTATTTCTTCCGGGCCGTTCTCGATTAATGCCGGTGAGACAGTTCGATTTTCAACTGCTCTTTTATTTGGGAACGATGAAAATGACCTGATAACTAACAAACAGAATGCGCAGCATTTTTATAACGCCGGTTTCGAGTTACCCGATAGTCTTTCTGTATTATCGGCACTATGTACGGCAGACCGGAATTTTGGGGCTCCGCCTTTGGAAGTTCAGTTTACCGATTATTCAACTACCGACAGAGTGAATGATATAGTGAGTTGGTATTGGAATTTTGGGGATAACTCAACGAGTACATTACAAAACCCAAAACATACCTATTCCAAAGAGGGGATTTATGATGTGACATTAATTGTGATTGACCAAAATGCAAAAGTATCTACAATTGTGAAAAAAGCATTCGTAATTGTTGATCAGTTTTCACAAGTATTGGATGGTTCAATAGTTCAAGATTCTATTCCAAATTCCTATCGGGCTTGTTGGGGCGATTATAATAATAACGGTTATCAGGATTTATTTATTGCCCGAGGTTCTTTCAATGAGGTCGGAATTAAGCCGAACCAGTATAACTCGTTATATCAAAATAGTGGCGACAATAGTTTTACTTCGATTAACTCAGGAGATATTGTAAACAAACTAGAAAAATCATCAAATGCCTGCTGGGGTGATTTTAATAATGATGGTTATTTGGACTTATTTGTCACAAATGGAAATGATGATAGTGAAGAAAACAACTGCTTATTTAAAAATAACGGTGACGGCACTTTTACCAAGATTACCGAGGGTGCAATCGTGAATGATGGCGGAAAATCGTTCGCTGGTGCCTGGGCGGATTATAATCTGGATGGGTTTATTGACTTATATGTGGCTAACCTTGGAATAAACTTCCTCTATCGTAATAACGGTGATGGGACCTTTATTAAAATAAATGAAGGCGATATTGTTAATGATGAGGTCAGCTCCAACGCTTGTTGCTGGGGTGATTATAATAATGATGGTGATCCGGATTTGTGTGTGGCGAATTATGGAGATAATAATTTATATAAAAATAACGGTGATGGGACTTTTGTCAAAATAAGCGGACAGAATATTGAAACAGATGGAAGCAATTCACAAGGATGCAGCTGGGCTGATTATAACAATGATGGATTTCTGGATTTATTTATTGCAAATGGACACTCTGTATATGGAGAAAATAATATACTTTATTTAAACAATGGTGACGCTACTTTCAGTGAAGTAAACGAAGGTGAGATTGCTAATGATGATAATAATTCAGTCAATGTTTGCTGGGAAGATTATGACAATGATGGCGACTTAGATCTGTTGGTAATTAATTCTATCAATATTACATATAAACCTAATTATTTTGAAGAAAATTGCGTTTATCTGAATGATGGACAAGGCAATTTTACAAAAATTCCAAAAGGACTATCTCTGACAAATACACCTTATAAAATGAATATGGGTGCAGCCTGGAGCGATTACAATAATGATGGTTTTTCAGATATTATAGTGACCAGAATTAAAAACAATTCCTTATACTCTAACAGGGGAAATCAGAATCATTGGATAAATATAAAATGTATGGGAACGTCATCAAATACTGCTGCAATCGGAGCGAGAGTCCAGTTAAAGTCAACTATTAATGGAAATTCTGTATGGCAAATGCGAGATATATACGGTCAGAACGGAAATAGCCTGAATGCTCGATTCGGTTTGGGAGATGCGAGCATCATCGATTCTATAGAGATTAAATGGCCAAGTGGTTTAGTTGAAACGTATGTCAATATCGATGTTAATCAATTTGCCCGGGCGACTGAAGGAGTTGGATGGGAAGGAAGTGTCGGAATAAGCAATCAGAATGAATCGACTCCAACTTATTATTCATTATCTCAGAATTACCCCAATCCTTTTAATCCATTGACTGCAATTCATTATCAATTGCCGGTGGGCGGAAACGTCAAATTACAGGTCTTCGATCTGACCGGCCGATTGATTCAAATACTGGTTAATGAGAAAAAACCGGCTGGTGAATATATCATAACATGGAATGCGCAGAATGTCAGTTCCGGTATCTATTTCTATCGAATTCAAACCGAAGGATTTACGTCGGTGAAGAAGTGTGTGAAATTAAAATAAAGGTATTAAATGATTACAGGACTGATAATAAAAGAAAGTTTAGAAACAAGCGATGTGTTTGAAGATAATGATATAAAAATATTAAAAACCGAGAGTTGGAAACTCGGAGAAAGAGCGGCAGATTTTCAACCTAAAATTTGGACTGCCCTATTTATTGAAGGTAAAGAAGAAAAAATAGAAGCAATAGTTGATAAGATTTCTAAATCAATATTACCTAAATGGTACGCGAATGTCTCAAACGACACAATGGAATATGTCATATTTCATGAAAAAATCTTTAAACACAAAAAAGGTGATAAAAATGATGCGAAAGAAGCAATTAGTTATGGAAAATCCGTTGGTATCCCGGCAAATCAGTTAGATTGGATATGATTTTTAATCCACTTCATATTTGTAAATCGGAGTGTCAATTATGAAATGGCAATATGGATTACTTTTGGGAATACTGTTTTTCTTTAATTGTTATCAAAATATTGATCAAGTTGATCTTACTATTAATTTTTCAGGCAAAGCCCAAATAGAAGTGGGCGGACCTTTCGTAGGAACGGAATTTCACCACAGTTACCCGGTGCCTCAACGGATCAGTTTTTTTTACCCGGTTGCCAATAGTATTGATATCAGTACGGATTACTGGTTCCGGGACACTACCCTGGCGATGGAAATCGGACTGAAAATTGGGGATAACGATCGGGAAAATATCGGTTGGACTCCAACGGCATTCAACCTGACTCCCTTTAACGTAAAATTTAATCAGGAAAATTGCCAGGTATCCTATCAATTCTGTAAAAACAAACCCGCGATGGTGATTTCCATTACATTGAATAACACCGGCGACAAGACCGAAATATTTGAACTAGATACCCGTCTGATTAACTCACTACGAACCTGCCATACGTTCCGTTGGATTCATCAAACCCAAACAGAGTATAATCCTGAAAACGGAACGGCGATTACCCGTTATAATGACGACGAAGTAAAAAATATCATTGTGTTCGTATCGAATGCTGCTGAAAAGCCGGTTTTACATGAACCGGATTCAAATGCCACGACTTTTCTCTATCGAAAAGAATTACTTCCAGATGAGCAGTTGCGAATTGTACAGATTGTCGGTTCCAGTTATGCAGATGAAGTATCGGGTACAGTTGATTATTTAGTGAAAAACTATCAGGAAGAAATCGACCAGTACGAAAAATACATAGTAAAGAAAGCCACCGAAGAATATAGCTTTTGTACTACCGATCCGGTGTTTGATCATTCGGTGTACTGGGCGAAAGCCATGCTGGCATCACTTGATCATTATATCGATGGTGATTTTGTTCCCATGCCCTGTCCGGCGGAGTATAATTTCTATTTTACCCATGATGTGCTGGTGACGGATCTGGCGGCGGTGAATTTCGATCTGCCACGGGTAAAACGAGACCTGGAGTTTATTCTGGACCATGCGACTGAGGACTTTATCATTCCCCATGCTTACTACTGGAAAGATGGTGATTACCGTACTGAGTACGCCGATTCCAACAACTGGAATCATTTCTGGTTTATCCAGTTGGCGGCGAGTTATCTGCGGCATTCCGGGGATGAAGATTTGCTTGAGCAATGTTATCCCTATTTGAATAAAAGTCTTGAATATGCGCTGCACAGTAAAGAAGATGACGGATTATTATATGCCTACTATCTTGATGGCTGGGATATCGGGCATAACTTCGGTCCCAGGGCATTCATGACAATCATGGCAATCAAGGGAATCCGGGATTACGTCTATATATCAGCAGCATTGAATCAAAATCTGGATTGTTTGCCGGATCTTGAGCAATTAGCGGAACAGATGGAAAAGGCGCTGGTAGATAAACTCTGGAATGATAATCTTGGCTTTCTAATCAATTATTATGAAAATGGCGAAATTGATCCCCATTATTATGCCGGATCGCTGCTGGCAGCTCATTTCCGTTTACTGGATGATGAAAAACGAATGCGTCTAATCGGAACAGCTGGAGAGAAACTGGTCGATCCGAAAATTGGTACCTATTGCGTTTATCCGCCGGATTTCCACCTTTTGGGTGATTTTCTGAAATTCAAAGGCAATGAAGTGGGACCGCCCTACCATTATGCCAACGGCGGCGTCTGGAATCACTGCAATGCCTGGTACAGTTTGGGATTAATGGCTACGAACAAGCGGAACGAAGCGGCGAAATTCATCAGGAAAAACATGACTCTGGACGGAATTATCAATAGCCCCAACGGACAGCCGGCGATGTACGAATACCGTAGCAGCGATTATAATGATCCGAAAGTTTACGGAAAAATTGATAAACCGAATTTTCTGTGGGCGGCCGGCTGGTATCTGTATTCCTTATATCACCTTTACGGTATCGAAGAGAATACCTGGAATATTTCAATGAAACCATTTCTGCCGGAAGATCAAGAAACATGTGAGTTTGATCTGGCGCTAAATGGTAAAAAACACAGGATTTCACTCAGTGGACACGGAGACTATCTTCAATCCGTTCGGAATAATGGAGATGAATGTACATCGGTGGTATTTGTAAAGAATAATGACAATTCAAATTATCAATTTTCCTGCGGGTTACCGGAATATCCATATCTGGAATCCACGGAATCGATTGTTCTGTCTTGTGACTATGATCGCTGGAATCAACACCTTGATATGAAGTTAAAAGCGTTTCCGGGTCATCGGAATTACATAAATATTATTTCACCATTAAAACCGACATCTGTCAGATTTGATAATCAGGTGGTTGAAGATTACGAACTTGAAACTATTGATGACATTTACAGAATCAGATTGAACGTGATTCATGACCAGGCAGAGAGTGAATTGCGGGTCAGTTTTATTAATAATCATAAGAAAGGATAAAATGAAATGAACCGGGTTACAAAATTAGTCATAATCAATATTTTTATGGTAGCAATGATTGTGAATTGCGGGTTAAATAAACCGGATTTACATCAAAAATTAGCGGTTCAATATACAGGCGACGCCAAACTGGAAGTCGGCGGACCGTATGTGGGGGTGGAATTTCATCACAGTTGCATGATTCCGCAACGGATCAGTTTTTTCTATCCCGTGGCAAACAGCATTGATCACAGCCGGGATTATTGGAAACGAGACACATCGTTTGTGGCGGAGTGGACTTTTAAAATCGGTAACAATCCGGCAGTCAGCATCGGCCGGGATGCTTCAGAATTTGATTTGACGCCCTATTCGGTGATATTTAACCGCGCAGAAAATGGCTATTCCCTGATGAGCAGTTATCAATTTTGTAAAGATAAGCCAGCGATGGTTTTGAACATTCAAATCACAAATACGAGTGATAAAACCGAAGAGTATGAGTTTGACTCACGTTGGTGGACATCTATTCGAACCTGCCATACTTTTCGTCCGATTGAGCAGGCCTGGACCGATCGGGACAGTACAACGATTTATACTCACTTTGACGATCCCGATGCGGATTTTGCGGATGTTTTTGTGACCAATGCCGGGGACCTGCCGACTTTTGTAAATAGTAGAATTGATTACTTGAACACACCAAAAAGAAAAGATGTGAGTAAAGAGATTGCAAAGGCAAAACCGGTCTCTCAGTTTATTTATCAGAAACAGTTGAAGCCGGGTGAAGCAATGAACATTGTCCAGATTATCGGGTCCTCGAAGGGTAACGAAAGCCGGTCGCTGGTTTCATATTTGAAAAATAGTTACCAGACAGAAATAAGCAATTATGAAAAATATGTGATTGACAAAGCCTATAGTCATAGTATCATGGAAACCGGCTGTCCGAAGACCGATCATTCCGTGGCGTACGCAAAAGCGGTCATGGCGGTAAATGCTCACTTTCTTGAAGATGAAATTGTGCCGATGCCCTGTCCGGCGGAGTATAATTTTTACTTTACCCACGATGTCCTGGTAACTGATCTGGCGGCGGTGAATTTCGATCTTGAACGGGTAAAAAGAGATTTGGATTATATCATCCGACATGCCGATGAAGAGAACATTATTCCTCACGCTTATTACTGGAAAGATGGAAAATACGTGACGGAATATGCCAGCTCCGATAATTGGAACAATTTCTGGTTGGTACAGGTAAGCGCCAAATATCTGCACCATTCGGGAGACCGGGAATTTGCTGAGAAGTTGTATCCCTACATTAGTAAAAGTGTGGAGCGATCGCTATTGACGTTGGAAGATGACAATCTGATGTGGTCCTTCCGCCCGGACTGGTGGGATATCGGTCACAATTACGGACCACGCAGTTATATGACGATTTTGGCGATTAAAACGCTGCGGGATTACATTTTTCTTTCGACAGCGCTGGAAAAGAATCTTGATCGGGTTCAGGAGTACATGTCACTGGCGAACGAAATGCAAACCGCCCTGGTTGAAAAATTGTGGAATGAGGATATGAACTATCTGGTGAATTATCACAATGACGGTTCGCTGGATGAACATTATTATATCGGGTCACTGCTGGCGGCTCATTATGGTTTGCTGGATGATTCAAAACAGAATTTGCTGGTTCAGACAGCCACGCATAAGATGGTCGATGAGAAAGTCGGCATATACAATGCATTTCCCATGGATTTTGAGAAATGGGGCGATTTCATGAAGTTCGTCGGCAACGAAGCCGGTGCGAAATATTACTACTTTAACGGCGGTATCTGGCCCCAGGGCAATGCCTGGTATGCCATGGCCTTGATTGCCAATGGGGAAAAAGAGGCGGCCGCGAAATTTATCAACAACACCATGTCACTGCATGGCATTATGGAAGGTCCGAATGGTCAACCGGCCTATTACGAGGTCCGCAATGCCAATAAAGATGATCTGTCAGAATACGGGACTGTCGATAAGCCGCAATTTCTGTGGGCCGGCGCCTGGTATATCAATTGCCTGTATCAACTCTATGGTGTTGTTGAAAATGACTGGAATATTGCCCTTGATCCGTTTCTTGAGAAAGATCAAAAAGAGTGTGAATTCACGTTGTATGTTGATGGCAAACCTTTACTGGTTAGTATTGAAGGAAAGGGAAAAGCAATCAAAGAAATTTGCTACGATGACAATGTCGTATCAACAGCGGTTTTTCCGGAAAGTATGACCGATATCCGAGAAGTTGATATTGAATTGGGCAAGCCGAAACAGCCCTATTTGGCCAGCACTGATGCGGTTTTAAAATCTTGTGAGTTTAAAAAAAGGCAGTTAGCTATTCATCTGAGTGCTTCGGTTGGACATTCAAACAACACAGTTGTTATTTCTCCGTCGGTTCCGAAACGAGTTTCGCTGGACGGTAAAGAAATAACTGATTGGAAAATAAACGATCACAAAGATTATAAAGAAATTCAGATAAGTGTTTTACATTTAAAACGGGAATGTGATCTGGTACTTGAATTTTAAAATGGATTGATAGAACTTTATGCAAATGGAAAATAACCATCATAATAGAAACTTGAGAAAAATTCACATCTCTGTCATCGGTTTGTTTTGCCTGTTGTGTGTGTTTCAATTATGTGAAAAAAGACAAAACGGCAACCAGCAAAAAAATTCGGGAATCCAAATAACCTATTGGTGCTCTTCTAACCAGGATGAAATCGACCTGGCTCAATATCTGGTCGATCAATGGAATATGGTCAATGACAGTATCAAAGTCAAAATGCAGCCTATTCCAGCCAGTCAATCGGCGGAAGAGGTACTGCTGGCGGCGATTGCAGCCGGAACGACTCCTGATATCTGCTCTAATATGTGGCCCGGGGCCATGGATGATTTTATCGCCTCCGGCGGACTGGTACGTCTGGATCAATTTCCTGATTTTGTGGACTTTATTTCCGAACGGGTGCCCAAAGATTTACTGGAAACCTTTCGGGGGCCGGACGGGCATTTTTATCAGATACCCTGGAAGTCGAATCCGATTATGGTCGTGTACAATAAAAATATATTCCGTGATGCCGGGGTTGATTTTATTCCGCGAACCTATTCGGAATACATAGAAGCAGGCCGAAAAATAACCCGGGATTTGGATGGTGACGGGAATTTCGATGTGTGGCTTTCTCATCGAGACACAAAACCGATCTGGTGGCAGCGCTTTTTCGATTATTACACCTTTTATATTGCTGCGTCCGGTGGGCAGACGCTCTTTGATGGTTCCCAAATGATTTTTAACAACGAATCCTCAGTGAGGGTATTTGATTTTTTTCAGCAAATCTATAAAGAAGGGTTGTTTGCGAAAACGACTTTTGTCGGTGATGCATTTATTCTGGGAAAACTGGCCACACAGATCGCCGGTCCCTGGCACGTTTCCCATGTAGAGAAATTTAGACCGCCGGGTTTTGAGTATGGAATATTTCCGGTTCCGGTTCCCGACGATTATAAAGGACAGGTATATACGTTTGGAGATTTTAAGAACATTTCACTATTTGGTACTACCGATCATCCTGAAGCCACCTATGCATTTGCCAAATACCTGGTTACTGCCGAAGCAGATTTAAAATTGCTGGAGTTTACTTTGCAGATTCCAATTCGGGATGACTTAACTGAGAACCCATTGTTTGAGGACTTTTTTAAGGAGAATCCAAACCTGGTTTATTTTGCCGAACAGGCGCCCTATACCCGGGGAATGGATGGAGTGTCCGATCTTAAGGAAATATTTGACGCGATTTCACAGGAATATGAAGCCTGCGCCATTTTCAACCGGCGGGATCCGGCTGTGGCTGTTGAAAATGCTGCCAAACGGGCGAAAGTTATCATGGAATGGAACCGGTCGAGATGAGACATTTTATGGTTCCTTCTCAAATTGAGTGGGTAAATTAGAAGAATACAATTTTAAAAAAGGATAGATAATCGTAGATTTTTCCCAAAAAGGGAAAAGCGATGATGATTAAAAAACTGTTTGAAACGGC
>Ga0180007_10006304_pt1 | contig 11641 bp, 12 predicted proteins | sample MM_PC_MetaG_FD_121122 | JGI IMG/M metagenome (GOLD analysis project Ga0180007, IMG submission 121122) | Groundwater microbial communities from the Aspo Hard Rock Laboratory (HRL) deep subsurface site, Sweden - MM_PC_MetaG | ecosystem: Environmental > Aquatic > Deep subsurface > Groundwater...
TACCTTAGGTGATGGATTGAATTCGATGCGGAGGGCTGACAATGCGCCTTCAGAAGTCAGTATAGTGCCGCCCAGTCCTGGGAATTCTGTGCGCAGCTCTACCAATACCCTAGCCTCTGATCCGTATCCGCCCTCTCTAATGAACTCTACGACGCCTTTCTTGTATGGCAATGCCACCACCCCATATGAGGGGAGAAAGGGATTGTTTATATGTCTTATCCCTGGGTAGAGTCGCGCAGGCTCCTCTCTGCGCTGTCTACCTCTAGCTTGAGGGCAAGCTTATAGCTCAGGAATGCTGTCAACAAAAATAAGTTTTCTTTGAATGTAACATCTCTCGTCCGGGAAATATATCGATATACATGATAAGAGGCCACCGCAAGCCCCTTGTAGAAATTCAGGGATTGGTCGCCCTTGAACTCAGATTCCCAGTCAAGCCTTTCGTCATCTTTCAATTCATCCACATAAGACGAATAGGAGATCAAGGATCTCTCATCCACGATGTCAGTGTAATTGTCATCCTTCGGCTCGGTCCTGCCTTCCATGAGTATCTGTTTTGCGACCATCTTGGCAGTGCCCTGCATCGTCTTGGTCCAGGCCGGCTGTGTCTCCCAATGTTCCATGGCCATCAGCAGGTGATCATAAATCGATAGTATTCCATGATAGAAATCGTTCGAATGTGTTCTGATAAAGTAGGGTTTTGCATGAGACCGTACTCCAGGATACTTGCCCTTTTCCAGCTCTGCATAATATCTGACAACAGAATCGTCTAGTCTCCGGTCGATATTGCGTATGAGTTCCATGTATATCACTGCTGAGTCGTAGGGGGTAGCTATAAGTATTATAAAAACTTTTTTAGGCAATACCTTTAAATAAGATAGCGGATACATTTTACTCGTGCGAGGGTAGCGAAGTCTGGTCAAACGCGCAGGACTTAAGCGGACAGCCCGCACGAGCGGGTCCTGAGTGATCCTGTCCCTTAGTGGGTCCGGGGGTTCAAAATCCCGAAAGGATTGGAAGTCCCCTCCCTCGCAGTCTTTTTCCAATTTAACCATAACCCTTAAATAGTATATCTCAGATATACTATTTTATGGCCAGCCCGAGCAAGGAAGAAAATATGTTAGAGCTCCTCTTCAACCACAGTCCGTTAAGGCAGTGGCATTTCGAGGAGATGGTCAGGATGACAGGCATGACTAGAGCTGCCGCGAATAAATGGCTCAATAGATACATTAAGCAAGGCCTGATAAAGCGGATAAAGAAAAGAGGAAAATTCCCATATTTCACGGCCGGAAGCCACAACCCGGTCTATCAATCAAGGAAGCGCCTTTATCTCCTTTCGAAGCTTCATGAAAGCGGCCTTGTGGACCACCTATTAGGGCTTAAAGCAAAGACGATAATGATATTCGGCAGCGTCGCTCGGGGAGACTGGTACAAGGATTCTGATATTGACATTTTTATGCTCGGAAGTTCCGAAGGTTTCGAAAAAATCCGGTTTGAGAAGGCGCTTTCCCGTGAGATCGAGGTTCAGACCTGCAAAAACCGGCAAGAGATCCGGAAAATCCGGTCAGGATTGATGGAAAACGTTATCAATGGCTACCTCATCAAGGGCCGCATACAGGACCTGGTTGAGGTACGGTGAATGAAGATTGATGGACTAAAGGATGTATACAACAAGTGCATTGCTGGAGGGAGATTCTTTGAGAAGAATGCTGTTGATGATGAACTAATCAGATCCCTGAAAGACATCGCTGACAAGGGACTTGATTTCACACGCAGAAAAATGAAGGATATTCCACAGGACAGCCCTGACTGGACCTTTGTGTTCAGGGATCATTATGAAGCCTTACGTTCCTTGATCGAGGCATTCCTCCTGTTTGACAGGATTGAGGCCGAAAACCATCAATGCATGAATGCTTATCTTTGCCATAAACATCCTGGACTGGATCTTGATTGGGAGTTCCTTGAGACGATCAGGCTGAAGAGGAATGCCATCAATTACAGAGGCCACCTCATGCAACATGACGACTGGAAGAGAATCAGGCTGCAGCTGGAGTTATACATCACGACCCTGATGAAAGAGATTGAGGTGCGATTAGCCAGGCATGAATGATGCCTTCCGCCTTTATTTATTTCTTCAATAAAACATAAATATGACATTAGAATACCCCCTTTACATGCGATATCTCAGCGATATGGTGAAGGGACCGGTTGGCAGGATGGCAACACTAGTTGTGGCTTTAGGGACCGCTGCCAGCTTATATTGTTGTGAAGCAGAAAAAACCCCAGAGACTCCGCCGCCTGATGCAGAACTTGCCCAGACTGTTGAACTTAGCGTGCCAGAGTATGACCAGCCTGTTGATGGGACAAGCTATGTTGGATCAGGCCAGAGTGCCGGTAAGATAACTGATGCAGAGTGGGCCGCAATCTGCAGGGACATGCGAAATAGAGCCCAACGCTAATGTGAGGAAGACAGAAGACTCTGGAGAGAAGACCCTACTGAGGCGATGCGAAGAGAGAGGTGCCGAGCGTCTGGCCTGGTGATTGACCGGAATGGCTATAAAATGCCCATGATGTGAGACATTCTTCACAATCTTTAAATATCTTCTTCCCTTACCCCCTCCCCATGACGGACCCGAAATACGGTTCTGACAGCTCTGGATACGATGCTGAAGCAGCCTGGCAGAAGGTTTACGGGGACAACATCTTCTCAGAATACATCCGTCGCCTCGAGCACCTAATCGTGAACCTGGACATGGTTGCAATAGAGAAGCTGTTCAAGGAGTGGGGTATGTTCTTCTCAGAGTCAGCGAGGCCCTTGGAGGAGAAGCTGGAGATGCTCTCTGCATGCTACCCTCTGTTCAGCAGGTTCAAGGAGGAGATACATAGCACGTTAGGGTCGCACCTCACCAATAGGGTCATGGCGCAAGCTGAGAAAGAGGGACATCCAAAAACAGGGCATATTGGATTGGTCCTGACCTATCTCGATCCCGGCGCCCTGGAAGGATACTTGCCTATGAAAACTTATAATGCTGGTGAAGTACCATCCTCATCCGCCAATGGCTCCATCACGATAGAAGAGGCTGAATGGACAAGATTCTTTCAGAAACCTGAAGAATAGCTTCAACCCCGCTGGAACCGAAAAGAACATTTATATAGGTCATACATAATAATGGGATTATAACTTTAATGAGGTGGATGATATGATGAAATATATGGTTGCGTTGGCTGTGCTCGGCCTGCTGCTGGCCGGCTGCGACACCGACATCGGCATGGGCCCTGAGCCGGATTACGGCTGCAAGGACAATGAGATATGGTGCATGTCTGCAGGGGGATGCAGGATGCCTGACTTGTGTGAGATCAACAGTTTTGATGATTGCGCAGCTGCAGGCAACCCTGTGGCTGAGATATATCCGGCGATCTGCAGGACGCCTGACGGCAGGTCCTTCACGCAGGCCATCGATGAGCCGCCCATGATCCTTGAGGCAGATGCCCGGTCATACTGTGATGACGAGAACGTCGGCCAGGTCTATGTCTCAGCAGAGTACATCAGGGTCACGAGCATACTGCTGGGAGGAGGCTCTACCTATTACAAGGCTGACGGCACGGAGATACACTGCCCTGTCGTGGGCCCTGACTCGATGACGCAGGAATGCAAGGACCTCCAGCTCATAGAGGACTGGCAGCCTGTCTGTGAGGGCTTGACTGAGCAGGACTGCCTGGCTGAGAACGGCCGTGCTGTGCTCGACAGCGAAGGGTGCCAGGAACATGAGGACCAGCTCGGCGAGATAATCGACCTGCCCGCTGACCACGTCTGCTGTGTTCCGAAATAACAAAAACTCGCCCTAAAGGGTGGGGTATTCATTATCCCAAAGAAAATCCCGCGAAAGGCGAGATTTTCAATAATTTTTCAATTTTTCTCTTTCTTTTCAGAAAAATTTATAAATAAAAGCTATATTAATATACATAAATATATAATCAACTTGGAAAAAAGGCGGTGATAGGATGAAAGCGATGAATAAGCCGTACAGGCCTTGGATGAGTTTTGTCCTTACTATCTTTGTCGGGATTGTCATAATCTCAATTTTCGGCGCACTCTCTAATGTCGGGGAGAAAAGCCTTTCTACAGCTGACGGACGCGACGCCCCGAAGCAGCCTGTCGATCCGGATGGAATTGCCACAGGATCTCCGGGCGCCTGCGACCTTAGCGTCCCGGGAGGACCGGACGGATGTGATGGTTCTTCTTGTTATGGAGTCATATTCGGAGAGGGTTATGCCGATGACGGGGTGTATAATCCCAAATGCTGCGGGGACATGACAGAAGGGAATGATTTTTTTAGTCCTGACCCTGATGAAAAGTATGTCAGTGATGAATGCGGTGTTGACAGCGGCCATAGGGGCTATGTGGAATTGATATGCAACAATGGCCTGGATTGGGCATGCTGCGACAATGATCAAGATTGTGTCTTCCGCCGCAAGTGTTATGGGGACCTCCCGCATGAGGTCATGGTCAAAGGGATTTCAGCGCTCGACATCGACGGCAACGGGAATATCGACGCCTTGTGCTCAGGCTCAGCTGGGGCATGGTATGATTGTGATACTGCTGCTGACATATGCAATTCCTGCTTCATAGCTGACGGTGAAGATTGGGGATGCGTCGGCGGCAACTGCTGGGTTGATGCGGGAACACATTACCAGAACGGAGATCCCCTAATGCCGTCATTCGGTGAATACAATGACGGGAAAGGTGGAGGGAATGAATGCTGCGGTGACGATAGGGGAGAGCATTTCATCAGGGAATACACAGAGAACGGCTTCGATAGCAATACAATCTTCCTTGCAAACTTCAACGATGGTACTGAAGCCCTGACACAAAGCGGATACGTGGATGCATACGATGATAGCGGCATCACCCTGAAGGAAGGCCTCGCCGGTTACGGCGCTGAATCTAAGGATGCTGGTGATACCCTGATATACCTGACACCCGAGGGCTTCGACCAAGATAAAGGCACAATAGAATTCTGGGTGAAGCCTTACTGGGAACCAGGTGAACCCAACGAGAACAAGGTGTTCTGGAACATGTATTCAGGCCCTTCTGACCAGCTGTCGATTTATTATAAGTATACTACCCATGAAATTTATGTTTTTGATTCAAAACAAAGCGGCTCTTCATATTTTCTGTCTGCTCCATTCCCTTCTTTAGGCAAGGATGAGCCTCTTTATATCGCATTTAGCTGGGAAAAGAGTACCAACAAGCAAATTTTATACGTTAATGGTGAAGAAAGATACACTCATGATGAAGGTGACGGCCGATTGTTTGCATCCATCGCCAACAGCTTCAACATCGGGTATCACGAGGCCAGCGGCCAGAGGGCTGAAGCGATAATCGATAATGTGAGGATCAGCAGATACGCAAGGAGCCCGGAGGAGATAGAGGCCTCATACTATGGCAATTACGGATTATGCTGTGACGACGATAATTATCGTGTGAACAATGGGCATTGTTATATCGATCCTGAAGTGCACCTTTTCGTGGGGACTGAGCCAAACCCGAGCGAAGAGACTGATTACCTTCAAGTCCAGGCTGGTGATACCGTATATTTCAGCGCATCCGCTTATGATTATGATATGGTTGGTTCATATATCGGCGCATGCGACTGTGACCTTGTCTGGTACGAACGCTCGCCTAACGGGGAGATCTGGGATTATAATGGCCAATCTAACCGGATGTTCAGTTTTGACACAGAAGGGGAAACCATAATCACCTTGAGGGTCACTGACCCTGACGGAAGAGTGACGGACAAAGATGTGAGGGTAAGGGTGGGAGAAGAGCCCCACAACGGCGGTTCGCCACTGATATTGAAAAAAATTGCTACGGTGAATCTGCAAGATCCCGGTCAAAATCAGGATGTCAATAGCTAGGCCAGGCCTAGCAATCCCTTCTTTTTTTTCCTCAACTCTGCTATCCGGTTCCTGCAATCTTCTTTGGCCTTCCGGCTCTGCTTCAGTTCCTCGTAGAGGTCCTTGTTGCGCTGTATCGCCTGCTGGTAGAATACGTTGGCCTCCCGGATCTCCTGCTTGACCTTAGAGAGCTCGTCCTTGTCGACCATCTTGACAGGATTCTCCTTGCGGTGCTCGTTCATCTTAGATATGTCCAGCTTCCCTTCCTTGAAAAGCTGCTTCTCCTCCTCTGTGAGTTTGATTACCATGACTAGGGCAACCAAACAACGCATTAATAAATTTTACGGAAGGCAACAACATCACCGGCAGCGCTCACGGCCGACTTTTCTCCTCAATTCTCTTATTGATTGTCGAAAAGATCGGCCTATCCGCCTAAGATTTCTTCGGGCTACAAGGAGAATTGGTGAGCCCTCAAAATCTTCGGCTCCTCAGCGCGCCAATGTTGTTGCCGTATAAGAAACAAGTCAATAAAAAAATATCAAATTCACTGACTCACGGAATGCCGGCCGTACTCTTGATAATCCAGCGCGATGCCCGCAGCGATGTTATAATCAGCTCCCCCAAGCAATACTGTCTTGTGCAATATCCCTTTTTTCTTCAGCTGCTCCTCGAGCGGAGGTATATACGGTACGGTGTTCATGAACACGAGCTGGTCAAGGTCCTCATGCTTCAAGAGATTCAAGTATGGCATCCTCAGGTGCGTGCACCAGAGCTCTGTCCTCGTAGTAAATCGTGTGCCATACTCTTTATTGAAGGCGTCGACCATTCCCATCCTCTTCACTGCTTCTTCGCAGGCCGTACCGCCGGTGTTTATCTTGTCGTCGAGGATTATGAATGTGATGACAGCATCCGGCTTTAGGCTTATGAACTCCTTGAGCCACCCGCTGATGTCACCCCCAGGCTCGCTGTACGTGACACCTTCATCTTTCCTCACCTTGAGCGAGAGCAATGGCGTCAAGCTGTGCCTCTGGGCGAATTGGACGACATTCTTGTGGGCTCCCTCATCGGGCGCGATGACAAAGCACCTGTCCGGACGGTAGAGGCCTTCCTGGTGCTGGCTGAGATAATGGTCGAACGGGAAGAGCTGGTCCTCATCCAGCTGTATGCCCATCTCCCTGAAATATTCGACCAGGTCGTATTTCCTGTCGTTGATCTTGGTCTTTCCCTGCGGGTTCAGGTTCATGAAATGCATATTTTTTCGGGCGCAATATCTTGTCGCTTCGTTGGGCGCATGTGGATGGAGCCAGATCAGGCCCTTGAGCTCATTGGCGGCGAACTCGTCGATCATCATCTTGAGCGCCGGCATCTCCCAGATGTTGTCCCTCTCCATCTTTTTCGTATGATTATGGGACCACTCATAGGATGATTTCCTCTGGGCAACGCAGATATAGGGTGCACCGCAGTCGTTGGCGAACCTCATCGTGCCCTTGAGCTTCTGCAGCAGCCTGTTCGGGTCATGCTCACTGGCTCCGAACCTCGGCCCTATTGAAGTATCGTCTTCCAGTGTCGGGGATAGGTTCTCATACATCCATTCGAGGCGCTCGCGCATCTGATCGTCGGATCCGCATTCCTCCCTCAATGCCTCTACATGCTTCAGCATGGTAGAGTCATATATCCGCGTGTCCTGCACGATGTATGTAGGCAGCCCCTTCAGGATCTTCTTTTTCTTTTCGTCCCCAGGTCTTGTCAGCCTCAGCTCGAGGTCAAGAAAGCTTTTTCTCTTCTCGGGATAGTCTTCCGGGCTGAACACAGAGAAGCCGAATGAGTCAGTGAGGTATCTGAGAACGTCCTCGCCGAAGGGCGTCGAAGTCTTGCCCCAGCTGATCAAAGCTATCCTCTTTTCGTCTGTTATCTTGTCACCTCAATGCGATAGCTCTTCCGGCTCCTCTTCGAGCAGGTTCCATTTTTGGTCTGCTAGCCTCATCTCGCCCAGCGCCTGCTTCACAGCTTCCCTGTAGGCTTCACGGTACAAGTGTGATGAGGTCCCGGGCACGAGACTGCTGTGGTCAGAGAACGTGACCAATGTGGCCAGGTCTGGATACTGCCCTTTGAAGCCCCATCTATCTTCCAGCACCGGGCTCCACCTGTGGACTGAAATACATATAGTGGGGTTCTCCTTGTGCTCGAACCGGTTCTGATCGCACAGATATTTGAAAGGGGATTCATTTTTGCTCAGCCTCTTGATTATCGTCGCCGGCTCCTGGTCTGATAACAGATGAAGTATGTATGTCATGGCCCCTCATAGCAGGGGAGAATTAGGTTGCTTTTATTATTTTCTACGGCTTTCGCGCGGAATCGTACTCAGGTTGTGGTGAAAATGATAAAAAAATGGTCACGACAGCTCCCCGATGACCTCGCCCAGCTTCTCGAAGCTCTCGCCGAAGCCGGTCCAGTCGTTCAGCTGCATCGCTTCTAAGATGTCGTCGTAGTGCTCTTGGGCCTGCTCTATCAGCTCCGCACTGGAGAAAGCCTCGCCGGTGTCTTCGTCGACTGACAGCTTTTTCCCGAACAATGCTTCCAGGGCGATGCCGAGGTTCTCTTCCATCACCACGCGCTCGCCGTCTGAAACAAGCACTCTCTTCAGCTCGGGCAGCTGCCCCTGTTCCGCCTGTATGTACAGCGGCTCGATGTACAGCAATGAGTCCTCTATTGGTATCACCAACAAGTTCCCGCGTGTTACTTGCGATCCTTGCTGCGACCATAATGTCAGCTGCTGTGATATCTCTGAGTCCTGGTCGAACCTGGCCTCGATCTGCAATGGCCCGTAGACCATCTTGTCTTTGGGGAACCTGTACACGAGCAGCTTGCCGTAGTTATCGCCGTCTGACCTGGCAGCCATCCAGGCGTTCATGTTGTCCTTCTTTATGGGCGTGAAGGTGGTCATGAGCACGAACTCCTCCATGTCCTCGCCGGGCAGCTTGATGATCACGTAATACGGCTCAACTGGCACTTGCTGGCCAGTGCCGTATATCTCGTAAGGTATCTGCCACGCGTCCTCCTTGTTGTAGAACACTGTTGGGTCGTCCATGTGGTAGGTGTTGTATATCGCGCTCTGCACCTTGAAGAGGTCCTCGGGGTAGCGGATGTGGTCCCTGTATTCCTCAGGCATGCCTGACTTGAACTGCATGGGGAATATCTTGCCGTAGGTGACTATCAGCGGATCATCGGTGTCTACCACGTAATAGTCCACTGTGCCGTCATAGGCATCGACAACGATCTTGACTGAGTTCCTCATGTAGTTCAGCCTGCCGAATTTCTCTGAGTAAGGGAAGTAGTCGGTGGTGGTATATGCGTCCTGTATCCAGACGAGCCTGCCGTTCTTGATGACTAGGTAAGGGTCATTGTCGAGCAGGAAGAAAGGTGTCAGCTTTGATATCCTGTTCCTTATCGACCTGCTGAACATGATCTTGCTCTCAGGGGTCATGTCGGTTGACAGCAGTATCTTTATGTCGCCGAAGCGCAGCGCCATGAATAGCTTCTTCACGAAGCTGTCGAGCACTACGCCTCCCTTGCCGTCGTATTGTATGTACTCGTTGGTGTTGCCCTTGGGGTAGTCGAACTCCTTGGTATCGGTGTTCACGAGCACGAAGTCGTTCTCGTTCTCGCCGTAGTATACCTGGGGCCTGTCTATCTTGAGGCTCGCTTCTTCCACGTTGTATATGGGTGGGATGTCCTTGATGAAGTAGTCCGGCAGCCCTTCTTTGGTGACCTTGTTCACTGGGCTCATGACCAGGCCGTAGCCGTGGGTGTATACCATGTGCAGGTTCACCCATGTCTTGGCGTTCTCAGCTATCTGTCTCTGGTTCATCTCTCTTGGAGCGAGCATGACCTCTGTGTACTTGCCGTCGATGGTGTACCTGTCTATGTCTATGCCTGATAGGTCGTAGTACAATCTTATCTCCTGGGTCTGCTTGTAGGTCTGTGTGAGGGGCCTCCAGTCCAGTATCCTGACGTTGTCTATGGTCTTCGATGCGCCCTCCAGGACCTCTGGGGAGATCTGCATCTCCACCGGGAAGTCGGTCTCCTCCACTGAATCCAGGCCGTATGCGATCCTCGTGAACTTGATGTTGTTCTCGATGTAGGGCTTCTCGAGGTTGATCTCGTTGGGTGACACTTTCAGGGACTGTATCAGTCCCGTGGCCACGTTGGGGCCGATGAAGAAGATGATGAAGTAGATGATTATCGCGTACATGAGTATGTGCCTCTTCAGCAGGCGCTTGTGCTTGGTTATGTAGAATATCCAGATGTAGAACAGCACTGCGATGGCTATTGCCAGTATCATCAGGAACTTGATGACCGGCAGGTATACCATTACGTCGGTGTATCCTGCTCCGACGACAATCCCTTGCTTGGAGTACATTATGGAGAACTTGGCGAGGTAGTGGTTTATCGACAGCAGGATGAAGAAGAATGACCCGAGCACGCCGAGATGGATTATGCCCTTGCGCTTCAGACCAGAGAAGACAGACTTGAACAACACCTTCGGGCCTTGGGGCGTGACGACCTGCGGCTGCTTGAACAGGTTGATTAGCATTGACTGCATGTAGTCCATCATCACGAGGATCAAGGTTATGAGCACGGTGGCCATGGCAAACTTCCATATCATCAGGTAATACGGCAGGCTGAAGGTGTAGAAGGCCACGTCTTTCATGAATATGGGGTCCTGCAGCCCGAATCCTACCTGCTTGAAATATTGCAGGACGGTGAACCATCTGGCTGATGTGGACAGACCGATTATGAGGGAAAGGAACAATGCGAGGAGCAGCTTGAATCTGAACTTCAGCTTGGACCCGGATATCCTCAGGTTTATCAGCGCGAACACCAGGAATATGGCCGCTGAGATGAAGAACAGCGCCAGTTTGGCCTTGAGGCTGATGAGGAATATCTCCTCGAAGCCTAAGGCTTTGAACCACCAGAAGTCTGTCACGAGACGTGCTATGTTGCTGAAGGTCACTACTGCTACGACGACCAGGGCTATGAAGATTCCGACGAAGATGTTCTTTTTTGCCATTCTCGGGGTTACTGCTCAGGACATTATAAAGCTTCCGGCTATATCGCTTCCAGCAATGCCTCCTCAAGGCACTCCAGCTTCTGCTGCGGGCCCTTGCCCTGCAGCAGCATCATGTCTGCCCCTGCCTCACAATAGTCCAGGGGCGTATGGCCGGCCTTGAGCGTCTTTGGGAGCACGGCTATGACATAGCTCTTCTCGTTGACAGAACCTTCTTTTCTTATGATTTCTCTCATCAGCTGCAGGGCGGCGTCTTCCATGCCTTCGGTGTCGAGTATGATCGCATCATAGGAGTTCGTACGCAGCATGTCCTGCGATCCTGCCGAATAATCCATGTAGCTGGGATTATGCTCGCTGTATATCCTAATATGCTCTATCGTGGGCCGGGCCTTGAACTTGCTGCCGGACACGTATGCAACCTCACACCGAGCCTTCACCATGCTTTCACCCCTTTTCCTGTTTTATGCAATATTCAGTAGAATTACTGCGGGAGACCTCACTGGAGACTCTACTTATAGTTCTAGGTGAATGGATTATATAAAGCTTTCCCGATAGTAGTATAAGACAAAAATAACGCATAATTTATATAGTAGTTATGTTTTATTTATGTCATGATAAACTTGCAAACTCGAGAACTGGTTCTTAAATGGAATCGTGAAGGAAAAAAACAACAACAAA
>Ga0180007_10006305_pt1 | contig 11636 bp, 10 predicted proteins | sample MM_PC_MetaG_FD_121122 | JGI IMG/M metagenome (GOLD analysis project Ga0180007, IMG submission 121122) | Groundwater microbial communities from the Aspo Hard Rock Laboratory (HRL) deep subsurface site, Sweden - MM_PC_MetaG | ecosystem: Environmental > Aquatic > Deep subsurface > Groundwater...
AGTTTAGATAATTTTGAAAAGATTGATACGAAACTTGAAAAGGCTCAAGTGAACTTTGAGAAATCTGGTGAAATAGAAGCAGGACAACCCAGACAAATACAGGGGGGTTATGAATTAGGTTGGAGTGCACCGCCTCCGCCTAAGCCCACAGGTGTTCCAACGCCAGAATGGTTAGCCCCATACGTGCCAGGATTAGAGCAACACGAGCAAATACCTGGGACTGGAACACTCGGTGGTACAGCACCGCCAGCAGTTTCACTCAGTATGCAACAATTAAATAAAATGTCAGATGTGCAACGGGCAATGCATGGTGGATATGCTAGATTCGCAGGACAAGACCCAGTAGAATTATTGAGACAAACAGATATAACTATGTCTAAAGGGCGAAGAGGCCCAACTTGGACTCCAGCAATGCAAACATAGGGGTGTAAAATATGCCAGTATGGACACCAAGGGTTAAAACAATTCAGGATATGATAGATGAGGAAAGGGCTAGGGTTGAGGCACTAAGGCTACAACGCAGGACGATAGGTGAGTGGCGTCCCCCAACAGCAGAACCAGTTTCACCGATTGCTGAAACTATACCTTTTGCTGAAACTCCTGCTCAAGAGCCATTTATGCCTCGTGCTACTCCGCAAATGGAGCGTTTTACTCCAACTACTGAGCAACAGCCTTGGCAACCACATGTGATGCCGTCTCCTGCTATGCCACAAATTACTACTCCTACTCCTGCGGTATTGAAACCAGAAGTAGCCAAGAAGGAAGCCGAACCAGTTTCAGTTCCGTTCTGGCAAAGAGCATTAGAGGTATTTGCCACTCCCTTTGTTTGGGTAGAAGAAAACATCATTAAACCTGGATTGGCAGTAGCAGGGACTGCGGCAGGATTTGTCTCTGAAGTCAAAAGATTGCCTGGTGAAGATTACTTTGAGTGGAAGAAACGTTCATGGGCTGATTGGGAATCACCTGGGATAGATGTAAATATCCCCTGGAGTGATGACCCCTGGCGAGTTGATATTAGAGGCGTAATGGAATTAGCACCCTGGTTACTAATACCTGGTGCTGGTCAGGTTGGAACTGGTACTAGGGCTGCTAGGGGGGTAGCGGGTGCATTAACAAAATTGGGCAAGGGGGCTTCGGTAGCAACAAGATTGGGTACATTGGGGAAGTTTGATTTACCCACTGGTGCTATTAAGGCTTTGGATATTGCAGGAAGGGGAATTGGACAAGTTGTGGAGTATTCCCCTTGGGGATTAGTTGAAAAGACTGCTGGCGTTGCTATAAAGGGTGGTATCAGGGCTACGGGTAAGATTAGCGAGAGGGTAAGCACAGCAGTTGGTGAGAAACTATTTGGTAAATATGTTCCACCTCCAATACCTGAATCGGTAGTAAAATTTACTAAGTATGCTGAAGAAGTTATTAAGCCAACTCGCAGGGCATTTGAGAAAGCAAAGTCCCCTGTATTGAGAGCACGGCAGGAAGCAAGAGTAGCAGAAGTTCAAGCAGCATATAAACGTGGTGAATTCCCATTATCTGAATTAAGGGCTAGGGCTGATATTGCCAGAAGCGGAGCACTCAAGCCAGAGTTTGCCCTTACCAGAGAAGCAACAGCAGCACGAAAGATAAAGGATATTGCTGACGTTCAAGCTAGAGTGAAGAGTGGGGAACTTAGCGTAGCATCAGGCAAGGCTCTTGTTACAAAGATAAACAAAAGTCCCATGTATACGCCTATCGCAATTGGTGAGGTTGCATCCCAAAGGGAAATAAATGCTCTTGAGCGTGAAATGCAATCTGCTTATGGGAGTAGTATTAGTTTTAGAAACGATTTAGTCTATGGGCATAGCAGGAATTACTGGCAAGGTGGTGCCCCTGATTTAATAATTGGCACTAAGGGTCTTTCCGCAAATGAAATTAAAGCGGTAACATTACATGAATATGCTCATTCAATTAGAAGAACTGAGGGGTTAACCAATTTAACTCCAGAGCAATTTTCAAAATTAGGGGAAAATGTTGGGGCTGAAGTTGATGCTTGGTTATGGACAATTAAAGAGGCACGAAGATTGGGGGTTGATGTATCTGAATTTAGCCATTTAATCCCCGAAGATATTAAAATATTTAATATTTTAGCATCAGAGGGAATATCAACTAATATCCTTACAAGAGTTGAAGCAAAAGAAATGCACGATATGATAATTAGTGGTGTACAAAATCACCTTTTAGAGCAGAAGAACGCTGATGCATTTATTGAGCTTGTGATGGCAGGGAAACTGCCTGAACCTAAAGTTCTTAGGGAATGGGGAAAGGTCTTTGGGTTAGATTTTGCTAAGGCAGTTGGGGCATTAAAGGGTATGTCACCTGATAAAGTTACCAAATTTATTGATACTCTTAATATTGGCAGGGCACTTCAGGCGTCTTTAGATTTATCTGGAACGGCAAGGCAGGGATTGATATTAACTCTATTGCATCCAACCCAAGCTCCGAAGTGGTTTGGCAGACAAGTTAAGGCTTTGTTCTCTGAAAAGTGGGCAGCAGAAATTGATGATGCTATGAGAGCAAAACCGCAGTTCAATGAAGTTATGGCAAAGACTGGGGCTTATATAGCTCCACTAAGAGAAGCGACAATACATACTGGTGAAGAGTTATTTGCATCTAAAGCAGCACGTAGAATTCCTGGGATTAGAAGGTCGGAAAGGGCATTTGTCACATATCTTAATCAGGCCAGGTGGACAGCGTTAGAGCAAGGTTACAACATTATGAAGATGCAAAAGGCTACTGATGCTGAGTTGAAATTATTGGGTTCGTTTATTGATTATGCTTCTGGGCGAGGCACTATACCGAAATCACTGGAAAGGTTTGCCCCTGTTCTAAATGCGATGTTATTCTCACCTAGATTGCAAGCAGCAACACTTCAACTGCCGAGACAAATAGGGAGGATGCTATTATCTAAAAATCCCTACATGCGGAAGGAAGCAGCTAAAGCTTTGATTGCATTTGTTGGCGGTGGGGCTTCATTGCTTGGATTACTCCATGCAACAGGTAATAAGGTAGAAATAGACCCTCGCTCTGGTGATTTCGGGAAGATTAAAATAGGTGAAACACGACTAGATATATGGAGGGGATACTTACAATATACTCGTTTTGCTGCCCAAATGCTTACAGGGGAAAGAGGGAGTGCTTACGGGAATATGAACAAAGCTCAAAGGGGCGAGATTGTATCGAGATTTCTACAATCCAAGAGTTCCCCCGCTGCTGGCATAATGATTGACCTTTTCAGGAACGAGACCTACATGGGTAAGCCTATCTTCAAGGATACTACTGGATTTTCAAGGGTTGCTATGGAGCGTGTTTTACCCCTTGCTCTTCAAGATGTAATAGACGCTATGGAGCAAAGTGGAATAAATGGTTTATGGGTAGCAGCCCCTGTTACCATCGGCATAGGAGCATTAACCTATGTTAACGACCTTGTTCGTGTTAAAGAGAAGATTGCTAGGGAGATGGGGTATGAGACTTGGGATGAGATTGACCCCAAGACGCAGAGGGAAATACAAAATAGAAATGTAGAATTGCAGATAGCCTATATTGACCTTGATAGACAGGTAATGGGAACAGCATGGGGGGATTATAGGAACGCAGGTAAGGCTATTGAGGATGTCTTTAAGGAGAATATAGAATTAGCGACTGACCAATACCGTGCTTCCCTAGACCTAAACAAGGGTATTACATTCCGAGGTAAAGTAACTGATGCTTTTACTGAGAGACGTGGTGGCTACGCTGCCCGTGAGAAGGAAGACCGCTTTGAGGAGATAGCCAGAAGAAACAAGATAGAAGACCCTGCTGTGGCCCGTGTTAAAGTAGGTCCAGAACAAACGGCTATTCGTATATATAACGATGCACTCCATGGCGAGGATATGCATGATGAGTTTGGGGATTATCGCTTTGACGAAGCAGAAATAAGAAAACAGCAATTACGCCGGCAATTGGGCGAGGAAATGTTCAATTATGTTGAAGAATATCGTGGGTTGAAGTATGAAGATTTACCACCTGAATACCAAGAACTTGCTAGGGCAAAAATTGTGATGAGACCCTACTGGAAAGTCCAGGATGATGTAATAAGATTATTCGGCAAAGGTTTTGCTGATAGCCCAAGGGGACAATCCTTTATTTCCAAGCAACGTAAACTGAAACGGCTTCAAAATCCAGAGATAGAAAAATATTACCAGATGTTTTACGCAAGGACATAATGGATAGAATGGAGAAGCTAGAGCAGAGATTAGTTGCGGCACAACATTCCCTCAATGGAGCAATAGACCGTGTGGAACTTTTGATGGAAGTTATTAAGTTGTTATTTCAGTTGCAGTATATCAACCCCCAAAAAGAAAGAGAACTGCTCTTGCAAAGAATAGAGAATCTTATACCTTATTTCCACCCTCCGAGTAAACCTATACACCAGAAGGATATGGATAAAAGATAAGGCACTTGACAGGCATGCTATAATAGGGTAGATAGAAATATGCTCTTTAATAATTTAATATTGATGTAAAAGCCAGCTTATTGGATAACGGGGCTGGCTTTTCGTATTTAAGAAGCTCACCAGAAAATGGTGGGCTTTACTATTTTAAGGGAGGAAGAAATGACTACAGGAAATGAAACTGAAACAACCCTGCCAGAAGGGGAAGTAACAGTACAAATCCCAGAAACAAAATCTTATACACAGGAAGAACTTGATGCTTTCGTAGAACAAGCCAAACAAGAGGAGTTCCAAAAGTATCAGGGTATTCAAAGAACGGTCGCCAAGAAAGACCAAGAACTTGAACAACTAAGGCGGCAAGCCCCGCAAGCAATTCCAAACACTACTCTGAAGGGGATAGTGGATGAAATTGAACGCTTACAAACAAGAGAAGACTATTCACCAGACCCAGCTTCGCAATCTCGGATTGCACAACTAAAAGGAGAAATAGTTCGGGAAGAGCAGAGAGTAGCGCAACAGCAAGCGTATGCCCAAATGGATGCTATTGCCAATCAATGGAGGGAGAGGCTAGACCAGAAAATCAGAGATGCTGGCTTTGACCCCAGCGATGATAAATTTGATGGCGTAAATGATGCTTTTACCATAGCTAATTCCGTAGATGGCAAGTTTGAGAAAGCAGAGGCAAGGTTAGATAGAATTCTCGGAAAGGCTAAACCAACTCAGGAAACCAAGCCAAAGGAATCCGAGGAGGAAAAGATAAATCGTTTAGCTGATGAGAAATACACTCAAAAGCTAAAGGATGAAGGTTTGTATAAAACAGATACTGGTTCTCCATCGGGGGCAGGTAGTGCTATACCAACTAATATGGCTAACTTCAAGAAGTGGATAGAGAATGTGCCCCAAGATGTATACGAGAAACAGTATGCAAAAGACATAGAGGAAATGATGCGTCAAGGAAAAATAAAATAAGGAGATAAAACATGGCTATTTCAGCAAGAATACCTGTTGGTCTTGATACCAACACGTTTATCCCAAAGCTGTATTCAAGGAATGTTCTTGCGGCTGTTAAGCACGACCTAGTGGTTGTACCTGTCGTGAACCACTCTTATGAATCAGAATTGGTAATGGGAAATGTCCTATATATCACAGCGACCAATACCGTTACTGCAACTGAGGTTACGATAGGAACTGAGGGGGTTATTAAGAACCCGTTTAATACTACAGGTGTAACCCTTACTATCAACAAGTATTATGAGGCTCCCATAACTGTAGACTATATGTCCAGAAGGCAGTCGCACGTTAACCTTGTATCCGAGGCTGAACTTGAGTCGGCACACGCCGTCTCTGTAGTGATTGATAGTTCTCTCTGCGACCTATTCTTAGGTCTAAGCGGCGGCACTACAGGTGATGGTGGATATGGCACAGACGGCTCGGCAATCACTGATGACGTTCTTATTGCGGCTATGGAGGAACTGGATGAGGCAGATGTCCCAAGGCAAAATCGGTCTTGGATATTTGACCCGTCATGCAAGGCAGACATTATGAAGATTGACAAATTCGTAAGGTCAGATTACTTTGCTAGTGATGCTATCCCGACTGGTGGATTCCGCAAGGATGTCTATGGAGCACCAATACTTATCACGAACAATCTGACTGCGGGTACTACGGGTAATGTCGGTGCTTACTTGCATAAAAATGCTCTGGCTATCGCTATATCCGAGAATTTGGAAGTAGACAGGGTAGAGCAACCGCTAAAGCACCAACTCACTATCAACACCACCTCGTTATGGGGCGTGGTTGAACTCCGAGATACCTTTGGTTGCCCAATACTAACACGTAAGAAACATGCTTAAAGTAGGGAAATAAATGCCTATCTACGAATATCACTGCACTAACTGTGGGGAGGAAGTTGATAAACTACAAGATGTAGGTAGTCTGCTTCCCTCATGCACTATATGTAGTGGGGAGATGGGAAGGAAGCCACCCTCCAATATCATGGTAAAGATGAAAGGAGAGGGTGGCTACCCATCCAGGCACAAACAAGTATTCAACACAACGATGCGAAAGCATCCCGAACTAACATAAGGAGGAAACGAAATGGGAACTGCAAGAGTTCAAGGGCAAAGAGATGTTGCTCTAACCGAATTAGCTTTTAGGGGCATTGCAATAAATGATGCCACTGCTAATACCGCTGCGGTTACGGTATATGCCAGTGATTCGGGCATATTTTTTATCAACAAGTTTGCAACGGCTACTACTTATACCCTTCCTGCTGTAGCAGACTGCGCTGGCAAATGGTTCTGGTTCTTCAATGTAGGAGCAGGCGGAATGATAATTGCTAGTCCTGGTAGCCTTGACAATATCGTTTGTATAAATGATATTGCTGCTGACACAGTTACTTATGCCACGGCTAACTTGATGATTGGCTCTGCTTGCTTGGTTGTAGGTGACGGAACTAACTACTTTGTCATAAACATTGGTTCAACTACAGCAACAGTAGCGTAACAATTTAGGGGCTTCGCCTACTGAGCCTGAAATCAGTAGGCAAATAAAATAATACTCTCGCTCCAAGAGAGTTGAGAAGGAGAAAAAATGAGTCAACAAGTAAAAGTATATAGAACATTAGAGTTTTGGTATGGTGGCGATAAGACACTGGAATTTGACTCCAAGACATCTTCAACCATCGTCTATGTCAAGCCAAAGACAGATGCAACTGAGTATTTGGCGTTTGGTGATGGCACAACCAATATGGATGTCAAGTTCTTTGGTGCAACTGGAACTGGAGCACACATGCTCTGGGATGAAAGCCAAGATGGCTTGGTGTTCACCGGCACAGACATTCAACTAAAAGACAGCGACAAGCTGGTATTCGGTACTGGTGCTTCAATAGCAGGCGATGTCCAACTCTACTTCGTAGATGCAACTGGACTTAGTGTGGTTGGTAGTGCTGCTGCTGAGAGCTTACTACTTGGCAGCGATACCTATGCACTTAACACTACACTTAAAGGAACGCTGACAATTGGAAAGTCAGACACAGGATATGATGTAACTCTCTATGGTGCTACGGCTGGCTGTTCTCTACTTTGGGACGAAAGTGAAGACCAGCTTGTAATCACTCAAACCAATGCTGCAACTTCTGGTGTTGAACGAACACTTGATGTAAGTCAAACTCATACTGGTATAGGAGCATCAGCAGAGGCTCTCAGGGCAACCATAACCACCAATACAAAAGGCGGGACATATATGAACGCCTTATTTGGTAAGATTGACTTCGCTACAACAGGTTTGGTAACTGGTCTAGCAGGTGTTGTTTGTGCAGAACTCACAATGCCTGGGGGTGCTGTAGCTGGTGGTGCTGGAACTTATGCCACATTTGAATCTGAAATCAACTTGCCCACTAACTATGCTGGTACTGTACCCATAGCAGTTATGTATATCAACACATGGGGCACACAGAAGGCGGACTTTGATACCTATGGATACCTTTTTGACATCAATGGTGTTGCTAGTGGCTCTGGCAAGTTCTGGTATGATGCTACCAACGGTACTACTGACGACTGGATACGATGCCGTATCAATGGGGTAGTTAAATACATTATGCTATCAGATGTTCAGACAGAGGCATAACTAAAAGGCTTCGCTGGTTGAGCCTTAATCAGCCAGCACAAGGGAAGGAATAAAATGAAGAAGATATGCCCACAATGCGGGGGCGTACTGAAGGGTAACTATTGCCCTCTATGTCATACCCAACGCTGATAAAATAGAGAGAGGAGTGTGTGTAATGGAATTATCGGTAGCTGAGAGGCTGGTTCTACTCAGTGTCTTACCAGAACAGGGAGACTTCACTACTCTCAAGGTTATCAGGACTTTGAGGGAGACATTAAGTTTCTCTGAGGAGGAACATAAGGAATACGGATTCGTTCAAGAGGGGATGCAAGTTCGCTGGAATGATAAAGCCGAGCAAGTAAAGGATATTACAATCGGTGAGAAGGCAAACGACATTATCGTGCTTGCCCTGTCCAAGCTGAACGAAGAAAAGAAGCTCAAGATGGAGCATTTCGGGCTCTACGAAAAGTTTATAGAAAACAAATAGTGTGTGTGAAGCGTTTTTTCATTTAGGGGATAAATATGAGAAAGAGAAAAGACATAGAGGGCGATGGTACTAGAAAAGATATTCTTACTTTAGAGGTTCTATTAGACATTAGAGACCTGCTAAAGAAAACAAATGCAAAACCAAAAAGGAGTGTGAAGTGAGATGAGTTTATATGGAAGTTGGGCAGATGCAGTCATAGCCAAAGATGACGCAACAAAAACATCGGATGAGGTTGATTTGGGGAAGGATTACGAGTGGGTACAGATAGTCATTCCCACGATCGACCCTGCCAATGTCAGTTTTACAGTAGCTGAAAAAACTGGTGGGACATTCCAAGCACTAGGTTCTGGCTCACAGGTTATAACTGCTGGAACTGGTGCATTTACTACTGTAGCCACAATCGGAGGGTTTCAATTCATTAAGGTTGTAGTTTCGGCTACCCAAACTACAGCAGCGGTGACCTTCAGAGTTCGTGGGAGTCGGAGGTAAGATATGGCTGTAGAGATTTTTAAGCAGGGACTAGAAATATTTGCTGACCAATGGCAAGCACCCGGGACTATTACTTTCTTCTCCTCTGGCGACTTGGACGACTACATCACAATCTCCACAACTAGCGATAGACCTTTAATTACAGGTGTTGGTAATTACCTTGTCCTGGGCAAGGATGCTACAACGGGACACTCACTTGACGCCGATGATATTCTTATTGGGGAAGACTTAGAAGTTGATGGCGTCCTCTATGCCGATGGTGGCATTGCTGGTGCTCTTACAATGTCTACATTGACCGCAGGGCGGGTGGTGATTGTTGGCACAGGTGGATTGCTGGCTGATGATGCTGACTTCACATTTTCGGGTGCTACTCTGACAGTTACGAACCTTGGAGCTACTACACTAGCTGGTGCAATAGCGGGTGGAGACCAAGCCTTCACAGGCGTTGGTGATATGACCTTTACGGCTGGCAGTATAATAGCTGCTGGTGTTACCAATGCCGACACCCTACTCTTTAAGGCTGGCGGTCTATCTGGAACTACTTTTATAACCCTAACCAGCAATGCAACCGATGTCTGCACTATGAACGCTATCACCATGTCTGGCACTTGGTTAGCTAGTGGAACTGTTACCATGCCAGCCCTTACTCTTGGTGGAACTGTAACTATAGGCGGTCAAGTCTTTGATGCTGGTGCTGGGTATGTAGAGATAGATACTACTGGAGCAGTTGGGCTTTTAATGAACGGAGGAATAGTTACTGGTGGTGCTACACCAACCGCTAGGATAGGTAATATATTTCAACCAACTGTAGCATCTGACGGTTCGGCTGCCTATGCCATAGGAAGCTATTTCTATAGTATCATTACAGGGTTTAGTGGTGATATAAGTTGGCTTACTCACGGATATATTGGTGGCACTATAGCTACGCAAAGTGTTGCCGAGGCCATCGGTGTAATATCTTCATTGTATCTTGCAGAGCCAGCAATAACTCTTGGAGGGGGGGCTACCGCTACTGTTGCAACCACCCTCTACATAGGGGCTGCCCCAACTGAAGGTGTCACCAACGCTGCCCTCTATATAGCTGCTGGTGATTTACTGCTGGCTGGAGCAGGAACTTGCGACTTCCGAACTGGTACGACCGATGGTAACTATATCCAATTCCTTGCAACTGATGATGACGGTGCTGCCCTCGCCCAGTTGGAAGTTGCTCGTATGTTTAGTGCAAATGACCCCTGGTTTGGGCTTGGTAATAATGGTGGTGGCATCAAAGTTACTACGGCTAATCTAGTAGGCTTCTTCGCCGCAACTCCAGTAGCACAGCAAGTCCATGTAGCAGACCCTGCTGGTGGGGTTACCGTAGATGCTGAAGCAAGGACGGCAATAAATGCAATCAATGCTATGTGTGCTGCCTTTGGTTTAACGGCTGTGTCATAAGGGATAAAGTAAGGAAGAAATATAGATTTAGCAAAGATTAGAGAGCAAGTAGACAAGAGGGAGTAATCTATGGGAACAACTACATTATCTGATTTAGAGCAACTATTCTCACAAGCCCTCGGAGATGATATTGAGGTTGCCACCACAACCAATATTGCTGCGACTAAGCTAGTTGTTAGCACCAATCTCAATGAGTATGATGATGCTAGAACTGGGAAGTTTGATAACTGGTGGGTTCAGATTCTTGGAACAACCAATGATAATGTAAAGCGTAAACTAGGAAGCACAACCTATGCTTATGGTACGGGAACACTATATGTCTATGGTGCTAATCTGGTTGCCGAAACAGCAGCCGTAAATGTTAGGGTTCACCGCTATAATCCCAATAACAAGAAGCGTGCTTTGCTCCGAGCCATTGAGCAGTTATATCCCGCCCTGCATAGACGTCTTGACAATATGGACTTGGTTACGGGGAACTTCTTGCCCCCGTTTAACTGGTCTACCACTGCACTCCTTGACTTCTACACTGAGCCTACTGGGACACTACTCAAGAATACGACAGGTGGTTATTTCAGGAACGGTGAGACTTCAGCTAAGGTAACGGCAAGTGGGGCTGATGATAATCTTTACATAGACTCAGCCGATTACCCACGCCTGTTAGACTTGATGGGTCAGACAATTGATTACAAGTGCTGGGTCTATCCCCAAGTTGCTAACGATGCGTTCCTTACTATTGAGTGGACGGAATCGGATGGGACAACTGACAGTGCAGACTCAACCACAACCTGTCCTGCTGGTCAGTTCACCTTATTGGAAATAGAAGACGAGGTTATCCCAGATAATATTGCTCAAATACGGTTTGAACTGAGAGTCCATACAACTACTAAGTATGTTTACTTCGACCCACCCAGAGTTACAGGTAGAAGTATCCGTGAATATCTATTACCCAAAGACTTTCAAACTGGTCATGTCAGTCAAGTGCGACTGCAAACATCTGGCTACTCTGATGATGCCTGTGATGACTTACACCCTAGCTCTTGGAATTGGGTGGAACATAGAATTATACAAGAAGGCGTATACCAGTATCTCTATCTGCCCAATGCCACCGAGACACCTTACAGAATAAGGCTAATCGGTTATGCACCGCTAGAAACT
>Ga0180007_10006306_pt1 | contig 11636 bp, 9 predicted proteins | sample MM_PC_MetaG_FD_121122 | JGI IMG/M metagenome (GOLD analysis project Ga0180007, IMG submission 121122) | Groundwater microbial communities from the Aspo Hard Rock Laboratory (HRL) deep subsurface site, Sweden - MM_PC_MetaG | ecosystem: Environmental > Aquatic > Deep subsurface > Groundwater...
CAGACCTTTTTTCTTTTTTAAAAGCCACTGTATCAGGAGACTTGAAATTCCACCATGAGTTCAGGGTTTCCCTGTCGGACTGCCCCAATGCCTGTTCCCGCCCCCAGATTGCGGACATCGGTATTATCGGTGGTGCCCGTCCCAAGAAGGGGATAAATGACTGCACCCTCTGCAATGCCTGTGTGGATGCCTGCCCGGATGGGGCGATCTGCCTGGGCAAAGACGCATTGGTTATCGATGAGGGCCTGTGCCTTGGGTGCGGCAGGTGCGGTGCTGTATGTCCCACAGGCACCATTGAAGACGGGGAAAAAGGCTTCCGGGTGTTGCTGGGGGGAAGACTTGGCCGCCATCCCCGCCTTGCCCTGGAAGTGCCTGGTATACAAACAGAGGCCCAGGTGCTGACCCTTGTGGAAAACAGCTTGAAATTTTATAAAGCCCATTCCAGAAACGGCCAACGGTTTTCCAAAATTCTCACCTCAGTTGATCAGGTTCTCCCGTAAGCGTTTGTTTTGACCGCCATTGAACCCGTGCTGAAACAAATTTGAGTGTCCATTTTTAAATTAAAATGGTAGATGTGTGACCACAGTATCATGATGAAACAATATTACTATTTAATCCACCTTCAGTATCTTGGATTTCGGTATCATGGGTGGCAAAAACAGCCGGGGATAAAAACCATTGAATCCATGGTGGAGAAGACGGTTTGTTTTATTCTGGGAGATCTCCAATTCAAGGTTCTGGGTACCAGTCGGACAGATGCCATGGTGTCTGCCCAGCATTCGGCTTTTGAATTGTTTACCAAAGCACCTTTGGATATGAAATCATTTCTGGACGCGTTGAATCTTAATCTTCCCAATGATATCCGGGTTATAAAAATTGAGGTGGTTGATGAAAAGTTCAATATTCGCCATACACCCAAAAGCAAAGAATACCTCTATCTGTTTTCCTTTGGTGAAAAAGGCCATCCTTTTTGTGCCCCCCTGGTGAGTATGTTTCAGGATCATCTGGATATTGAGGTGATGAAAAAAGGGGCTCAATTGTTTTTAGGGGTACAGGATTTTAAGCGGTATTGCACAAAACCCATGCCAGCCACTCAATTTAAAAGAGAAATACTGGTAAGCCAGATTGAAGAAAACACCCTTTTCTCAGCAAGTTTTTTCCCAAAACAAAGCTTTGCCTATCGCGTCCAGGCAAAGGGATTCCTGCGGAACCAGGTCCGGTTAATGATGGGGCAGTTATTACGCCTTGGTAAAAAAGAAATCGGGTTGGAGGATATTATAGAAACACTGACCGGGCAGGGGTCGCAGCCTTTAAGATATATTGCGCCCTCCTCGGGATTAATTTTGCATAAAATCGAGTTCGATTACACCTCGGCCGTTTGTGTTTTGTAAGAAAAATTACTACAACAATATCAGAAATCCTCCAATTGATTCCTTTACATCCTTTTGGTAGCGTGGGAAACGGTAAGAATGATCAAGAGCGTTTGTTTCAAAAACATCATCTAACAGGAGGATCGTATGAAAGGAAAACATCTATTTATCATCGGATTTATCGCAGTTCTTTCAATGGCATTTTGCCAGTCTGCATTTGCCAAGGAAAGAATCGTGTTCGGCGGCGGGCCTGCCGGCGGAACATTCCAGGTGGTTGCTAATGCCATGCAGGTCTACGACCCCATCAAAGCCGTCGATGCTTTCAAAGTTCAGGCCCAGTCATCTGCCGGTTCTACGGAAAATTTACGAAAAACCAATTCCGGCAAACAACAGATGAGCGTGGTTTATTCCGGCGAGGTTCATCAGGGACGGAATGGATTACTGCCCAATGATCCCACCAAATACGAAGATGTTCTGGCAGTTGCCTGGCTCTATGGTGCTCCGGGTCAGTTGGTGGTTCGGGTCGATTCCGGTATCAAGAGCGTGAAGGATCTCGTGGGCAAGAAAGTGGGGGTTGGCAATGCCGGTTCCGGTGCCTTTGCCACCTGCGAACTTTTTTTCACCCACATGGGCGTCTGGGATAAAATTGAGCGGAATGCCATGGGCTATGACGATGCTGCCCAGGCATTCGGTAACAACCAGCTGGATGCCTTCTGGCTGTTCGTGGGCATCCCCGCAGGCGCTGTTATGATGGCTGCCCAGACCAATGACATCGCATTGATCGACCTGGACCTCGATGCCCTGGCCAGTGGATTTTACGAAAAATATCCCTATTTTACAAAACTGACCATTCCAGCCAATACCTATAAAGGCGTGGACACCGATACCGGCTCTTTCCAGGACTCTGCCCTTTGGGTTGCCAACGCCAAGGTCTCTGCCGATACGGTTTATAAAATGCTGAGTCTTATTTTTACCGACGAAGGGCTTGCCCACATGGTTGCCCAGAAAAAGACCTTTAAGGATATGTCCATTCAAACCGGTGCCAATGGAGTTGTCACCCCTTTCCATCCGGGTGCTGAAAAATTCTGGAAAGAAAAAGGCATTTTAAAATAATTGTAAACAGATTTCCCACGGTTCAGGTACGGGTGTTTCACCCTGCCTGAACCCAGGTTTTTTTTGTTAAACTTTTTTTTAGGTTAGGAAGGCAAACCGTGTATGAAAAACTGAATCGTTTCGAACAAATTATTTTTGATACCTGTTCGGTGATACTGGTGATTTTTTACGCATGGGCCGCAGTGGTGCAGCCCATGGCAACTCAGTATCATCGGGGTGTGTATGTGATTGTCACCTATGTTCTTGTCTTCCTGTTGTACAAATCCAAATCCATGATCGGCCGGGTCATTGATTATGGGCTGATTCTGCTTTCCATAGCGTCCATCGGGTATTGGATTGTCATGTTTGAAGTCATCAACTATAGAACCGGGGCAGAAACCGGTATTGACATGGTTTTTGCCATTATCGGTGTGCTTATCGGGATTGAGCTGGCCCGGCGGGTGGTGGGAAATGTCTTTGTGATCCTGGGCGCGGTCATGATGCTTTATGGGATTTACGGGTACCTGGTGCCCGATCTTTTCTCCCACGCCGGGGCACCTTTTACCGAACTGTGTGTGAGTATTTTCTATAAGAGTGACGGCGTCTTCGGTATCATGGCCAATGTGCTGGCCACCTATGTGATCTTGTTTGTCTTGTTTGGAGCCTTTCTGGAAAAGTGCGGTGCCCAAAAGTTTTTCATCGAATGGCCCCTGGCCGCAGTGGGGCACAAAATCGGTGGTCCGGCAAAGGTGTCTGTTATTGCTTCGGGCCTGTTTGGGTCCATTTCAGGGTCTGCCATTGCCAATACCGTATCCACTGGGATGTTCACCATTCCCATGATGAAAAAAGCAGGGTTTAAACCCCATGTGGCGGGTGCCATTGAACCGGCAGCCTCCATCGGCGGCATGTTCATGCCTCCCATCATGGGCGCGGGCGGGTTTATAATGGCGGAGCTGACGGGCGTGCCCTATTCCACCATCATGCTCGTTGCCATTTTCCCGGCATTCATGTATTTTTTTTCGGTCTTCTGCATGGTGCATTATGAAGCCAAAATACACAATATCGTGGGGGAAAAATCCAAATTTTCCGCCATGGAGATTTTTAAGAAGCAATGGTTTTATATTCTGCCCCTGGGGGTCATCACCATTTTTATGCTTTATGGGTTTTCCCCGGGATACTCTGCCATAATCGGCCTTGTTTCCTGTATTGTTATTTCCTGGGTAAGAAAAGAAACCCGGATCGGACCCAAACAATTTGTGGTCGCTGCCAGGGAAGGAACTGAAAATAGCCTGAAAATCGGTGCCACAGTGGGTGTCATCGGCATCATCATCGGGGTTCTCACCTTTTCCGGCCTGGTGCTCACCTTTGCCGATATCATGATCGAATTGGCCGGAGGGTCCCTGCTTTTAACCATCTTGCTGGTGGCTTTGGCCTCCCTGGTTCTCGGGATGGGGGTTCCGGTGACAGCTGCCTATTTGATCACGGCTGTTGTGGCCGTACCGGCGCTCACCCACCTGGGCGTAAATGAAATCGCCGCCCACATGATTGTTTACTGGTTGTCCCAGGATTCCAATATCACTCCGCCGGTGTGTATTGCAGCCTTTGCCGGTGCCACCATTGCCAAGGCCAATATGTGGAGGACAGCTTTTTCAGCCTTTAAGTTTGCCAAGTTCCTGTATCTGGGCCCCATTTTATTTGGATATGTTCCTGGATTTTCCCTGAATGGGACCCCGTGGGATATTGTTAAGGCCTTTGTGCTCATTATTTTTGCAACCTGGGCCTATTCATGGTTTTTAAGCGGCATCTGGGTGAAACCCTTAAAAAGAATGTTTTCAAAAGAAACAGCATCCTGAAAATTTTTTCCTAAGGGGTTCTTCCCCCTTTGGGCTTTAAAGAAAAGAAAACCACCCCTGACGGTTTATCCTTAAATCAGGGGTGGTTTTCTTTTCCGGGAGGATTTCCCCTGATGAATCTCAAATTATTTGGTTGCACAATCAACTTTTTTAGACCATATTGTCTGAAAATCAATGAATGTTTTCGGAGAATCGTGGAAGGCCGACATGGATTGCGGATGCTCTGACTGGAATTAAAAACCTGTAAGAAATAAAATGAAGCATATGGATAAATATGATCGCGTCATTGACTCTTCCATCGGATATCTGGTGGGAAGAACTTCAAGGGCCATTATTAAACGTTTGACAAAAAAATTTGCAGATGCAGGATTTGATATCAGCTATGAGCAATGGACGATTCTTATTCATTTGTACCGCAAGGATGGCCAGACCCAGCAGGAACTGTCCAATATTGCAGTTAAGGACAAAGCTGCCATAACACGGCTTCTCAATGTACTTGAAAAAAAGAATATTGTATTGCGGATACCCGACCGGAGCGACAAAAGAAGCAATCTGGTCTATCTGACCAATAAGGCCAAAGAATTTCAGGATAATTTGATGGCCTTGGTGGAAGAAATGCTTCGTGAGGCGGATCAGGGAATTTCCTTTGAAGAAATGGAACAATGCCGATCCACCCTGAACAAAATTTTTGTAAATTTTGACAGGCTGGACACCTGAAATCTATAATTCAACCAATTTATTTTGAATGGCATACCTGGATAATTCCGTATTGTTTCTGATATTCAGTTTTTTTAGGATCCTGGCCCGGTAAGTGTCTACGGTCTTTACGCTGATATTATAGGATATGGCAATTTCCCGGTTGGTATCGCCAATGGCCAGTTTTCTCAACACCTGGAGCTCCCGCATGGATAAGGACTCTGTGAGACTTTTATTCGTATTGCCCCGGATTACTCTCAACGCCAGCGCCTCGCTTGCTTTTTCAGTAAGATAGCGCCCTCCGTCATTGATTTTTTTAACGGCTGCAACCAATTGCTCTGGTGCAGATTGTTTGGTCACATATCCCATGGCTCCCGCCTCAATAGCGCGGATGACATATTGTTCCTCATCATGCATGGTCAGAATGAGCACGGGTATCTCCGGACAATAATTGCTCATCCGTGTCACCACTTCAAGGCCGTCCATTCCGGGCATGGAAATGTCAATCACGGCCACATCCGGCCTTTTTTTCATGGCTTCGTCAAAGGCGGTTTCCCCGTCTGAGGCTTCTGCTATGACCTTGATTTCATTGCTGTCTTCAAGGACTCTTCTTAAGCCTTCCCTGACGATGCTGTGGTCGTCTGCCAGCAGTACCTTGATCATGCGTCTCCTTTAACTTTAACTTTACAACAGATTCTGGTTCCCTGTGACGGGCAGGTTGCGATGGTCAGTTTCCCACCGGCCAGATTTGCCCTCTCCTTCATGCCCTCAAGTCCAAACCCGTTTCGGTCCGGGGTATTCCCGGAATCAAATCCGCACCCGTTATCTTCAATGGTCAGCACAATTCCCTCTAGATCTGTGTTCAATTCCACCTGGATGGCCGTGGCATTGGAATGCCGGAGGGAGTTGGTAACCGCTTCCTGCCCGATCCTGTAGAGCGCAGTGGCAAGGGTTTTGTCAATTTCAGGGATATCATCATGCCTGAAAATGCAGGAAACATTGGATCTTTTCTCAAAGTCAGAGACCAGGGATTCCAGAGCATCGGTCAACCCCAGGTCATCCAGAACCCTTGGTCTTAATCGGTAAGCCATATCCCTTACATCCTGTATGGTATCATCGATGAGGGATCTCATTCTTTCGGCCCGTTGACAGGCGCCGGCATCAATTTTATCTAAATATTTTTCCATCCATACGGCATCGATGCGCAGGGCGGTCAGCACCTGACCCAGGTGGTCATGGAGTTCTCTTGCCACTAGTTCTTTTTCCCTTTCCTGGGAAGCAATAATATTTTTGGACAGATTTTTTAGATTGGTCTGGGCATTTTCAAGCTGGGCTGTCCTTTTTTTAACCTGCCCTTCCAGGTCCAGGGAGTATTGTGATAATTTTTCCTTGGCAATCTGAAGATCTTTTTGGGCAAGATTTTTTTCCGTGACATCCACACTGACAGCAAGGGAACGGATAATTTTCCCTTCTTCATTCCGGACCCCATAACAAGACAGCATGATGTCCATTTTTTCATTATTTTTTTTGATATAGGTGTAGGGAATATCCTTGCAAAACCCCGTGCTGAAAAATCTCGGAAAAACCACATTGAGGGCATATTTTTTTGATTCTGCCGTGAAAAACCGAGTAAGCTGTTCGCCAATAACTTCTTTCCGCTCAAACCCCATGATCTCAACCCAGTGATCGGACACGTGTATGATCCTGCCTTCTGTATCAATTGAATGAAGCATGATCGGTGTCTTATGGTAGATATTCCGATATCGTTCTTCGCTGAGCCGAAGTTTTTTCTCTGCCCTTTTCCGCCGCGTGATTTCCTGGGCTGCAAGCTGGTACAGGATAAAGACAAGGAGGCCTGCCATAATGGATATAAAGACAACAGCAGGTCCGATGACCCGGATAAAGGGTTCTGTGACCTGTTTTTCAATTTCTTTGTGATTTCTGAGGGAAATGATCTGCCAGTTCGGGTAATGGGGGACATCCAGGCTTGAAAAAAGATATTCCGCCCCCAAATTGTCTGTGATCTGGCTGGCATCTTTTTTTTTAAATCCTGCCCAGTCCCAGGGGCCGTTTCCAAATTGTCGGGAATCTGTAATGAAATTTAGCGTATCCCCGTCCAGTTCCCAGAGGAGCTTGAATTGTAATTCCGGTTTGTTGGAGATAAAAATAAGTCCATTGGGATCCACAAATAAAAGGGTGTCACCGGTTTTTGAAAATAGGGTTTCCTCCACAAATTCCACAGAAGCTTTGATTACAACCACACCCAGAATGGTATTGTTGTCTCTGGTATATACCGGATGGCTGTAATATACGCCTCTTTTCCTGGAGGTTGTGCCCAGGGCAAGGTAGGTGGAAGGCATCCCGGTTATGGCATCCAGATAATATGGCCTGAAGGAAAAATCCTTTCCCACAAAGCTGTCCTTATCATTCCGGTTACTCGAACACAGGGTTGTACCTGTTTTATCCAGGAGATAACAGACATCCAGGTCCAGGGACCGGGTAAAATGATCTAAAACCTGGTTGGCCTGGAAAATGGTTTCCAGGTTGGTGGTTTCCAGGGCCGCCTGCAGTTGATCCATACCGGCAAGGGTTTTTACCGGTTTGATATGTTCGGAAAGATGGGAGGATAATTGTCTGGTTAGCAGCGTGAGTTGGGTATAGGCCGCTGATTCCGTTTTTTGGAATGCCGCCTCCCTATAGGAAAAATAATAAAGCCATCCGCCTGTGGAGGCGGATAGGAAGGCAAACAGGGCCAGTATTAAAATGATCATTCGCAGTCGCATCGAGCTGATTATAGACACAAGTGCAAAAATTTTCAATGGGGTTTACCCCAAACAGCTGTTTTGGGCACACCCGGCTGTTTTTTTAAATTGTGACTTTTGGGATTATTCGATATGATACCCAAAATATGTTGAGATCCTTATTTTTATGTATGGAGCAGTGAATGGAGGAGTCCATGGCGACGATCACCTTTAATGCGTTTTCATTTTTACAGAAAAAGCTGAAAGCAAGGAATATGCAGTATGCCAATGCGCAATTGTCAATTGGACCAGGAACAACGGCCAGAAATCTGATGCATCTAATGCAACTGACTGAACAAGAGGTGGAAGTGGTAATGATTAACGGAAGGGCCGGGTGTCTGGATACCATCCTGGAAAACCAGGATCGGGTGGCGTTTGTTCCACATGGAACACCCGGCCCCTATCGGGTCTTGCTTGGATTTAAAAACCCAGGGACCAGCTGATTCCCAAACCGTCGGTATAGGGTTATTTGGAGCATAAATAAATCAGTATTCCGATTTTAAAACCGCCATCCTGTGCACCAATTCTGAATCGGCCACTTCAAAAATCGAAAAGTTCTCCAGGCTGGAATCAATCTGTGTGGAAGAATAGATTCCGCTAAAAATGGTACCAGGGAAGGCTTTGCCGTGGATCTGGATTCTGGATATATTCTCCTGGGAACGCGTCCACTCGAAAAATATGAGCAATGTTTCTTCCAGGGCAATGATCTGGGCGTTAACCTTCGGTGCCAGGAAATTGATTTTATTTTCAAGTTTTATTTTTTTTTGATCATGTAATTGCTTTATTTTGGAGAGCTCTTTAAGTGAGGCAATGGATTTTTCTATTCTTGTTTCAAAGTTTGCAATGAGTTTGACGATATTTTTTAATCTTTCTTTGTTCAGGGTTTCTTTATTGGCGTTAAATTCTTTTGCAAGAAATTGTCTTTTGCCTTTTGCACGGTCGTGGAAAATCTTCAGCTCCACCATCTTTTGAAACGCTTTCCGGGAAAGGGATTCCTGTGCATCTCTTTTTTCTATTAAAGCATCAAGTTTTGCCGAAATCCCGGCAATGTCTTTGCAAATAAACTTTCCAATTTCAAGAATATGATGTTCATTTCCAGCTGAAATAGAGCAGGGTCTGGTTTTCTCGCTCCCGGCCCCTGCCAGTACGATCCCTTTCTTGGCAGAAAGACTGGATGAAATAATTCTGCATGTCGGTGAATCTATTTTACCGCTGGTTGTAATTGTAGAATCATAGATTTCGTTTTGAATATAAATGTTTCCAAAGGTCTCAATTCGGCAATTGTGCAGGTATCGGGCATGGATATCCCCCTGGGATCTGATGGTGGTGTCTGTGATACCCACGTCTGTGCGTATGGTTCCGATGGAATCTATCCTGGCACCCCGTATCTCCCTGGCTTTAATAGTGCCGGCAGTTATGGGATAGGCCCCGGTTAGTACACCGGAAACAGATAAATTTGCATACGCTTCTAGGGGGCCGTATCGAAGGTCTGCATTTTCAAGTACATGTATGATGGGATGAATGAACAGTTTCCCATCAATGGACACCGACGGAATTCCGGTTTTTGCGGCCAGGATGCCGGCACCATCCTGTGAAAGCCGGGTCCCACTGCCACAAAGCGGGTCAAGTGTCTTGGCGGTCTCCTGATGGACCGGGTTGCCCAACAGGTCTTTTCTTATCAGGGCTTTTTGCCTGGGGATATACTCGGCCAACAGATCCCCTTTTCTTTTTTCACCCTGTTTCGTAAGGTTGGTCTCCAGATGGAATACTAGATTTCTGGGCGATATCTGCTCTGGGTAAGCACCAGACCTGGCTGCGTAAAATTCGATATTCCCCTGACTTAACTGACACTGGAGCAAAGCATCCGGATAGATTCCATTGGTAATTCCAAAGGCCGTTAAGGCAGTTTTTAATTGCGCCACCGCGGTTTCGGGTAAAAACTTTTTATCAATTTTTACCTTGGCCGTCTTGTTGTCAGGGCTGAGGATCACCTCAATGGCAGACTCTTTTCCCCCTGTGCCGATGGTATTGCTGAGCCTGTTTTGCGCTTCTAAAACGATGTTTTTTTGTTCTTCGGTTATGAAAGACAGGGAGACCATGATGTCACCCAGAATTTTCAAGGTATTTTTTTTTTCAAACTCTTCTTCCTGGATGGTTTGGGCAAAAATCACCTGTTCCTCCGAGGCCAATCCCTTTTCAGTGACCCGTGCCGCAAATTCCCGGTCCAACACCTTGATCTGCAGAAATTTTTTTTCATAGTCGGTTAGTTCCGAACCTTCTTCTGAAGTGGGAAACGGTTCCGCTTGTACGCTGGCTGAAGGCGGGGGCTCCTTCTTCTGTTCCGATGAAATAATCGTGTTGGCTTCCTGCTCCAGCTGAAGTTGTTCTTTCAAGATGCTGTTTTTTTGTTTGGTTGTGATGACCCTGGATTCCACCAGAATATCCCCAATCAGTTTTTTAAGCCTGGCCCGTTTGAACTCTTTTTTTTGAAAATAAAGTGCCTTTTTAACATCAAGCTCAGTCGCGAACCCCTTTTCTATGGCAATCTTCCCGAATTCTTCTCCCCTTTTTTTTATGATATGGTACTCTTGTATCAGTGTTAAGAGCCCAATTTGATAAGGGGTTGCAAACTTCTGGCTCAAGAGAAGCCTGGCAAAATCCATTGGGGCTGCCTTTTTTCTCTTTATGGTATGCAAAGCCATGAGGTGACGGTATTGTTCCTCATTTATGGTTCCGTATTGCAGTGCAAGACTGACAAGAGTGGGGATATCATTATGGGCCACTGTAAGCTCTTCCCGGAAAGTTCAATTTTTAGTTTGGCTAAGGTTAATGAATTTTAAGGGCAAAGTAAATGAGAAGATGATATGGAGGGCGTGTTTTTTTGATCCCAAAGGGTCCACAAAGTTATATTAAACATTTGGGATCAGTTTGATTCTGGCTATTGATGGATTGATTCTTATGGATCCGATCATTCAATGCTTCTTGTCATTTCTCGATCCCTACCCTGGCCATGACGCCTTGTTTATAATAATGTTTTATTTCTATAATTTCCGTAACAAGGTCGGCCCTGTCCATTACAGACTGGGAAGAACCCCTGCCCGTGATTATCAATTCGACATTGTCTGGTTTCATGTCAATCAAATCCAACAGCTCCTTTTCCGTAAAAAGATTGCATGTGACGGCAACATTGGCTTCTTCGGCAATAACCAGGTCATGTTGGTTTCCCCTGAGGACAGTGCATAATTTTTCATAGCCCCTGGCGCCGGCAGCCTTGTCTTCCGCAGAAGGCGCTCCTTTTACAAAGGTACCCAGTCCGTATTGTTCTATGGTGATATTTTCAAATTTTGACAACGCTGTTATTTCTGAATAATCGCCTTTTTTTAAAAACTGGGCAATGTAGACCCGGAGTCCTGCGCCCGCAGCCCTGACGGCAAGCCCAAGGCTTGCCGTGGTTTTTCCTTTGCCATTGCCCGTATAAACCTGTACATACCCTTTCATATCCGTTTCTCCCTGTTCGAGCCGACTACCCTATATATGATCATTCTTTCAGGGCCACGGCTATGGTTACATCCTTGTTTTTTTTTTTAGGCACAATCAAACGGCCCATTCCCGCTCCCAGGATCGCTGCCGCTTCACATACGCTTTTTACTCCTAAATGTTTTTCAACCATCTTGGATGGGGTTTCAATGGTATCAACGGAGTTTAATTGATTATTATCATAAAATACCAGCGGCAGATCCAGCATGACTGCCAGACCCTGCAATCCCTTCTCATCGTTTTTCACTTCTGTGGTGGCCAGGGTGAAGACCGAGTTCAGACTTAGG
>Ga0180007_10006307_pt1 | contig 11635 bp, 11 predicted proteins | sample MM_PC_MetaG_FD_121122 | JGI IMG/M metagenome (GOLD analysis project Ga0180007, IMG submission 121122) | Groundwater microbial communities from the Aspo Hard Rock Laboratory (HRL) deep subsurface site, Sweden - MM_PC_MetaG | ecosystem: Environmental > Aquatic > Deep subsurface > Groundwater...
ATAGTTTAGAGTTTAGAGTTTAGAGTTTAGAGTTTAGAGTTTAGAGTTTAGAGTTTAGAGTTTAGAGTTTAGAGTTTAGAGTTTAGAGTTTAGAGTTTAATAAAATAACTCACAACTCCTAACTCATAACTCACAACTCATAACTCATAACTCATAACTCATAACTCCTAACTCATAACTCATAACTCATAACTCATAACTCATAACTCCTAACTCACAACTCATAACTCATAACTCATAACTCATTAAAATGGAACATCCTCTTCTGATGGCAGAGGAGGCTTTTCTGACCCACCATCACCTGTCTCATCTGTAGGTTTTCCAGAAAGGAATTGCACAGTAGTGGCGTTTATCTTAACTATAGACCTTTTCTGTCCCTCTTTATCCTCCCAGCGGTCTTGCCTTAGTTCTCCATCAACAAAAACACCGGATCCTTTTTTCAAATATTGATTGCAATTCTCTGCCGTTTTTCCCCAGGCAACAACAGAAAAAAAACTTGTTTCCTCCTTTGTCTCGCTCGACTGATTTTTATAGACCCTATTGACGGCTACACTAAGGTCAGCTACTGCCATTCCTGATGGAAGATATCTGAGTTCAGGATCCTTGGTCAGATTCCCCATGATTATCGCTTTTGAGTATCCCCTCATCTTTTTCCTCCTTTTCTATAATAGTCTTTTCTTCTTTTGGCTCTTCAGCTTCTTCTTGAATCGCTTCTTTTCTTCCTGTGGTAAGAAATCTCAAAACCTCTTCTTCTCGCCTGAGAAGATCTTCAATAGGCTTTATAACATCGCCTGGTGCTGTAAATTTTAGAATAAGGTAGAAGCCATCATTTTTCTTCTTGATGGGATACGCCAATCTTCTTGCTCCCCATTCCTCAGTCTTCTCAATAGCTCCACCCTTTTCAGAAATAGCAGACTTAATCCCTTTGAGAACCTTCTCCCTCTTCTTTCCCACTACATCAAACACAATCAATAGGTCATAGAAATTCATACTGTGGATTATATCATTATTTTGCCTTTTGGTCAATATATTTTTTATAAAATTGATAATAGACAAAATTATGCAAAGTAGATATAATATGTCAAATGTATGACATTTCAGACCTTCTTTTGATGTGCAAAGAAAAGGGTGCTTCAGACTTGCATCTTTCTTCAGGTGCATACCCGCTCCTTCGTATCCACGGTGAACTCATCCCTGTAGATGACCAGATATATGAAAAAGACAGGGTTCATCAAATGGTCTATGAGGTTCTCTCAGATGACAGGAAGGCACAGCTTGAGGAACACCACGAGATAGACTTTGCTGTTGAATTGGCTGAGGTGGGAAGGTTCAGGGTGAATGTCTTCTATCAAAGAAGGGGTGAGAGTGCCGCCTTTAGAATCATCCCTACAAGGATAAAGACCATAGAAGAGTTAGACCTTCCTCCAGTCATAAACAACCTTACACGGGCAAAGAAAGGGCTTATCTTAGTAACAGGTCCAACAGGCTCAGGAAAATCAACTACCTTAGCGGCAATGATTGACCTGCTCAATATAGAGAAGAAAGACCATATCCTGACCATAGAGGACCCGATTGAGTTTGTTCATGAAAACAAGGGTTGCCTTGTTAATCAAAGAGAGGTTGGACCACATACAAACTCCTTTGGCATAGCATTGCGCTCTGCACTCCGTGAAGACCCTGATATTATCCTTGTGGGTGAAATGCGGGATCTGGAGACTATCCAGATGGCATTAACTGCCGCAGAGACAGGTCATGTCGTCTTTGGCACTTTGCATACAAACTCTGCCTCTCAGACCGTAGATAGGATAGTGGATGTCTTTCCGCCACACCAGCAACAACAGATACGAACACAGCTCTCAGAAGCCTTAGTGGGTGTTGTCTCCCAAATCCTTATTCCCACTACTGATGGTCGGGGAAGGGCTTGTGCCTGCGAGATTATGATAGCAAATTCAGCCATAAAGAATCTTATCCGCGAGGGAAAGACCCATCAGATGCCATCTATTATTCAGACCGGGGCAAAGGAAGGGATGCAGTCTATGGACCAATGCCTGAAGACTTTAGTGATGAAAGGAAAAATTTCAAAGGATGAGGCAGTGCTCAGGGCTATTGATAAGTCTGCGTTTGGTGGAAGTGGTACATTGGGAGGAGCCTCGGGTGCAAGTGTAGCCAGGCCATCTTTTGGTCCAACACCCCCTCCACTTTCCCAGAGACCAGCAGGTGGTCCAGCACCACCGCTTTCTCCAAGACCCGCAGGTTGTCAACCGCCTCTTTCCACAGGACACACAAGTGTTCCAACGCAACCACCTATTTCTCCAAGTCCTGCTTCTACGCAATCCCCTATTTCTCCGAGACCCACACCTCCCCCAGGTCAACCCTTTAGACTTAACATTCCTTCAGGCTAAGTGACAAGAAAAGAATATAAACCACTGAGGCACAGAGTCACGGAGAAGAAGAAATACAAAAGCCCGAAAACCCTAAAAAATATTTTTGACACAGATTAACACTGATTTTCACTGATAAAAGTTAAAAATTATCTGTGTCTATCTGTGTAAATCGGTGTCTAATTTTTTATTTCTCTGTGTTCTCTGTGGTTAATTTTTATTTCAGATGGCTAAAGCATTACTTTTCCTCCTCCTCCTTTCCAATCTCGGTTTCTCCCTTGAGTTAAGGGTAAAGATTGCTCAAAGTTCTGTTGTTGATATTTCAGGCACAGGATATTTTGAGCTTTATGACGAAGATAACCTGATGGGCAGAAGGTATTCTGCACCCCTTCAGCTTAAAGCAACCGCAGGTGGAATATTGACATCCTCTTATGGTGAGTTTTTGGGACCGGTCTTTGTCTATCCACTTTCCAATAGCTATATCAAGATTGGAAACAGAAGGTATAGGGGCTTTTTTGAGATTAGAAGGCAGGGAGGCGGATTATTAGTCATAAACATAGTTGATATGGAAGAATATCTCCCAGGCATAATAAGAAGGGAGATTTCAACAGACTGGCCCATGGAGGCAATAAAGACGCAGGCTGTGCTTGCCCGAACTTATGCCTTAGTCAACCAGAAGCATAAGACTGAAGGCTTTGACCTCTGCTCAGATGTCCATTGTCAGGTCTATGGAGGAATGGAAGCAGAGGATAGGGTGGCTATACTCGCCTGTTCTGCTACAAAGAATGAGGTTCTTTGCTATAATGAAAAGCCTGCTCCTGTCTATTATCACGCCTGCTGTGGCGGCCTCATTTCAGATATAAGGGATGTCTGGGGGCCTAGCCTGCCATACCTCAAATCTATGGTCTGCCCATATTGCCAGGCATCTCCTCATTACAACTGGCAATGTAATCTAAGCTATGCCAATATTGCCAAAAAGATTGGGCTTTTCAAGGTTTCAAGGGTAGAAAGGACAGGGCAAGGCAGGGCAAAGGAGGTCGTTATCCATCACGAAGAAGGAAAAAAGGTTATCAAGGCTAATGACTTCAGAAATATGTTTGGCTCTAATCTGATAAAAAGCACATACTTTGAGATAGACCAGACCTGGGATGGGATACGGCTTATTGGAAAAGGCTGGGGACACGGTGTTGGGCTTTGCCAATGGGGAGCAAAAGGAATGGCAGGTCGAGGTGCAGACTACGAGGAGATACTCTCCTTCTACTTCCCAGGCTGCTTTATAAAAAAGTTAGACTTTGAATAAATGGTAACTATTTACCTAAGTGAAGTAAAAGGAGAAACACGAAAGCCCGAAAGGGAGAAATCCCGAAAGGGAAAAAGAGAGTTGAACCACAAAGCATCAGAGAAAGATGAAAATATTAAAAATTATTCTGAATAATTCTTCGTGTCCTTCGTGTTCTTCGTGGTTAAAAATATTTTTTCTGGTTTTCGTTCTTTCGGGGTTTCGTGATCATATTTTATTTCTCTAAAGGTTAATTTTACTTCAAATGGCTAAAGTGTTACAATAAATGAAGAAAATACCATTGCTTAGCATTATACTAACAGGGTTTTTTTTGACGCTCTTTTTCTATAATGTCTATCTTCCAGTCAATAGGTTTTCTATGGTTATTAAGAGTATTGATATCAAAAAAGGTATGGCTCTGATGGAGATTGCCAGGCTTCTGAAAGATGAAGGCTTAATTCGTGATGGGCTTTCCTTTGTAGCTTTAGCTGATGGAAAGGGGGATAGTCGTAAGATTCAGGCAGGTGAGTATCTACTCTCTCCTTCAATGAGCACGGCTCAGATTCTCAAGAAACTGGAAAATGGGGAAAGTGAAAAATCCTGTTTTACCATTCCAGAGGGATACAACCTGTTTCAGATAGCTGAGCTTTTATCAACAAAGGGATTTGTTTCAAAAAAGAGGTTTCTTTCCCTGACTAAAGATAAAGGGTTTCTTATAGGTTTAGGCATTCAAGCAGAAACAGCAGAAGGCTATCTATTTCCTGAAACATATTGTGTTTCAAAGGGTGCTGCTACTGAAGAAATAATTGAGATGATGGTTTCTGAGCTGAATAAAGTGCTTCCCCAGGAAAGAGTAGGTAATTCTGGTCTTTCTGTTTACCAATTACTCACCTTAGCCTCTATTATTGAAAAGGAGACAGGCTGCGTAAAAGAAAAAACCCTTGTCTCTGCTGTCTTTCATAATCGCTTAAAGGCTGGAATCCCCCTGTGTAGCTGTCCAACAGTAATCTATGCCCTATTGCCTGATTTTGATGGAAATCTGAAGAAAAAGGATTTAGAAATTGCATCTCCTTACAACACTTATAAACATAGAGGGCTTCCCCCGGGTCCAATCGCCAGCCCAGGATTTTCTTCCATCAAAGCCGCTATATATCCTGCTCCTTCTGACTATCTATACTTTGTCTCGATGAATAACGGCAGGCACAAGTTTTCCCGCACCCTATCCGAGCATCACCAGGCTACTTACAAATATCAATCGGGAAGATAATATGCTTATTAAAACAAAGTTGCTTTCTGCTTAAAAAGGAGATATAATTCTTTAACCGCGAATGAACGCGAATTAACGCTGATAAATTCTTTCCTTACTTCGTGTTCATTGGCGTTTATTAGCGTCCATTAGCGGTTATCCTATAACATAATCGTAAGTGTCTGAGTAGGAATAATATGAAAAGAATTATTGGATTTGCTTTAGTTTTTACTTCTATCTGCTTTGCAGATGCCATAATAGATGGAAGAGCCTTTTTTGCCAAGGGCAAGATAAAAGAGGCAAGGGCTATATTTTCTGAAGAGCTGAAGAGAAAGCCTTGTCCCGATCTTCTCTTTCTTTTAGCAGACTGTTACCAGAAAGAAGGCTTGTCTGCTTCCTACAAGAAGATAGACCTTACAGGTTGTCCACCATTTTATGAGTCAATAAGGGATGGCCTCTGGTATCTCTATCAGGGTTCATACACATTGGCTTATTCATCGTTTGAGGAGGTAAATTCTGAAAGTGCCTACTGCCTGATTGGAATGGGTATGGCAAGAAAGGCAGAGGGAAAACTATCTGAGGCAGAGAAACTATATCTTTCTGCAAAGGAAAAAGAACCTCTTTTGTCTCTCTCCTACCTCCATCTCTTTTGGTTATATTCAGCGAAAGGGGATGAGTCGCATGCTTCAGAGGTTCTCGCAGAGGGCATAACAAGAACACATTCTCCTGAGCTCCTCTATGAATTTTCTGGTTTGCTGCTAAAGGAGGGTAGTTTAAAGCCAGCATCTGGCGTTCTCTTAGAATTAGAAAGGCTTGAGCCAGATAATATCCTTATCAAGGAAAAGATTGCCCTTCTTCTTTTGAACAAAGGGGTTCCTTTAGAAGAGGTTCCAGCCAGAATAACTAGTAATGAAAGCGAGCGACTCTATCTTGAGGGAATGGTAGCCTTATCTTCTCAATTGTATATGACAGCTCTGCGAAGATTCTATAGTGTAGAAGAAAAAGAGCCCTCCTTATATTTAGTCAAATTGAGGAGGCTTTGGTTATACAAGGAGCTTTCCTTAAGAACAAAGGCAGAAATCCTCTATAAAGAGCTTATCAAGGAGCTTCCAGGGGATAGCCTGCCAGATGTGTTTATGAGCGACATCTATGGAAAGAAGGGTTCATATACTGAGGCACTTTTATTTGCAAAGAGGGCTGTTGTGAAAGAACCATTCTTTGACAGACCCTATTTTGCCCTGGGAAATGGGTATTATTACAATAACAGGTTTATTGAGGCTGTTCTTGCTTATCAGAAGGGGTTTTGGCTGACAAAGGACAGAAAAACCCTGAATATCTGGCTGGAGGAGGCGTTTGTAAATAAATACTTCCCATTGTTCTGCTTTGGATATACTGCTATCTGGATAGCCACCTTCTTCCTCCTTGCCCTGATTCACTACACAGGGATGTTCCTTATCAGGGGGTATCCTGCCTTAAAGAGGTATGTGATTAAAAAGAGATGGGTTTTCTATCTTTATTTTGGAAACTTTCTGGTGCTACTGCTCTCCTCTTTATTTGGCAAAGGTAGCTTTAAGTTCATTCCCTTAGACATGCTGAAAGAGGTTTTGCTCTTCTTGACCATCTTGCTCCCTGTAGGAATTCTTATACTTTTATTGGTATCTCTGCTAATCTCTTTTATCATCAAGATTCCAAAGGTGAGGATATATCTCTCCTTTATCCTTTTGGACTTCTCCTTAGATATTGCTATTATTTTGATGTTGGCCTCCTTTCTTCCTGCATTTACCGATCATCCTGTAATATTTGAGATACTTTCCATCGGCGTTATCATTTTTAGAAGGGGAAGACTTATTTTGCTCCTGGCACCAATAGCTATCTTTTGGTTCTGGTATAATGCCTCCATCTACAAGGGGTATTATCTGATAGAAGAGGGAAAGATTGATGAGGCCATCAGCCTTTTCAAAAAGAGGTTTTCTAATCTTGGTTTCATCCGCTGGCTTGAGCCGACATATAGCCATATGGCTTCGGCTGCATTTTTGGGGCAGATTACCGGTCTTATCAAGCAAAATAAATGGGAGGAGATTCCATCTGTCTGGAAACCTATTGAGAAAAGCCTGAGTGAATGGTGGCCACTAAACGATACCTCAGTCTTCTTATATCAGTGGACTAATCTGCTATTTCGGATTAAAAAAGGCGAATCTGTTGACGCAGAACTTCTCAAAATGTTTAAAATCCCTGAATATAAGAAGAGAAAAAGGGCAATCTATGCGCTTCTTGCCCTTTCTGAAGGGAAAAAAGACGAATATCTTTCTCAAATGGCAATCCTGCCCAAGGATAAAAACCTTGAGCTAATCATTGAAGAATTGCGGATCGTGGATCGCGAATTGCGGATTGAAGAAAAATAGATTTGCGATTAACGATTCGCAATTCGCGATTTTCTAAGGCTATGGTCAGGATAAGAATAGAAAGGAAATCGGGTAAAATTGTCTCATTCTCTGCAGAAGGGCATTCTGATTACAAAAGAAAGGGAGAAGATATTGTCTGTGCAGGTATTTCTTCCATTTTGCAGACAGCAGTTTTAGGGCTAAAAGAGTATCTAAAGGTTGATATTGAGCTAAAAAAGGGGATAGGAAATATGATGGTTAGGCTAAAAAGTTCTCCAGAAAAAGCCAGCCAGGCCATTCTTGAAACTATGTTGCTTGGATTATGGAAAATAGAGAAGGAGTATCCTGATAAAGTAAAAATTGAAACGGAGGAGATAAGATGAAAGATGTAAAAAAAGAGGGTGATTTTGTATTTTCACCTCGGACTGTAGCGGTCATAGGTGCCTCTACCCGTGAAAATACTGTGGGCAGGAGTATATTTACTAATATGCTCTTTTCTGGATATACAGGCATTGTCTATCCGGTAAATCCAAAGGCAAGGGGTATTTTGGGGGTTCGGGCGTATCACTCTGTCTGGGACATACCAGGAGAGGTGGATCTGGCAGTAATTATTGTGCCAGGTGTAGCTGTGCCTCAAGTTTTAGAGGAGTGTGGTGAAAAAGGGGTGAAGGCGGCGGTAATCATTACTGCTGGATTTAAGGAGGTTGGCCAGAAGGGTAAAGAGTTAGAGATGGCTGTGATTGAGGCTTCAAAGAAACATTCTATACCCCTTGTTGGGCCAAATTGCCTTGGTGTAATCAATACTGACCCGGAAATAAGGCTGAATGCCACCTTTGCTGCCACTATGCCCAAGCCAGGGAATATTGCCTTTATCTCTCAATCAGGGGCTTTAGGGGTAGCCGCTCTTGAGTATGCTTATGCAAATAATATCGGGCTTTCAAAGTTCGTCTCTATGGGCAACAAGGCTGACCTGAATGAGAATGATATGCTGGAAATCATCAAGGATGACCCCAAGACAGATGTTATCTTGCTCTATCTTGAGGATTTAAGTGAGCCAAAAAGGTTTATAGAATTAGCCAGAGAGATAACCATAAAAAGAAAGCCAATTTTAGCCATAAAATCAGGCAGGACTATGGAAGGGGCAAAGGCTGCCTCTTCGCATACAGGTGCCTTAGCCAGCTCTGATGAGGTTTATGACAGCCTCTTTCATCAGTGCGGTGTCCTACGGGTAGAGACCTTTGAGGAGATGTTTGACTATGCCAGGGCATTTGCCAATCAACCCCTGCCAAAAGGTAATAGAATTGCTATCGTTACCAATGCTGGGGGTCCTGGAATAATGGCTACTGATGCCTGTATCAGATATGGCTTACAATTAGCCTCCTTTGATACAAAAACTACTGAAACCCTGAAGAACGGGCTTCCTTCGACAGCAAACATAAATAATCCTGTAGATGTCATCGGAGATGCCAGGGAAGACAGATATAAAATTGCCATGGAGGCTGTCCTGGCGGATGAGAATGTAGATGGAGTGATTGTCATATCTACACTTCAGGCAATGACCTCTATCAAGGAGATTAGTCTGGTCATTGGTGAGGTTACGGCTAAATATCAAATACCTGTCTTAGTCTGTTATATGGGAGTAACCGACATCTCTGATGCCTTGAATGCTCTTGATGAAAAGCATATTCCGCACTATAAATTTCCAGAGGCAGCAGCCAGGGCTATGGCAAGTATGGCTGAATATTCTCATTGGTTGACACGAAAGCGAACAGAGGTCAGGGTATTCGCTGATGTTGATAAAGCAAGGGTAGAGGAGATAATTGCCGAAGCTAAAAGCCAAAAGAGGGCCTTTTTACCAGAACCACTCTCCCATAGCATCCTGAAGGCTTATGGATTTCCGATGATAGAGTCACGAGTAGCCAAAAATGAAGAAGAATGTTTGCAGTCTGCTCAGGAAATCGGCTATCCTGTGGTTTTGAAGATAGTCTCTCCGGATATTATTCATAAGGTTGATGTTGGCGGTGTCCGAGTAAACATCAAAAATGAAACAGAGCTAAAAGATGCCTGCAGAGGGATTTCAGAGAGCGTCAAATCCATAAAACCAGAGGCAGAGATTTGGGGATTTTTTGTCCAGAAAATGGCAGACAAAGGAAAGGAGACAATCATTGGTATGCATAAGGACCCGCTCTTTGGCAACCTGCTTATGTTTGGTCTGGGTGGTATCTATGTTGAGATATTAAAGGATGTTAGCTTCAGGATGGCACCCATCCGTGAATTAGGAACGCATCGGATGATAGAAGAGATACGCAGTCATAAGATATTGGAAGGGTTCAGGGGTGAGAAACCATCAGATATTGCCTCTATTGCTGAATGTATAGGTAGACTATCCCAGTTAGTTACTGACTTTCCTGAGATAGAGGAGTTAGACATCAATCCCCTGCTTGTCTTCGAAAAGGGTGCCAAGGTTGTAGATGCACGGATTTTAATTGACATATAGGAAGAGATAGTCCATCAAGACTGATTTGAGGGTATATCCGAACTTGAGTGTGGGTATGAAGGAGTTAGGTGAAATGGGGCGACAAATATAATAGATAGGGAGGTAAAATATGGCAAAAAGAGTTGAAGAGATTATTGCTTATGGTGGTAAAGAAGGTCAGATGTCTGGTTTGGGGACATTCTTTCTCATTATTGGGATTTTGGGTCTCATTGCTTCTGTTGTTGTTTCGGGGTTTGTCACAAAAACATCATCATACTCTAATTGGGGAGAGGATGGAATATTGTCAATTTGGATTGCCGCCGGTATAGTTGGTCTTATCCAAGGAATAGCACTTTTTGTGGTATTGAATGCCGGAGCTGAAGTTATTAGGCTTCTAAAAAAACTAAACGGGTTAAAGTTTGGTGGTGAGATTTCTGAACCTGATGCAAAAACTCACTTAAAATGTTCAGAATGCGGCAATTTTGTATTAGCCATAGACAAATATGATACTAAATGTAGAAAATGTGGCGAAGAATTTGAATCTATTAAAAAAGAAGAAGCGTAACTTTGGCTAACAACGTGTTTGCAGTTTGCTATCGCTCACCCAAATTTTGCTTCGCAAAAACTTTTTTTATGTTGAGAACGTTGGGCGACATGTACCACAATAATTATTTATAAAGGCAGAAGATATGGTTAAACTTCGTATCTACATAGATACATCTGTAATCGGCGGCTGTTTTGATGATGAATTCAAAATGTATTCAAATCTATTATTTGATGAATTCAAATCGGATGAGAAAAGAATCGTAATTTCTGACATAGTGTTATCTGAACTTGAAGGAGCACCTAAAAATGTGAAGGAGGTGTTGAACAATGTTTCTTATGACAACATTGAATATGTTTTTCTCAATGAAGAATCAATAGCTCTTGCTGATATTTACTTGAAAGAGGAAGTGATTGCAGAGAGTAGCATTTCTGATGCCAGACACATAGCAATCGCAACAGTGGAAAGAGTAGATGTTTTGGTAAGTTGGAATTTCAAGCATATCGTAAATTTGAATCGCATTCATTTAATAAACTCCATAAATCTCAAGATGGGGTATCCTATGCTTGAAATTAGAAGTCCCACGGAGGTTATTTATGAAGGATAAAAAATTTGATGCCGTTGAAATGAAACGAAGGCTACAAAAAGAAGCTGAACAAAAGCTATCTCAACTTTCTAAAAAAGAACAACTTGAGCTTTTGTCTAAGAAATTTGGACATTTGAAAAAAAAGCAAAAGATGGCACACGCCGCTTAACACAAGCAAAAAACTGTATCAAAGGATGAGAATGTAGATGGAGTGATTGTCATCTCTACACTTCAGGCAATGACCTCTATCAAGGAGATTAGTTTGGTCATTGGTGAGGTTACTGCCAGACATCAAATACCCGTCTTAGTCTGTTATATGGGAGTAACCGACATCTCTGATGCCTTGAAGATTCTTGACGAAAGACATATTCCGCACTATAAATTTCCAGAGGCAGCAGCCAGGGCTATGGCAAGTATGGCTGAATATTCTCATTGGTTGACACGAAAGCGAACAGAGGTCAAGGTATTCGCTGATGTTGATAAAGCAAGGGTAGAAGAGATACTTGCCGAAGCAAGAAGCCAAAAGAGAGCCTTTTTACCAGAACCACTCTCCCATAGCATCCTGAAGGCTTATGGATTTCCGATGATAGAGTCACGAGTAGCCAAAAATGAAGAAGAATGGTAACTATTTACCCAATTGAAGTGCAAGAAAAGAATATAAACCACGGAGGCACAGAGGTCACGGAGAGAATTCATTGCAAAATGCAAAATTAGCAATTAGCATTTTACAATGATAATTTTG
>Ga0180007_10006308_pt1 | contig 11632 bp, 10 predicted proteins | sample MM_PC_MetaG_FD_121122 | JGI IMG/M metagenome (GOLD analysis project Ga0180007, IMG submission 121122) | Groundwater microbial communities from the Aspo Hard Rock Laboratory (HRL) deep subsurface site, Sweden - MM_PC_MetaG | ecosystem: Environmental > Aquatic > Deep subsurface > Groundwater...
TGTCCCGAAGTATCGGGACATAGTCGAGAACTGATGCTTTTGCTTCTCGACTCCCTTCGGTCGCTCGAAGAATATTGTTCAAAATATTCAAAAGTCAGCAAACTATTTTACAGTATCCATAGTCTTACAGTTTGCCCGCGGCCATCAGGATAAATACCATTACGAAGAGGGCCACTGTTTCTATTACTCCCAGAACCATCAGGTAATTTCCAAAGCCTTTGCCGGTTTCAGCCATGGCATCAGCTGCCGCAGCGCCTGCTTTTCCCTGCATCCATGCTGACATGCCCATCGCAAACCCGCTTAATATGCCAGCGCCTGCCATAAACTGTCCTTTATTGGCCATATCTATCAAGGCGTTCATGACTATCATGCCGTAAATAGTCTGTGAGAGAGGAGCACCGACAAATGCCGTAAGTATAAAAGGCGCGTTTTTGTTCTGCGCAAAACATTTTTTCCACGCCCCCACAGCAGCCATGCCTGCCGCTCCCGCGCCAAGCGCTGAACCCGCCGCCGCCAATGCCAAAGCTCCTGCCGCGCCAAGATCCTTAAACTGTAATAAAGTATTAGCGTCCATTTTTAATCTCCTTTCCCTCTAAAGGGTGAATATTCTATTCCTGACCATTCCATATTCAAGTGACTGGAAAACTCAAGCACATTAAGGCGCACGCCATGGACAAGGATAGCCATTGCTCCCAGCGCAATATTCAAAGTATGCCCCAACAATAGGATAAGCGCGGTAAAAAACCCGGCGAAAAAATTTCCATGCCCTATTCCTGCCGCCATCTGGTTAAACGCGTCAGCCACTGCCACTGTCGCCGTGCCTACGGCAAATAATCGTATATAAGAAACAATGTCGGTAAAACTATTGATTATATTCATAAGGAGGCTGCCCGCGCCTGAGGCAATAGTCTTAAAAATGTTCCTGCTGGGGTTGGTGCATAAAACTATCAGCGCCGAGCCGGAGGCAAAAAGCCATTTTGCCTGATACGGGAAAATCTCTCCAAGGATAAGTAACCTGGCGAGAAAATACGCTGCCCACAATATAAATATCCATCCTATCTCGGAAAATGCCTTAAGTGACGGCATTTTGCGTATAAATTTCCACGCGTGAGCGATACTTAGATGAAACGCTCCTATGTAAAAACATATTGCCTGAACATTTTTATCCGTCCTCAAAAAAGGCATAAGAGGCTTTATCCTTTGCGACAACCATGCCTGGCCGAAAAAAGTCCCCGTAAGCGCGCCCCATATAATCGCGCATCCGGCTAAAACATATATAAGAAAAAATACCGATCTATCCGGGACTTTTTTCGCGAATTTTACATGACAAAAAATATTCGCCAATAAAAATAAAACCCCATACCCAGCATCACCTATAAGCATCCCGAAGAACACTGAGAAAAATATCAGGAACCAAAAACTTATATCTACTTCTTTATATCCGGGTAAAGTCTTTATGATATTGAACACCGGCTTTATTATTTCTACCCACCTTGGATTTTTTATGAGTGTCGGGACTTTATCGCCCTCAGCAGGGTTTTCTATTAAAAGGCCCCATTTCTCCTCAGCCGCCAGTCTTTCCAGAAAATCAACTTTATGGACAGGTAAATAGCCTTTCAAACAGGATATCCTGCCAAAATCGCCTTTTCCGGCAAGGGCTTTATTAAATTCGATCAAAAATTCAAGCCGTTTTTTGTCAGAATACAACACGTTTTTATATACGGCTAGTTTCTGTAGTTTAATATTTACTGTTTTCAACCTCTCTTCTTCTTGATCCCGCAGAGCGATCATTTCCCCTAAGCTCTTGTCAGGCAGGTCCAGTGTTTTGAAGGGAAGTGGTTCGTCTTTTCTTGATATAACCACACAATAAGAAACTTTGTTTTTCCTTGATATCTCTTCAAGGATCACATCTTTCGGCAACTCCGGTATATTAGTTTTGATGAGTTTACAAAGCCTTGCGGAGAGGCCTTTGTTTTCCATTTCACCTATCAATTCCGGATCAAAATCCCCCCATTCTTTCCATTCGCCTATGATCTTTCCTATAGATTTTACATCCTCAAGTATTGTCTCTTTCTCGTCAAAAATACGCAGTATTTCACTGACAAGAAAATCCGTCTCAGCTATGCCGGTATCCTGTTCCGCCGAATCCGGCAATAACGCTATAGCCTCTGAAATAGCCCTGTGTTTTTCTTCCAGCACGGAAACGTCTTCGCTTTTAGGGGCCTGTTGGTGCTCTATATGCAAGACCCCTGCCCTGCCAAGAGTTTTTAACGCGGACCCAGCATCCTTGGCTTGGGTCAATATCGAGATTTTTTTCATGTCTACTATCATACCAGAACACCCTCTGAAACCATTTTTTCAATCTTGCTCTTAGCTATTTTTGAACGCCCTACGGCATTTGTCTGCTGGTCCCCGAGATATATCCTTATAAGGCGGCTGTTTTCTTTGCACTCGGGTATTTTTACTTTTTCGAACAAGTTGACCCTTTGCGTAGTTATGCTAAGCTCCTGCCCTAAGATAGCTATCTGCTCTTTGAATATTTTCTCTTCCTCAATTAGCACGACTATTTGCCTTATTTTTTCTATCGCGGTATCTATCCATAAAGGCGTCAGGAACAGATCATACTCCGGTGTCTCAAAATTCGCGGCCTCGAAAATAGGTATGTCCACTCCGGCAATATTTAAAATTCCGCGGGATATGCTTTTAGGCGTGGCCCACTTTGCGACAAGATCTCCTGCTTCGTTTAAAAGCCCGGCCCAATCATTTATCTCGCCTTCTATGGTATCTATTTCCTGTATCTTAAAGTCTAATCTCTCACGAATATGCCGTATCTCGAGCTGCAATTGTTGTTTTTTGAGCCGTAAAATAGGGAGGTAGCGCTCAAACTGCTGCAGCGCGTCGCGTTGTCTTTTTAGTTCTCCTTTTGTGAATTTTATCTTTGCCATTTAAGCTATCAGCTTTCAGCTGTCAGATTTCAGCTCATTGATTGCCGAAAACTGACATATTATGGCTTATTTTTTTGGCCAGAATTCATCTATAAGTTCCGACTTTATTCCCGTCTCGAACGGTTCAAAGTGTTTGGCCATGATCTCCCATCCCATATCCAGGGCCTTCTCGAGAGACATGTTAACCGATAGATCCATCATTTTTTGCTCGAAATCATGCCCATAGCTCAAAAGTTTTTTATCCCAGCCAGCCATACGAAATCCCATTGCCTGTTTTTCCAGGGTCGAGCGGTAGTCCGCGAACAACTGGATCATTCTGTTCATGATGACCCTGTGGTCTTTTCTAGTGTCTCCGTTTACCTGTTGTTTTAGGCGGCTGAGAGAACCAAAAGGCTCTATGGAACCATTCCTGAGATAGAACTGGCCTTCGGTTATATAACCTGTATTGTCAGGCACGGGATGAGTAACATCATCGCCGGGCATTGTGGTGACCGCGAGTATAGTTATAGAACCTGCCGTGTCAAAGTCCACTGCCTTTTCATAACGGCTTGCGAGCTGGCTGTACAGGTCTCCGGGATAACCCCTGTTAGAAGGGACCTGCTCCATGGTAATCGATATCTCTTTTAGAGCGTCAGCGAAATTCGTCATGTCAGTAAGCAGGACGAGTACTCGCTTACCTTTAAGCGCGAACTCTTCCGCTACGGCAAGGCTCATGTCAGGGACAAGCAGGCATTCAACAGTGGGATCCGAAGCTGTGTGCACAAAAAATATAGACCTCGAAAGAGAACCGTGTTTCTCGAGAGTATCCCTGAAGAAAAGATAATCATCATATTTCAGGCCCATGCCCCCGAGAATGATCAGATCCACTTCAGCCTGCATGGCTATACGCGCGAGGACATCATTATACGGCTCTCCGGGCACAGAAAATATCGGCAGTTTCTGTGACTCGACGAGAGAATTAAATATGTCTATCATCGGTATTCCGGTGCGCACCATTTTACGCGGGATGATCCTTTTTGCCGGATTTACCGGCGGGCCTCCTATTTCTATCATATTTTCATCAAGGACAGGCCCATTATCCCTGGGAATCCCAGCGCCGTTAAATATGCGGCCCAATAGATTTTCGCTAAAAGATACTCTCATGGGATGCCCTAAAAATCTCACTTTGTCACCTGTGGACACTCCTCGGCTCCCGGCAAATACCTGCAAGTACACGCGTTCGCCGTCCATACGTATTACCTGGGCAAGTGATTTTCCGGTTTTTGACGATATTTCGGCAAGGTCTTTATATCCTATGCCTGTCGCCTCGACCGTTACCACATTTCCGGCTATCTGTATTATCCTGTTATATATTTTCTGCATTCCTTTTCCTTTTCAGCGAACGCGTCTGTTTTCCACTCAATAGAATTCCATTCTATGAATTTCTGCCTAAGGCGCTGGAAAAATTTCCTGGCAGCGTCTTTGCTCTCAAATTTAAAATCATGCTCCATTATTTCATGTATAACATTAAACGCGTGTTTCTGCCTGTCCTCGGCAGTGGCGGCATCGACCTTATCGAACGCGTTCTGCTGTAAATAAACCGCGTCTAAGAATTCAGCTTTAAGATAAGTGATAAAATCCGAGATGAGCGTGCCTTCCTCGCCTACGACGCTCATCATCCTGTCCACTTCATTGCCTTTCCGTAAAATTGCTTTAACCTTTAATATCTGTTTGGCATCAATGAAACTATCATATTTACTCCAGCTTTCCAAAGGGTCGATTGCTGGATATCTTCTGGCGTCTGACCTGGACCGCGAAAGTCCGTGAAACGCGCCTACTACCTTGAGGGTAGCCTGGGTAACAGGTTCTTCAAAGTTCCCTCCTGCCGGACTTACCGTGCCGCCAATAGTAACTGAACTTGTTTTTCCGTCATGCAGCCTCACAAAGCCCGCGCGTTCATAAAAAGACGCTATCCTTGTCTCAAGATATGCAGGGAATGCCTCCTCCCCGGGGATCTCTTCGAGCCTGCCTGACATCTCGCGCATCGCCTGGGCCCAGCGTGAAGTAGAATCCGCCAATAACAGGACATTCAATCCCATCTGGCGGTAATATTCCGCTATGGTAACGGCTGTATAAACACTGGATTCCCTCGCGGCAACAGGCATTGAACTGGTGTTACAAATAATAACAGTGCGTTCCATCAATGGCCTCGACGTCTTGGGATCCACCAGTTCAGGGAACGTCCTGAGGGTCTCTACGACCTCTCCCGCCCTTTCTCCGCACGCCGCTATAACGACAATATCTATGTCCGCGTGTTTACTTATCAATTGTTGCAAAACAGTCTTGCCTGAACCAAAAGGCCCCGGCACGCAATAAGTGCCTCCGAGCGCGACAGGCATTAATGTGTCTATTATCCTTATTTTCGTAACGAGGGGTTTTGAGGGTTTTAATTTTTCAGCATACGCTGTTATCGGTATCTTTACAGGCCAAGTTTGCTGCATGGCCGCTTTATATATATTGCCGCGGCTGTCTTTTAATTTAGCGACAGCATGTTTAAGGTCATATTTTCCTTTACCCGCTATCTGGTCTATTTCCATTTCCCCGTCCAGGGAAAACGGCGCCATTATCCAATGCTCAAAAATACCTTCTTTTACAGAGCCTAGTTTTGAGCCGGCTCTTACTTTGTCGCCTTTTTTTGCCGACGGTGTAAATTCCCATTTTGCCTCATCAGGCAAAGCCTCCAGGTAAACCCCTCTCTTAAGGAAAAACCCGCATTTTTCAGCCAGCTGAGGTAAAGGGTTCTGAAGCCCGTCAAATATCTGCCCTAAAAGCCCTGGTCCTAATTCAACGGAAAGCAGCTCACCGGTAAATTCAACGTCGCCTCCTATTGTAATGCCCTTAGTATCTTCGTAGACCTGAAGCTCGGCTTTTTTGCCTCTCACGCGTATAACTTCTGATTTCAGCCTCTCGCTTCCATGGACAACATAAGCGACTTCATTCTGTACAACATAGTCATCAAATTCCGCGATCACCATGTTGCCGTTAACCCCTACTATCTTCCCTGTCCTCTTCTCGACCATTTTATCCTCTGATAATATCCTCTAAAATCCTTGTCCCGTCTTCTTTATTTATGGCCTGCCATCTTTCCAGTATCTTTAATTTCAGCACATATGTTATTAAAAAATCAATATCAAAATAATGCTCCCTGCCCAGATCCTCGGCCTTGTCCCATCTTACCCTGTCAAGGTAACGTTCGGCTTCTATGGGAGAATCCTGGCTTATAGCCCAATGGGCAAAACCCGTCTCAAACGGATTTGAATAACCATCCCCGCGGATATATTTTGACGGGTCCTTCGCTGACCTGGCTGCTCTCTGTTTAGCTACTTCATTCCTAAGCGCGGTTTCAAAGCGCTTCCATTCCGTTAAAGTTAAGCATGAATTTTCATTAATAGCATGTGCATCCGCTACAGAATCTTCGATAGTAACCATGTCGCGGCTGTCCAATTGCCCGCGGCATAGTTCAAGAAAGTCAGCGACGGAAAAAGGCAATTTGGCGCCAAATTCGAGCATAGGTAAACTTACGGCAAGATAATAATATTCTCTCATTTTAATATTTTCTGGACCTCAGGATTAAGGTACGCGGAAAGGGCCTCTTTTAATCCTTCGTCCGTAAAGTCAAAAAACGATTTCCCTTTATCAAAACTTATGGAAAAGCCCGCGTTAATATTCTGCGCCGGTTTAAGTTCTAATCCGGACTTGATACTTTCTTTTAATTTAGCTGTAAATGATTTATTAAGCTTCTCGAGATCGGCGCTGTTTAACAAAACTTTTATATCCGAAACTTTGCCGCCTTTCCCCGCATATCCTTCTATGAGATCTTTCAATATCCCCGCAATGTCCTCGGGAGATAATGCTTTGGCGGCGTCAGCGGCTATGATCTTGTCGAGCGTTTTTCTTATCTCGTCCTTGAGCGAAAGCATAAGGTCTCTTGCCGCCTGTTTTAACGCCCTTTCAACTGATTCTTTTGTCTTGCTTGCTTCGACTCTGGCATTCTCGATTATCTTGTTCGCCTCTTTTTTAGCGTCCTTGAGGGTTGTTTCCGCATTCTTTCTCGCCTCGGCATCTATTGTCCGTGCCTTTTCCTCAGCGCGCTTCAACCCTTCTTCATTGATCTTATTAAGTAGTTCTTTTAATTTTTCCGACATAACGCCTCTCCATCATCTTAACTTCACAACAGTGCATTGCAGTTTTGTGAAGTTAAGAGGTTACGAGCTTACCTGCTGCCTGGTTTCGTTATTTCTATACCTTTCTCGCACAAAGGACAATTTTCCGGGGGGAAAACCGGGAGATCTAAATTTATCAGACTGGCTGACCTTACGCCAAAATCAATATCTTTTCCGCTTCTATTCACAATACTTCCTACGCCTACTACTTTGGCGCCATAGGATCTCACGACCTCAAGGACTTCTTTTGTGGATAATCCTGTGGTTATCACATCCTCGACAACCAAAACCCTGTCATCAGGCTTGATTGTAAATCCTCTCTTTAAAACCATTTTTCCGTCTTTTCGCTCTGTAAACATAGAGCGCACGCCAAGGGCCCTGGCAGTTTCATATGAAACCGTTACTCCTCCAAGCGCCGGAGCAACAACGCACGTAGGCTTGGCGTCCTTAAAAAGTGCTGCCAACTTAGCGCATAATCCGCCCGCGTACTCAGGATACTGCAAAACAAGCGCGCACTGCAGATAGTCACCGCTATGCAGGCCGCTCGACAGCCTAAAATGCCCCTTTAAAAGCGCGCCCGTGTTCGTAAAAATGTCCAATATCTCTTTGTCCTTCAAAATCAGACTCCTCTTATTCTTAATTTTTAATGATAACATACGGCTGATAAAAACACAAACTCTTTATTGTATGCTTTTTTATCATATCTATAGAAATGGAATGAAACAGTGGCGGGCCTTAAAAAGACTATATAGAAGAAGCCGCGGGATCCCCTGTGATGTTCAATTCGCTTTTTATACCTGTGCCCAGGACGCCGTTCTGCGCTAATTCCCGGTCATTCGGCAGAGATAAATCTTTTGTTTCCTGTTCCAGGTTGTCAAATATATAATTAAAGTTCATGCGTCTGGTTTTTTTACCCAGATAATCAAATAATCCCCTTATAAATTTAGAGACGTCGTAATTAAATATTACTTTATCATCACCTATATCGATTGCTTCTGTGTTAAATTTCGCGCGTAACGCGTCGTCTCTATCTAAAACCTCTTTTAATATAGGGTCAGTTTTATCCAGCATAAAATCGCTTGATACCGCTATATTCACATAGCCCAAATTATCTGATATATTCTCTATACTATTCGCCAGCTCTCCAAAACTGACATATTTCTCCGGTATAAGTATCATCACTGACTCCCTGGTCGTCTCTATGATAGTCCTTAGTTCATCCGGATAATTCTCTATGCCGGGCTGTTTTCGTCCGCATGCTGAAACCATTATTTTTGACGGCAGGTCAAATTCCGCAGAGGATAATAAATGCTTGCTCGCACTAAGAAGGGAAGAATGTGTCCTGGTAGAGATAGCCTGAGAATAAAAAAGTTCCCTCGCCGCGCCTTCTTTCGTATACTCCCCTGAATATGTTCTTATCGCGTCTTTCCCGGGTAAAAACTTTACACCTTCCATACCAAGCACGCCTAATTCGGCAAGCTCTTTGTCGATATAGATATCTTTCAGGTTTTTTTCCGCATAAACTTCCTTGCAAGGCTTTGCTTCTACTTTATGTCCTCTCTTGTAATCCGGATAATAAAGAGCAAGGCCTGTTTTTCCTTCTTTTATAAGCTCCAGTGCTTTTTCGGAAAAAACATCGGCAAGGTAATCGTCAAAATAAAAATCTTCGACCCCATCAGTTTCCTTCTGCGGAGATGCCCCTCTTGCAGGATACGTAATAGCGCCTCTTTCAACTTTCAGGTCTTTGCAAAACAGCTCTATGGCTCCGGCTGCATATAAAAAAACACCCCTCAATAAAACATTCCCATGAGCATCTCTTTGAGGGTTTTTTTGAAGTGTCGCGTATCTCTCAGCAAGATGAGGGTTCTTTTCCAATAATTCTCTGAACATTTCATCTTCTTCTGCGGAAAAACTGACACCTTCTGAAATATAGATATTCCTTGTACCACTTTCCTTTACTGCTTTTATAATATCTGACATTTTTACAGGTTGTTCAGGAGCTATTACCACTTTTGGATAAGGGCATCCTCTTGCGCAATCAAGAGCAAAAGAACCTGATTTTCTACCCATAACTTCTACTACAGACACAACATTCTTATGCGTTTCAGGATTCACAGAGAGCCACTTAGCTATTCTTTGCCCTAATATACACGCATTCCTATAACCAAACATTGCTGTCCGGAAATCATTATCTATACTCTTGCCCACGCCTATAGCCCTTATGGTATTATTACTCACGTCGGATATCTGTTCTACGCCTTTTATATGATCATTCCCTCCTGTTATGACCATGCCCTTTACATTGCCAAACCTTTCTACCATAATCTTAAGGTCATCATCACTTAATTTCCTTCTGCATGAACCAAGAACAGTGCTTGGCATTCCTCTCATGGCCTTGGCTAACTCAGGCGTTATTTCAACAAGATTATCGCGCCAGTTATCGCTTACCATTCCGTCATAACAATTCCTGACACCAACCGCTCTCAATCCTCTAGTGTGCGCCTTTTCTGCCACATCAGCAAGAAAAGTATTAAGCGCTACGTCTCCGCCTCCGGTACCCAGCACTATGGTATTCTTATCTAATATTACGGGTTCTTTTTTATATTCAAACAATAAATACGGATTTATCTGCACTGAATCAGAAGCCTTCTTAACTTTAATATTTTTTTTCGATTGATTAAAAATAGACCGCGGTCTAAGACATGAGTATGAACGTGCATTAAACATGGCAGTATTAGAATTGAATGAATTGAAATACAAAAATCCAGCCAAAGCGAATAAAACACAAGTAAATTTTACAATAACTTTTTTTCTCATTTTTAAAACTCTTGTTTTTTACGTTACATAAAAAATTGCCAAACTTAGTATCCTTAAATATTATATATAAATACCGGGTAGGGTCAAGAATTACTTTACGCTTTTAAATCGCCCCTTTAGAAAAAATATGACAGAATGGGTGAGACTGAAACTATCCGAGAATAGATTTTATGGTTTTGACAGGATTTTCCGCTTTCGTGACAGGACGTCCTATTACTATATAATCAGCACCTAATTCTAGGGCCTCTTTTGGGGTGGCTGTTCTCTTTTGATCGCCTTTTTCAGAATCTTCGGGCCTTACTCCAGGAGTTACTATTAAAAAATCCTTTCCTGTTTCTTTCCTGACAAGGCTTATTTCTTTAGGGGACGCTACTACTCCGTCAAGGCCTGATTCTTTTGTCAATCTCGCCAGGTTTAGAACCTGATTTTCAGGAGACGCATTTATTCCTGTCTGTTTTAACGCCGCGTTATCCATGCTGGTAAGCACGGTTACTCCTAAAATCCTTGGCCTATCCACGCCTAACTTCGCGCTCTCTTCTTCTGACCCTTCCACCGCTGCCTTCATCATTTCACTGCCTCCTGAGGCGTGAACATTGAACATAAATACTCCGAGGCGTGTAGCGACTTTCGCCGAACTTCGCACAGTATTGGGTATATCATGGAATTTCAGGTCAAGGAATATCTCCCTGTCATATTTTTTAACGATATCCAGGGCCTTTGGGCCGCATGAATAAAAAAGCTCCATGCCTACTTTGAACACTTTTACATAAGGGCTCAATAGGTCCAGAAGCCTCTCCAGTTCCTTTATTTTATTCACATCCAGCGCTACTATGATTTTTTCTTTGTCCATTTGTCTATCCCTTTTATTATTTTTTCGCATATGCCCGGCTCCACGAAATTGGCTGTTCCTACCTGCACTGCTTTTGCGCCCGCGAGCAAAAACTCTATCGCGTCTTCCGCGCTCATTATGCCGCCCATTCCTATGACAGGCTTATCAATGTTTTTGGCAACTTCCCAGACCATCCTCAACGCTATAGGCTTTATGCATGGGCCGCTCAAGCCTCCCGTAACATTCGCGAGTTTTGGTTTTTCGGTATTAATGTCGATAACCATGCCTAAAAAGGTGTTGACCAAACTCACGGCATCGCTTCCCGCATTGCACGCGCACTTTGCGATGCCCACGATATCGGTTACATTGGGCGATAATTTCGTGATTATTGTCTTATCCGTAGCTTTTCTTACTGCTTCCACAACCTCATAAGTGGCGTCAGGACATTGCGCGACTAATCCTTTTGCCTGAATATTAGGGCATGATATGTTTAGTTCAATACCGTCCACGGATTTTTCTTTGTCAAGCCTCTTTGCCAATCTTGAAAATTCTTCGGCATTATTGCCGGAGATACTTACGATGACAGATGTGCCTATTTTAGCGAGATATGGTAATTTTTCATTTATAAAATTTTCGATTCCCTCATTCTGCAGGCCTATAGCATTTAGCATGCCTGAAGCGGTTTCGCAGATCCTGGGCATTGGATTGCCTTGTCGCGGTTTTAAAGTAATAGTCTTTGTAACTATTGCTCCGAGTTTTTTAAGGTCCAGAAAATCTTCAAACTCCCTGGCATAGCCAAAAGTGCCTGAAGCAACCATAACCGGATTTTTTAATTTTAA
>Ga0180007_10006309_pt1 | contig 11631 bp, 15 predicted proteins | sample MM_PC_MetaG_FD_121122 | JGI IMG/M metagenome (GOLD analysis project Ga0180007, IMG submission 121122) | Groundwater microbial communities from the Aspo Hard Rock Laboratory (HRL) deep subsurface site, Sweden - MM_PC_MetaG | ecosystem: Environmental > Aquatic > Deep subsurface > Groundwater...
AAATGTTCTCAATGTATGATTTCTCAATACTGTCCGAGGGTTGGTGTGGGGAAGTCAAGGTAAGAATAAAAAATAAACAAAATCAACATATTTAATAAGTTATATACCTAGGCGCTGGAAACCGTCTATATGTCAATGGTTCTTCTCCATGAAAATAATTACGATTTTTCAGAGAAGCTAGGTCATCATTAAACCATTTATCATCTTCACGTTCGGATTCATTAAATCTATCTGCCATTTTTATATGATTTATTTAAATTAAAAGTATTTATAAATGTTACTATTAAGTGGTACCAAATAAAGATTATTTTGATTCAATTTGGGAAAAATAATAAAGATAACCATCTAAATCTATAAATTAATACAATTAAACTCACAACCTATCTTTAAGATTCCCTTCTATTAATAAATTTCTTAGCAAAGGAACTTGACACAGTCAGCTCCGAAACAATATCCAAAAACCTTATAACCTCAAATTCTATCCTAATTTAATCTACAGGAGTAGTAAAATGATAAGACAACCAATAGTAACAATTGCAGGGCATGTAGATCACGGAAAAACATCTATCCTTGATCAAATTAGAGGCAGCTCTGTCCAAGAAGGAGAAGCAGGAGGAATAACTCAAAAAATATCATTTACAAAATTCCCAGCAGATAAAATAAAATCAGGATGTGGATTATTAGATAAATACAATGTAGCTCTAGAAATCCCAGGATTCTTATTCATAGACACCCCAGGACACGCAGCATTTACAAATCTAAGAAAACGAGGAGGAAGTTTAGCAGACTTAGCAGTTCTAGTTATAGATATAAAAGAAGGAATAAAACCTCAAACAGCAGAAGTATTACAAATTCTAAAAAACTCAAAAACCCCTTTCATAATTGCCCTAAATAAATGTGACTTCATAAAAGGTTGGCCTCAGCAAAGCAAATCTGAAATAAAAGAAATCATAGAAACACTTCCACAAAATGCAAAACAAGAATTTGAAGAAAAATTTTATACTTTAATAGGAGCATTACAATCTCACGGATATGAATCTGATTTATATTACAAAGTTGAAGATTTCACTAAAAAAGTAGCAATGATACCAATGTCAGCAAAAACAGGCCAAGGAATTCAAGAATTATTAATGATGCTGTGTGGTTTATCTCAAAGATTCTTAAAACAAAGATTAAGCTTAGCAAAAGATGCAAAAGGAATAGCTCTAGAATTAAAAAAAGAAAAAGCCCAACAACATCTTGAAGCAATATTATACGACGGAGAACTAAAAGTGGGAGATAAAATCGCAATAGCAACATTTTCAGAAGAACCAATTATAGCAAAAATAAAATCTATCCAAGAAATCCAATCCCTATCTTTCAAATACAAAAATGCAGAAAAAGTAACAGCAGCTACTGGAATAAGAATCCAATTTTCAGAAAGAGAAGAAGTTCTCCCTGGAATGCCTTTCCAAATTTACAAAGACAATATTGAACAAATTCAAAAAGAATTCAAAAAAGAACTAGCAGAAGAAATCAAAACAGACAAACAAGGAATAATTATAAAAGCAGACTCTCTAGGAAGTCTAGAAGCACTATTAACTTTGTTAAAACAAGAAAACATAAAAGTTGTCAAAGCAGGAATCGGCTCAATTAAAAAATCAGACATAATCTCAGCTAAAGCAAATCAAGAACATGATCCACTAAACGCAATAATTCTAGGATTTAATGTAAAATTAGATGAAGAAGCAAAAGAAATCATGGGAAATGTTAAAGTATTAGAAGATGAAGTTGTCTACAAATTAATTGAAGATTTACAAAAATGGCAACAAGAATCAGCAAAAGAAATAGAAAAGCAAAAATTAATGGAACTAGCAACAGTATGCAAACTAAAAGTTCTTCCTGAATATGTTTTTAGAAATTCAAACCCAGCTGTTTTTGGAGTTAAAATTGAAGCAGGAAAATTAAAATCAAACACACCTCTAATTAATCAACTTGGGGAGGGCATAGCAAGAGTCAAAGCAATTCAAGCTGATAATAACTCTGTAGAAGAAGCAAGCCAAGGACAAGAAGTAGCAATTTCTCTTCCCGGAACAAACTATGAAAGACAAATTAAAGACAAAGTAACTCTATTATATTCAGATCTCGGAACAAAACAATTCAAAAAGTTCAAAGAAAACAAAGATGTTTTATCTCAATCAGAGATTCAAACTTTGCAGGAGATAAAATCAATCAAGCAAAAGAAAGATATGGGGTGGGGGGGTTAGAATGAAATTAGATTTCAAAAATAAGAAGATAATTGGAATGATTCATCTAATGCCCACAATGGGTTTTTATGTTTCATTTTACACAGCTACAGGACCCTCCACCATAAATTCAGAATCCATACTTTGCCATGCCCCTCTTGAATCATAATCTATATCAAACAAACCCTTTCCCAATCTAACCTTAACAGAATAGCCCTCACTCTCTCGGGGATTTGCTAATCCAAGTATCCTTGATTCACGGCAATATCTATCTAATGAATGCACTGTTTGAACAACTCCTTGGGGTAAACCAACATGTCCTTGAACATGTTCCATAATCCCTAAGAAATTACTGCGATCTTCAGAAAGAGTTGGCTCGGGATTCTCTGTGATTACTCTCGGAGATAAAGGAGGTCTAGGGGGTTTAGATTGTAGTCCTATAAGATAATCTTCTTCCATAAAAACTCCAGCACCATATCTTGCATTATACTCACCAAGATATTGCTTTAATAATAAAGCTCGTTCTAAAGAAGGTTCTTTTACTTCTGCTAGAGCAGCCTCTACCCTAGAAAGTTCTTCTCTTCTTCCAAACAAATTTTTTATCCATTTCATTTTTTCATTATTTAACCACTATTTAGTTATGAAAAGATACAGAATATAACCTATATAAATATAAGTTGTAGGAGAACAACTACAACACCAAAACATATAAAAAACCTAAATCTCTAAATAAAACATGGAAACAGAAATATTATCAAAACTAGGCCTGAATCAAAACCATATTCAGATATATATAACATTACTAAAAAAAGGAGAATCAACAGCAAACGAGATAGCATCATTAACAAAACTCCATAGGACTCATGTATATGATTTATTGGAAAGCTTAGAAAAAAGATCAATTGTGTCCTCAATAAAAAAAGAAAACAAAAAATTCTTCATAGGGGTAGAACCAAAGAAACTTGAATCACTTTTAGCAAAGAAACAAGAAGAATTAGATGAAAACAAAAAAGATCTAAGCGAGCTAATCCAAGACTTAAACAAAATAACCCATGAATCTAAAACAAAAGCTCTAGCCTCAATTTATCAAGAAAAACAAGGATTTATGTCTCAATTAAACGAGATATTAAGAACTCTAAAAAAAGGGGAAGAATATTTAGTTATGGGATTTACAGGGAAATCAGATGAAACACTAAAATACTTTCTTCCAGGTTTTGCAAAAAGAAGAATAGCACAAGGTGTAAAGAGAAGAATTATTATGGATAATGAACTAAGAGGAAAAGAACAAGGAAAACAAAAACTCCAACAAATAAGATTCCTTCCAAAAGATCAAAAAGTTCCCATGGGAATAATAACTTACAAAGACAAAGTAGTTATAGTAATTATTGAAGATGATTATATATCAATCAAAATAGAAAACCAAAAAATCGCTGATAATTTTAAAAAATACTTTGATCTTATTTGGAAGAGGAGTAAAAAATAACAAGAATCTTCAATCTATAACAACTAAAAACACCTAAACTTTATAAACTTTTCCCCTGTTATTACTACCCAGGGAAAACTTTAAATAGAAAAGCTTAGTATATTACTTTAAGAGGTAAAACCCAAAATTACCAAATTGGTAAAAACTAGACCGAAATATACTAATCAAGAATTCATAAAAGACCTCTGGTACTTCATTGGAAAAAGAAAAAAAGAATTCATTGGTTGGTCAATTATTCTAACAATAGGAACCTTACTCGGATTAGCAGGGCCTATAATTCTCGCTGAAATAATCAACTTCTTCACAAACAACACAGGACAATCAATCTCAGTATTCTATATATTATTAGGAATATATCTTGGCCGAGGAATCTTATACACAATTGTAAGACACACAGGAAAATACTTCATGGCTCTATTAACAAATAAATATCAAAAAGAACTCAAGGTAGAATCATTTGAAAAAGTAATTCAAAACGATTTATTCTGGCACGAAAAACAAAACACAGGAGAAAAAATCGAAAAAGTCAGCGGAGGTGAAAAAGCAATCGGAAACTTTATGAACTTTTACATAAACCAAGGATTAGGAGCAATAATAAGTCTAATAGCAATAATAATTATATTCTCATTCTTCAACATAAAATACGGAATAATAGCAATCCTCTTCATAATTATATACCTAGCAATAGAATACATAATGAACAAAAAAGTAGCAGAAAAAACTCTTGAGGCAAAAATAGCAAAAGAAAGAGCATCAGGAAAAGCATTTGAATTCTCTTCAAATATATCAACAATAAAATCTCTTGGAATTGAATCAGCTTCAAGCTCACAAATAGCAAGAAAAGAACAAAAACTTCTAGAAGCAAAAAAAGCAAAAAGAAAAGCATCTACAAAAAAATGGGTAGTAGTTCAATTAGTAGCAATCCTATTTTATTCTCTATTTATATTACTAGTTGGAAAAGATATTTTAGCAGGAGCAATGACAGTAGGAGCAATTGTAATCTACATTGATTACATAAGAAGACTTCAAGAAACACTAAACATGATATCAAGAGAATCCATGAATCTAATAAATATAAAATATTCAATGTACAGATTAATGCAGATTTACAAAGCAATTCCTCAAATAGATGAATCAAATACAAAAGATCTAAAAGATTGGAATGAAATAAAAATAAAAAATCTAGGATTCAAATACAAATCAGAAGAAGTTTTAGAGAATTTCAACTTAAATTTAAAAAAAGGACAAAAATTAGGAATAGTAGGAAAATCAGGTTCAGGAAAATCAACACTATTCAAATTATTACTAAAGTTATATCTACCAAAACAAGGAGCAATATATTTTGACAACAAACCAATAGAAAGTTTAACAAGAGATTCAATTTTAGAAAAATTCTCAATAGTCCCACAAGAAACAGAACTATTCAATCTAAGTATAAAACAAAACATAACAATCTCATCGCAAAACATAATAGATTATGATAAATATGATAAAGCAATTGAAGCAAGTCAATTAGACTCAGTAATTAAAAAACTAAAACTTAGAGACTTATCACTAATCGGAGAAAAAGGAATAAGATTATCAGGAGGAGAAAGACAAAGATTAGGAATAGCTAGAGCAATATACAAAGACTCAGATATAATAATATTTGATGAAGCAACCTCAAATTTAGATTATGAAACAGAAAAAAACATTCAAAAACAACTAGACAAACTTGAAAACAAAACACTAATAGTTTCAGCTCACAGGCTATCAACTCTTCAAAACATGGATCAAATCATAGTTTTAAGCAAAGGAAAAGTTATTGAAAAAGGAACATACAAAGAACTTATAAACAAAAAAGGTTATTTCTATGAATTATGGAAAAAACAAGAAAGAAAATGAAAAAACTTAAATACTTCCTATAACTAATTATAATATTAACTCCCCGGTATGGTCGCAAGACAATGCCGGGCTTACTATTCACAAAGTTTTAATACAATATTTCTTTTATTTATTGATGGACAAAAAAGAAAGAGTATCAATATACATCGATGGAAGCAATTTCTATAATAATATTAAATTAATAAAAAGAAAAAATGAGAGAGTTAATTATGCTAAATTAATAACTTTATTAGCAAAAGACAGAGAGATTATATCAATATTCTACTATGTTGCTCCATTAGACAAGCAATATAATTATCAAAAATATCTTGACCATGGGAAGTTTCTAAATTTTCTTAGGCAAATTCCAAAATTCAATGTGGTATTATGTGAATTAAAAAAAGAGGATAAAGCTTATGGTATAAAAGAAGATGATGTTCATCTAGCAGTTGATTTAGTAGGGGATGCTTACGAAAATAAATACGATACTGCAATAATTGTTAGTGGAGATGCTGATTTCCTTCCTGCAATAAAAAGAGTAAAAAAGATAAATAAAAAAGTAGAAAATGCTTATTTTAGATCAAGCTCCGCATATAAATTAAGAAATACTTGCAATTCATCAATTAAATTATATAAATTAGTTGGAGAGTTTATGGAAAAGAAAGATTCATAAAGCTCCAGTGCTGTCCGAAAACAGCACCGAGCGATTAATACTATTATATAATCAAAAACATATATAAATCTTGTGGTTAATAAAAGAATATGTCAATAAAAAAAACTCACAAAATTCCAACCCCTGAATTATTATCCCCAGTAGGAAACTTTCAAACCCTCCACGCCGCCATAAAAGCAGGATGTGATGCAGTATATCTAGGCCTAAAAGAATTCTCAATGAGAGATTCAGCAAAAAACTTCACATTAACAGAATTAAAAAAAGTTCATTCAGTCTGCTCCTCTTCAAACGTAAAACTTTACTTAACTCTAAATACAATCATATACTCAAACGAAATTCCTAAACTCTCAAAACTAATCCCTAAAGCTAAATCATTAGTTGACGCAATAATCTGCTGGGACCCTTCAGTAATCCAGCTATGTAAAAAATACAAAATTCCTTTCTTTATTTCAACACAAGCTTCAGTAAGCAATCAAGATTCAGCTAAGTTCTATAAAAAACTAGGAGCAAAAAGAATAATTCCTGCTCGAGAACTAAACATAAAGCAAATGAAACAATTATCAAAAATCATCCCAATAGAAATATTCTGTCACGGAGCTTTATGTGTTTCATATTCAGGACGTTGTTTCACTTCTCAATTTCTTCATTGTAAATCAGCAAACAGAGGAATGTGCCAACAACCATGCAGAGAATCATACACAATAACAGACAAAGACGGAAACAAACTAAAACTTGAAAACTCAAAAGTCATGTCTGCTAAAGACTTATGCACACTCCCATTTATAGATAAACTAAAACCTTTTGTTTCAAGTTTCAAAATAGAAGGAAGAAACAGAGATCCAGAATATGTTTTTGCAGTAACATCAGCATACAGACAAGCAATAGATAAAAAACTAACAAAATCAGAAATAAACAAATTATTAAAAGAACTGGAAAAAGTTTACAACCGTGGTTTCTCATTAGGATTTTATATAAACTCTCCAACTTCAGATGACTTATCAAAATCTGACCACGGAGAACAAACACAATCAAAACAATTCATAGGAAAAGTTTTCAAATTCTGGCCCAAACCAAAAGTCGCAGGAATACACCTCAATGCAGGCAAACTAAAAGTCGGAGATGAAATACTAATAATAGGAAAAGAAACCTTCATCCAAACAAAAATAATATCAATGGAAATTGATGGAAAATCTGTAAGTGAAATAAAAAAGGGAGAAGATGTGGGAATCAAACTTCCAAATAAAGTTAGAGTTAATGACGAAGTTTATTTGGTTGTTGAGAATAAATAAATTTCAGCAGATTTTTCATATCTAAAATTACTAATAATCCAACATTAATTATTTATAAACTCAACACTTCAAGAATTTTTTAGATTAACAATTTCTCTAAAAGCGAAAAACTGAGCAGAGGCGAGCGTTTGTAGTTCTATGAAACTATAATAATATGCCCCGACGAACTGCAAACACGAGAAGGATTTGAGCCATTATCATAAATCACTTCCTCCGAAAAGCCCAAGGAAAACTCAACCTCAACAAACACTGAATCTCCCCCTTATAAAAATACAAAGCAATAAGAGAAACCATAACAACTCCAATAATTCCAGAAATAACATAAACTTCATCTAACATTACAGCACCAACTACAATCAAAACAGTGAAAAAAGTAGTAGGCAAATTCCCAATAAAAGTAGCTAACAAATATTTCTTATAACTTATCTTAATAATCCCCCCCAAAAGATTAGGAATCATTGGAGGAACAAAAAATACCGTCGACAAAACAGTAATTGTCCTAAAAGTATTCTTTTCAATTATACCATCAATATCACACAACAATGTCCCTCTCTTCTTAAAATAATCTCTAGCATAATCTCTACCTAACCTTTTAGAAATATAAAAAACAATACTTGAACTTCCTATAATCCCAATCATAGCATAAATCAAAATTTCCCAAAAACCAAAAAAGAATGCTCCTGCAACAACTAATAGACTAACACTAAAAGCAAAAGTTGTCAAACCAATAAAAATCAAAATAAAAATCAACGCTCCAAAAAAATGACTATAAGAATAATAATTCAAAACACTCTCTAATAAATTAAATAAATAATCAGGAAAAAAAGCAATAAAAATCGAAACTAATAAAAAAGCTACAAAAATCCCAAATTTAGTTTTTTTATTCATGTAATTACAAAGATTTGTTATTATTAAAACTTAGTGAAATTACAAAATAATAGTCAAAATCAAATCAACAACAATAACAAAAACAGGAAGAACATCAATATTTTCCCAATCACTTCCTAAAATCCATTTATCTATCCATAAATATGTTACAGGAAATAAAACAAAAAATAAAGAAATCTGATAAAATCCCAAATTATCCAACATAGAAGAAATATAATTAACAAAAAACCAATTCACAAAAGGAAAAATAAAAACAAAAAGAAGCATAACAACAAGAGCCTTTTTCCAATGCTCAATAGGCCTAGGATTTTTATGAAATCTAAATTTCCATTTCTGAGTAAAAAACAAAACTCTAATCAGCTCAGCTAACAAAAAAGAAAGAATAACCGCATTTAAAATTGACAACCACCCCATAAAACATATTAGTCACAAAGCTTTTTAAATCTTCTAATTTACAGATTAGAATGAGTTAAAAAACGAGTCCAAAGTTTTTTAAAGCTACTTTTCAATAAAATATCATTAGAATGGCTTTTAAAATTAACATCTCAAATAAAGATGGAAAAACATACAAAATAGAAATAGAATCAGATTCTCTAGTTGGAAAGAAAATAGGTGAAACCATAAAAGGTGAAGAAATTGATACAAAACTAGTAGGTTATGAATTAGAAATAACAGGAACATCAGATTCAGCAGGATTCCCAGGATTAATAGATATTGACACACCTCAATTAACTAAAAAACTTGTTAAAAAAGGAGATGTTGGAATTAGAAAAATCCCAATGAAAGGTTTTAGAAAAAGAAAAACAGTTAGAGGAAACCAAATTTCAGAAAAAACTTCTCAAATTAATACTATAGTAAAAAAAGATGGAACTAAAAAATTAGAAGATATATTCAAAGCTGAACCTGCAGAAGGAGAACAAACAAAACCTGAAGTAGAAGCTCCTAAACAAGAATCTAAACCAGAAGAAAAACCAGCTGAACAACCAAAGGAAGCTTCAAAAAAAGAACCAAAAGAAACTCCTAAGCCTGAAGAAAAACCTACTGAACAACCTAATACTGATGTAAAAGAAAATAAGGAGGACACTAAATAATATCTAATTGTTGTGGGAGATAATAACAAAATTCGCGAGTTACAAACTATAATATAAAAACAAGCGAATTTTCAAGGGTGGAGGAAAGATATATAATAATAAAAATGGCACAAGAAGAAAAACCAACAGAAGAAAAGAAAGAAGTAAAAAAGAAAATAGAAAAAACAGGGAAAAAACCTCATAAAAATAAACCAGCTTCTAAAAAATACAAACATTACAAAGTAGAGGGTGATGAAGTAAAAAGAGATAAATACTGTCCAAGATGCGGACCAGGAACATTCTTAGCAAAACACAAAGCAAGAGTTTACTGTGGTAAATGCCACTATACTGAATTTATGAAAGAAGAAGCTAAGTAATCCAATTATAAATAAACTCTTTATTAAAACCAACCCCCCTATAAGGCTATATCCCAGATTAATTAAGTTTGGTCTTTTCATAATATATTCATCGGCGGAGCCGATGGTAATAGGGTGAGGAGGGTGGGATAAAAGACCAAACGTAAAAACAGAAACTTGGAATATAGCCCCCCCATAGTAACTTTTTTTAAAATTAATTAATAACTGGTGGGGGATAATATATGTGAGTGGAACGAGCCAAATTATAACTTAACTAATCAAAACATCCTAGAGATATTTTCCATCATTCTATCAAAACTTCCTTCAGGAAGCTGACTACAACCATAACCTATAGCTAAAACTCCAGCTGCAACAGCTCCAACATAAATTACTTTTTTCGCTCTTCTTTTAAAATCAATCCAAGCTAGAGCATCAAGAGTTTCTCTTTCATCAACAAATCCACATCCAAGATCATCATCTCTATCTTGATTATCCATATTTATCAATAATCTCAGAGTTTATAAAAATTATTATAGTACGCTCACAGGGTCTAAGTAAAAGAAAATCTTTTTCCTATATCCAACCAAATTTTTCCATCATGATAATCCCCACGATCATGAATCATATTATATCCTCTTTCATATAATAGTTTTTCTAATGCTCTAACAGGAGTAGCAATTAATCTTTTTCCATTTTCTCGACTATCCTCTGCAATAGTAGGGAATTCATAAACTTTATCTACCCATTCCCAAGCAGCTTGTGATCCGTCTTCTCCAATTCTATAACCTTCATGATCTAAAGGAAATCTTAGATTAAGAGCAACTGCTTTAACAGTAGCACAATCCGTAGTTTTCAAGAATTCGGCAATCCTATCTGTAACAACTTCTAAAGGAACATCAAATCTTGCTTCTTCAGGAGTTATTTCAAAAGTATGAACTGCCATCTTAAACTAATAAATTAAGGGTTTATAAGAATTATTATAATAGACTTACAGTGCCCCAATTTAGAAGAATCAAGATAATTTACTACAAGCTTGACCGCACGCTTCTAAAACTTTCAAAACATATCCAGGAACTAATTCATTAACTAAATGATGCGCAGTATACATCAAAGTAACTGCGGTAGGCAATACCAAAGCCCGTTTTACTGGATCTTCTCTTCCTACAGAATTATCATCTCTCTCTTGGATTTCCATCTTAATGTCCACCTCCAGAGGTATAAGCAATAACACCTCCAACAAATGCAACAATCCCAAGATAATAAAAAGCATTTACTGCAACAAGTCCTCTCCCAAGTATCTCTCCAGCAGTATCAGAAATTAACTCTCTTCTTGAAATTATTGAAATCTTAGGTCTATCTTGATTATCCATATTTATCAATAATCTCAGAGTTTATAAAAATTATCATAATGCAAAACATACCCACCATGCCCCAATTTAGAAGGGATGTAAATATGTTAAGAAAAAGCAACTAATATCCATACTGTACCAGAATTTAGACTGGTTGCAAATCATACTAACCACTTTTTTAAGAGTAAATAACATCTATATCGTACCGAATTTTAGACCGGGAACAAATCATATTTTTACTCTTTTTTATCTATATAGATCATAAAACCTCTAAACAAAATCAGAAATCATCTAACATTCGTTTAACATTTCAAACCCTTGAAGAGACTGAACAACCGATCAAAAAGAGTAGCTGAACAGTCTCTCCCGGGAAAAAAGAGGTGATAATAAAATGATGTTATAATACTATTTAAAGTTTTCGGTAATGTTACTCTT
>Ga0180007_10006311_pt1 | contig 11630 bp, 9 predicted proteins | sample MM_PC_MetaG_FD_121122 | JGI IMG/M metagenome (GOLD analysis project Ga0180007, IMG submission 121122) | Groundwater microbial communities from the Aspo Hard Rock Laboratory (HRL) deep subsurface site, Sweden - MM_PC_MetaG | ecosystem: Environmental > Aquatic > Deep subsurface > Groundwater...
AAGCAAGGCCTGATATTTACTAATGGTAACGAAAATGTTCTCGAAGATTTTGTTTATATAATAGGAAACAACTTTAAAGGTCATACCGTTAAAATAACAAACACAAAGTCTAGCGCAAATGCCACCTCGTTTTATGTCGGCAATAAAAATGGCACTAACAACGTTACCAGGTGGCTAAGAGAATTAGACTTAATTGGGTGCGGGTCTCATACTAAGTTTATTCCACAAGAATGCTACGCGTGGGACAACAAAGCAATAGCTAATTTAATTGGAGCCTATTTTGATTGTGACGGGGATGTGTATCCTAGGAATAACTCTATAGGATTTTGTTCTGTTTCCGAGACACTAATTAAAGACATACAGAGATTGTTGCTAAGATTTGGTATTTTATCTAACATTGAGAAGAGACATGTTTTTAATAGATATAAAGGCGAAAAAAGATTTGGTGTTGTGTGTAATTTATACGTTTATGGTATAGACAATCTCAAAAGATTTATAGAGAATATACCATCTATAAGTGGTAAATTAGACAAACTAGATTTAACAAAAAAAAGTAATTCCAACAACGACACAATACCAAAAGAGATTTGGGGGATTTATGAAAAAAAGTTCGGTGTTGAATCAAGATCACGACAACATAAAAGGTCCTACATAAAGAGATGTGCTCCTTCTAGAGAGAAACTAAACGTATTTGCAGAAGATTTTGGAATAGAAGACGCGAAAAAGCTTTCAGAGTCAGACATTTATTGGGACGAGGTTGTTTCTATAGAATCTGTTGGTACGCATGAGACGTATGCGATTGAAGTTCCAGAGTATCATAACTATTTAGACGATACGGTTATAACCCATAATACCTCCTTGAATGCAATATATTTACTTTTAAAGGCCATGCTTTACCCACAAAGATCTATTGGAATAATAGGGCCAGCATATAGGCAAGCACAATATGTATTTGACGAGATGGAAAAAATTTATGCAATATCTCCACATTTACGTAGCGCAATGGTTGGTCCTGTTACTAGGGGCAATAGCTCAACTAAGGCAAAGTTTAAAAACGGGTCTTTTATAGAAGGGCTTCCTATTGGACAAGACGGCGGCAGTAAAATCAAGGGCCGGCGCTACCAGTGTTTATCGTATGATGAACTTATTTTAACGAACAAAGGGCTAGAGAAAATTGGCGACATAGTAGAGAAATGCAAAAAGTCTCAATTTATATCCAAAAAGGGCGATTCACAAGGAATCAAAAAATATTTTAAAACATACGATACCGAACTTGTTCGTATACGTACAAAAAGAAACTATATGCTTTTGGGCTCCTGTGACCATCCAATTGAAATTGTACGAAATAACAACGATATTATTGAAGAATTAAATAATGTTCGTTCTGGAGATAGTGTTAAAATTTATTCGTATAATAAATGGCATCCTGCCAGTCTTGTTCCTATTAAACATAGAGACGGATTTTTTGGGAATATTAAATACGGTGGCGAATATAAACAACCAAAATATGTGGATGAAAAACTTGCCATGATATTAGGATATCTTGTTTCTGAGGGTAGCGTTTGTGGCTTAAGTTATTTTGAATTTACACAGAAAGATAAAGACATATGTAATCAATATGCTGATTTGTTTTATGATGTTTTTGGTATTAGGCCTAGTATTCTGCCGATATATAGCGAAGAATGTTTATTAAAACGCAACGTAAATCAGTGCTATCATGTTTTAAAAAGTTCCAGACATATTAGAGATTTGTTGCGTGATGTTGGGCTAGCAAGAACTAAGTCTGGCGAAAAAGAAGTGCCATCATGTATTTTAGAATCTCCTAAACATATTATTATTGCGTTTCTACGAGCGCTATTTGAAGGTGACGGAAGTGTTTCTGTACGTAATAATAAATTATCTATTTCTTATTGTTCAAAATCATTGGCTCTTTTACAACAAATTCAACAATTATTATTAATTTTTGGTGTCTATTCGTCTTTATCTTTGCCACATAGTAGATGCGGATATTTAAAATTTTACGGGATTGATGCGGCAAGGTATATAAAGAGTATTGGTTTTATTAAAAAACATGAAAAGGTTCTTGATTTTGTTAATGATAAGTTTCCCGTTTTGCCTGAAATAGATGATTTTCGTATTTTTCCTATTATAAGAAAAGAAACCATCAATAGAGAGGCTATTCTTTATGATGTAGAACTAAACGGTGATCATTTGTTTATGTCCAACGGGTTTGTTTCGCATAACTGCGTGCTTGTAGACGAAATGGCTCAAGTTACAGAGGACACAATTAACGTAGTTCTTTTGCCAATGATGATTATAAAAACATCTAAATCCGATAACCAAATGATCTTATCGTCTACCCCCCTCTACAAGGGCAATCATTTTTATCGTCATTATATTTCTCATAAAGAAGACATGGAGAAAGACCCAGCAAGTTATCATGTTAGTTCGTATAATTTTGTTGATATCGTTATTGCTAATGATCCAGATTTTGAAATTGACATGAAGTCTGTTGTTGCCGCTAGAAAAAGTCCTACGAATACTGATATTAAATTTATGATGGAATATGCTGGAGTATTTCCCGATGAATCTGAAGGATCATATTATCCGCAAATGCTTATAGATCAGTGTATACCAAGAGGATTAGTTGAACCTATTGAGATAGAGGTTTTTGGGGATCCACACGGAGTATACATAATGGGGGTTGATCCAGCTAGAGATCCCAAGGGGGATTATTTTTCATTACTTATTATAAAAGTTTTGTCTGGCACTAGGAAACATGTTGTAAAACAAATTTCTCATCAAGGTATTACATTTCAGAAAATGAGAGACATTATTAGACAACAGATACATGTTTTTAATTTTAATATAAGGGCCATATATTTAGGATTTGGTGGTGGAGGTTCGGCTTTGAAGGATTTGTTGGCTGAACCGTGGGATTCGACAGGGATGTCTAGTAACCCGATAGTAGACGTAGACGATAGAGACAACTATGGCGATGTACAGTGGAATAATGGGTTTAAGATTTTGCATATGGTAAAAGAAACCCAACCATTGAATGAACTCATGCACAGCATATTGAAATCAGATTTAGAACAACAGAGAACATTGTTTCCAATACCTATTCGCAAACATGAAAACCCACAAGTTGAAGCTATAGGCAGTGAACTCGCTATTCTTCATAATGAAATGGTTAGGATAAACGCTGAGAGCAGCGGTTTAGGTGTGAGATTTGTTACGCCACGTGGTTATAACGACGACAGATTATCTGCGTTGTTATATGCTAATTATGGCGCTTATGAACTTACAAAAAACGATCAGAGGCAAGAAATTAAAAAATTTCTACCTGTTGGATTTTGGGTGAAAAGAGGATGATTGGCTAATGCCTAAAAAAAAGAAAGTAGGAGACGTTGAATTTATAAACGTTGACATAAAAGACCCTAGTGATCTTCAGCTTCTAAAATCAATGACCAACAACACTCCGATTAGATTCAAGTATAATGGAGAGATGGCCATGGGTGTTGTTGTGCCACGCAGCAAGCCCAATCCGACAGAGTTCTTAAAAAATATTAAGGACTATAATTTAGATTCTGTTGATGACGCCAATATAGATAAGGTTATTGAACTTTGCCGTAAGATGGTGGTTTGGGAAGGTGTCGTCGGTACAATATTAGATTTGCTTATAGAACTTTCTGTTACCCCAATAAAAGTTACAAATCTTAAATCTGCAACCGCCAAAAAGATCGCCAAACATATGACACAAAATCTAAATATTGGTAACAATAATGTTACCCAGGGATTAAATGCCCACAATAAGTTAACTGCTGCCGAATATTTTGTTAGTGGCAATGTTTTTAACTATGAAAAATGGTCTAGAGTCCGTATTAGCGGGTCTAAAAGCGAAGTATTTAAATTGCCTATGAGCATTGTCCCCATCGATCCAACTATTATTGATATACCTAAAGAAAGCGTTGTATTTGGTAAGAAGGTTTTTAGGCTTGATCTTAAGAAATTACGTGGTGTTGGATATGGAAGTTACAGTAGGAATAATGACAATGAGTTCCTAAAGTTATTGCCTCTTCGAGTTCGTAAAGCGATCGAAGACAATAAGGATTTTTTAGAAATCAAAGATGATGAAATCTATCATATTAAAAGGCGTGGATCTAGTTATTCCGGATGGGGTGTTCCATATTTAAGTAGGGCTATTTCTTCTATAGCTTCTAAAAAGCGCTTGCGTGCTTTAGACGATGGTACAATTGAGGGGATGATACATTCAATAACTATTCTAAAAGTTGGAGATCCGAATAATGAAGCCACATGGAATCCAGCAAGACTAAGAGCATTAGAGTCCTTAATTTCTTCTCCTAGTCCATCTCTTACTTTAATTTGGTCATATGATATAGACATTCTTCATGTTGGCCCTAGTGGTGATGTGCTTAATTTTAGCGATAAATATGCACAAGTTAATCATGATATTATTACCGCTCTTGGTGTTCCTCTTTCTATATTAACCGGACAAGGCGAAAGAGCCGGAGACATGTGGATATCTGTATTATTGCTTATTGAACGTCTTAAAGAGTATAGAGACGAGTTTAAAATTTATTGGGAACACATTTTAAAAAAAGCATTTGTTGCAAATAATCTTCCAGAGGAAGAACCGACTGTTTCGTTTACTCGTCAAACCATAAGGCCTGAAGACATTAAGAATGCAGTTATGATTATGTATGATCGTGGATTGTTATCTAAAGAGGCGACGCTTGAAGAACTTGGTTATGATATCGAAGGAATGGCTAAGCAACTTAAAGATGAGGCCCAGAAATATCAAGACTTGTTCGTTCCTCCGGCATTGCCGTTTACTAGTAAGACAACCGACAAGGAGCCGGATAAAGATGACACTGAGCCAGAAGAGGACAAAACAACAATAAACGATAAGACTAAGAAAACAATAATAGATAAAACAAAAGCGCGCGTGAAAGAGGTTGTACAGAATCGGTTTAATGAATATCTTGATATTACTATACCCAAAAAGATTAATGACCCAAATCAAATGTTCAAAATTAATTCAGATCTAAAGGATAAAATGGGTAACATATATGACATGCTTGTCGCTAATAATGTCATTGGCGGAGACATAGACTTTAAGGATCAAATTATAGGTAATATAGATTCTTCTTTTTCTTCGTGGATTCAGTTTATACGGACATCTAAGAATAGAGGGTATATAGATTCTAGGCGTATTTACGATTTAGTTGAGGGATCTATTAGTCAATTAGGTTTATAATTATTTAATTGGAGGCCGTTTATGATAAAAACCATCAAGAACGAAGAGAATAATAAAATCGATAGAAATAGGGACAACCTAGAATATCTTAAGGATTTAACCGATAAATTGGTTTCTTTTAGTGATCTTGTAACATTTAGTGTGCCTGGTTTTTCCTCTATTGGAGAAGGTACACAAGACGAGCTTTTAATGTATTCTTTATTTTCTCCGCCAGAAAAGGATATATCAGTCATAAGAGCTTGTATGCACAAGGGGGCAGTTTTAAATAGGCATATTCATCCAAAAGAACAAGAATGGGTTTTGTTATGGTCAGGGAAATGCGAAATTGAACATTTCCATGGTTTGGATAAACAAGAAAAAATTATTTGTACTGGTCCATCTATGGCATATTTTGAACCTGGAGAACCACATTGTATTACTATATTAGAGGATTCGTTATTTATCGGGATAAGCGTTCCAGCTGCGGACGGATATCCAGTTGGTTAATCAAACAGACAATAATGGGTGGGGAGAATGGAGTCGTTATGTATTAAAGGAATTAGAAAGATTAAGTGATTGCGTAGATAAAATAGACATTAAACAAGATAGATTTAAAGAAGAGATAAAAGATCAAATTTCAAATATGAGAACAAATATTGGCATTGATTTGGCCAAGATACAAACAGAATTAAGGATGGAAGCCCGAAGCGAAGCCAGATCAGAAGCAAGGAAAAGTGTTGATACATTAAAGCCTGAATTTGATAAGTCATCTAAAATACACAGTACTATTAGTGGCATAATCGCAACAATTGTAATGGGTATAATTTTGGCGCTGCAAAGTTTTTTTACAAAAGGCGTGCCATAATGTTATATTTTTCTATAGTTTAAATTAAAGGAGGTTGGTTATTTTGAAAGCAATGTTTTTTGGTTTATTGATTTTATTGGTTTTTGGATTTAGCGTAATTGCAGATACTAGTGTAGATCCTAGGCGTTCTGCTACTCCAGGAGACGAAGCAATTGCTAGGGCGTATAAAAACAGTATGATCCAAACGTCTGAATTTGCAGAAGCACTGTGGGACACAACTATTGCATCTATGGCAACTACCGACACATTAACTGTTGATTTTACTGCATTTGTTGCTAATTTTAAACCAGTTGTAATTGCGATGACCGCATCAACTGCAGATATTACGGTAGAATATCATGGTACAGCAATCAACGCTTTAACAGGTGGAGATTCTGTTGTTTCAGATTTAGAAGTTGGAATATCACAAAATTGGCGTATAACTAATTCTGTTCTTACATCTATGAGGTTTTATCCTACTACGTCTACATCTGAATTACACGTCTATATTCGTGGTGTAATAGATGACTAAATATATTACTATTATTGCTTGTTTGTTTTCTTTATTGTTTTTAACTGCCACGACTACATATACAAAGACTCAGTCTAAAGATATTAGATTTGTAGCTGTTAGTGATTTGCATTATGCCATAGGCCCAGGGCTGAATCAAAAAATTGTAAATCTTCCAGCGTTAGTTACATATATAAATAATTTAGACCCTCTTCCAGAAGCGCTAATTCTTGGTGGAGACCTTGTAATAAATACTCATCAAAATTTAACTAGGCCAGATACGTTGCTTGCGTTATTGAGTGCCACATTGGATTCCGACATAGACATACTTCCAGTTTTGGGTAACTGGGAAGGGGATTATGATTGGAGATGGGTAAACACTGGTGTTGCCCCGTTTGAAGATGGGGAATTTTACGATGACGCAAACGCTGATCCATTCGCCGTTGCCAGGACATACTTGAGGCCGTGGATAGGTAGTACGAAAGGGTACTATTATAGAGAATATGGTACAGTAAAAATAATGATAACCAATAATATAGTTGACACCATATATGTTGATAGTGACACGGTAAATGCTTATGCAAATTGTAATCCTCCAGGTAGGGGCGAAGTATATTGGGAAGCTAATGATTTACCAACAATACCAAACCCAGACTATTCTGGTTTTATTACGGAGAATTCTGCGCAATGGAATTGGCTTAGAGAAGCGTTAACTTCACATACTAATGGTACCTGGAATATTTGTGCTGGACATAGGGCGATATATACGCCTATTGACGAGGCTGATTATGGAGAAAGGCCAAACATATATACTGCCAGATATGGTATTGCAGCAATGGCCGATAGTTCTTCAGTAGATTTATGGCTTACTGGAGATGTCCATTTAGTAAGTATGACCAAAAGAGTCCATAGAAACGCAATTACAACAAATGCAGATTCTATTGGTTCGCATTATCTTAGCCTTGCTGGTGGTTTTTTCTATCGAGATACGTTAAATTCAGTAGTCCCAGAAAACTCATTGCTTTATGCCTATGATGACGTTGAGACACCAAATTATAGTACTGGTATTTGGTTTGCTGTTATTACTATTAATGGTGATAGAGGATATGTAGAAATTTCTGTGGCAGATACTACCGGAGATATTGAAACATCGGAAATAGTAGAAGACATTTATGATTATACTATTATTAATAATTAGGAGGTGTATTAAATGAAATTTAAAGTTTTATTAATGTTATGTTTTATAGTTGGGTTGATGTCTACTGTTTCTGCTATAGATAATACATATTACTCTGGCGTTGAAACATACACGTTCCAAAACGGATATTACCCAGACGCGAATTACACTGGTATAGAACTAGCAACTATCTATGAGTGTACAAGCGCTACCGATTATAGTAAGTATAATTACGGAGACAGTATACCTACGCTTGGTTTTGATTCGGCTCTTGGGAATGCGGACATAGAAGCTGACGCCGTTTTTACTGACGACATAGCTAGGACTTTGTTTAAAGTCGATATTTCTTCGTTACCTGATTCTTTTATTATAACAGAAGCGAAAGTGAAGTTTAGGGCGCAATACACATCTTCCGCAGCTTTAGGTACGATCGTTGTTGGTTTACACAGGGTATCTAAACCATGGACCGAAGGAACCGCCAATGGTGCACACCAAGACTTTTCTTGTTCTTACGATACCGCTGCCGTTGATGTTGCATGGTTAACGCCTGGGTTAAACGATGTAACGCATAGCGTTTATGGCATTTCTAGATGGAATAAGTCTGATAACGACCCAGATGCCATATTCGGAACGGATAGCGTTTATGCTCCTGGAGGCGAAATAGATAGAACAAACAATTCAATTATATCTTATTCCATTGCAAGGCTCGGTGCGGCTGGAGCGTTTAGGTCTTTTGAGTTTGATATTACAGAATTTGCAAGAAATTGGCATGGCGGAAAGTGGGAAAATGATGGTTTTATAATGATTTCTTCAGAAGAGGCTAACGATAGCGGATATTATGTTTCGTTTTTTAATGATGAAGACCTTGAAGATCCAAGTACAAATAGGCCAATAGTAACTATTAAAGGGATCTTAGTTCAGTCTTCTACTGGTGGTACTGGCAGCAGATCATTGGGCGGGAAGTCTGGTCTATAACCTATTAACCTATAAAGTATATTTTTTCTACGTTTAAGGGTTGATGTTTGTTATAATATTAGAGTGGTTATATTTGTATTTATAGGAGGTGTTGTAAAATTCCTAAGAGTTACGAGAAAGATAGAGACGCGTGTTTTGCTAAAAAAAGGAAAGAAAAAGGCACATTAAGCGAAGAAGATAAGAAAGAGTGTAAAAAACAAGCTGCTATTAGATGGGTAAAAAAGAATGGCAAACCATTTCCAAAAGAGAACGCTAGACATTTAGACCTTACCGATCTTGATAAGAAAGACGTTCTAGAGGTTTATCGCATTGTTCCAGAATATTTTATTGACGTTTGTGACGAGAACGATAAAATCTCTCATGTATTATTTAATATTAAGGCAGCTGAAGCCTCTATTAATATGACGGTCAAATTCAATTCTCCATTAACCCCAAAAGAAGCTAATTATATTACAGATAAGGAAATTATGGAGACTGAAGACAAAGACAAACAATCTGAATTATTTGGTAGGCCATGTACAGACTGTGTTCATTTTGTTCATAGTGTGTATCAAGAAAACGGTGTTTATGTAGCAAAAGGTGGCCTGTGTCATGTTGTAGCAGGTTTTATAGAATATTGGGGTACATGTTCGCATTATGCTAGGCATATAATCGAGGAAAATTCAATAAATGAAGGTGGTTTAAATGAGTAAAAAACTAGCAGAATTCTTATCTGTATCTCAGTCTGATGATGATGTATGTGCAAATTTTGGAAAAATCAAAATTATATCAAAAGGATTTATTCTTGACTCTAAAGATCTTAGCGAGTTAGACAGCAAACAAGCTAATTTTGCTTTAGCTCAAGAATTTGGTACCGGAGACAAACAAGAAGATTTGCTTTATGTAGCATTTAAACTTGTTCATGTTGGTGCCAACAAAAACAAGGACGGGTTTACAGAAGAGGATTTAAAAAATTCTAAAGAAACTCCTGTTTTAAAGCTATTAAATTGGGGGCATAAGGAACCTAATATTGGTGTTATTTATGCTAGCAAATTTAAAGAGGCCACTGATGATGAGCCAGCTCATCTATTAGTGGCTGCTGCTATATCTAAATATAAATATCGTGATTTAACGAAAGAGATGTTGCAAAGATACCAAAATGAGAATTTATTTTTTAGCATGGAAACCTGGTATAAAGAAGCAGAGTGTTCTGTTTGTAATGCCGTGTTTGCTCATGGTGAGGAATATTGTGATCATTTAACAGATAGATTTGCTGCAGGATCTGGCGCTGTCCGAATGCTTCATGGATTAGTTTTTGCTGGTGCTGGTGTAGTTGAGGTGCCGGCTGATGAGTTAGCGCTTCCTATTAGTATTGCCAAGAAAACCGATAAAGAGAAAGGGGGTCATAATATGGCTGATGTTACGTATACAGAGGATCAATACAACGCTCTTAAAACCGAGCTAGAAAAAGCTAATACAAAGATTGTTGCTTTTGAGACAGACATTAATGGTTTGAAAGAACTTATTAATACTCTTGAGAAAGCCGCAGAGTCTAATAGTACGGAACTTCTTAACAAAGACAATAAAATTTCAGAACTAACCGCTTCTTTGGAGACCGCCAAGAGTGAGTTTAATGAGTTTAAGACCGCTATTGAAGCTTCTAAGAAACTTGTTGACAGATTGAACGAGCTGTTTGTTTTAGGGTTTGTTCTTCCTGAAGATCAAGAGCAGGCTGATAAGCTTTCTAATGAGATTAAGAATATGTCTGATGAGATGTTCAGTACTACGAAAATAATGTTCATGTCTAGGTCTTCGAACCATAAACAAGAAGAGATTGTTGAGGATGAAGAGATCGGAGAAGAGAACAAAGAAGATCAATTGCCTGTTGGTTCCTTAAGTAAGGGTTCTAGTAATACTATTAGTGGTCTAGAACAAGGGCTTAAAACGTTGTTTGCTGTTGAAAGAAATAGACGGCGAATATAACTGAATGAAATATTTTAATATTGGAAGGAGGGAATGTTTATATGTTATGGCCAAAAAATGCTCCCAGTGGTGCGCGTGAAGGACGCGGTTATATTGCTGTTGTTCCTTTGCAAACCACAGTAAAAGATGGTTATTTTGTTAAACTTGCAGGTGTATGGAGTTCTGCCCAGGCTGCAGCTATTACAACTTATGCTGGTAAGCCAGGTTGGGCTTCTGCTAATGATATGCTTTATACTGTTGCTACTAGTGGCGATACTTGGACCAATCCTTGTTATCCATTTAAGCGTTATCATTTTCAGCCTGAGTCTTCTGATACCGCTATTGACTATGCCACATCTGGTGAAAGTGTCGTAGTTTTCACAGCTGGTGAATTTGAGACTGATCAATACGCTGCTGCTATTACTGCGAATATGGCGGTTGGATCTTTGTTATATCTAGATAGTGCTGGTAAGCTTACTAGTGGACAACAGCTCCAGGCTTCTCCTAGTGCTGGTCGTCCTGTCGCTCAATTCCTTGGATTTAACAACAATTCACCGAATTCGTTTGATAGTAACTATATGGCAAGCGGAATGTTGTGGTTTAGATTGCTGCCTCCGTTTACAAGCGTTGCTGTTGCTACTGGCACCGTGACTCTGTAATAATTGCCACTTATCTAATCTATGTTTAAAAAATTTATAATTGAAGGGAGGATAAAATCACATGGACAAAATTACTAAAGGATCTCTAACAATCGAGGAAATCAAATCAATCCAAGACGAAATGATGAAGATCAATTGGCTAGACCCTACTGAAACACGCGTTGTTGCAGAGACCGTTACTCGTGAGCTTCGTGAGGAACTCGCTGATGACCAAATACTACAGAAGATGCAAGTTGCGATTGAAACTTTCCGTGAGGGACAGA
>Ga0180007_10006312_pt1 | contig 11629 bp, 8 predicted proteins | sample MM_PC_MetaG_FD_121122 | JGI IMG/M metagenome (GOLD analysis project Ga0180007, IMG submission 121122) | Groundwater microbial communities from the Aspo Hard Rock Laboratory (HRL) deep subsurface site, Sweden - MM_PC_MetaG | ecosystem: Environmental > Aquatic > Deep subsurface > Groundwater...
AACACACTCCAAGATATAACTCCCCCAGGATTTGGGAGAATTGCAGCGCAAACCGCAAAACAGGTAATATTGCAAAAAATTAGAGAGGAAGAAAAAGATGCTGTTATGGAAGAGTATCGTAAAAAAATTGGATCCATTGTAGCAGGTCATATTTTTAGGATGGAAAGAGGCACTTCTATTATTGACTTAGGTAAGGCTCAAGGTGTATTGCCACAAATGGAGCAAATTCCGCAGGAGCGCTACTATATTAATCAAAGGCTAAAAGTTTTAGTCAAAGAAATATCCGAGGGACCAAAAGGCGAGGAGATTATTCTCTCCCGATCCGATCCCAAATTTATCTCGGAGCTTTTTGCGCTAGAGGTGCCAGAGATTCCATCCAATACCGTAAAGATAGAGGCAATAGCCCGGGAAGCTGGGTCAAGAACAAAAATGGCAGTATCATCAAATTCCGAAAAAATCGACCCTGTTGGTTCTTGCGTAGGACAAAAAGGTGTTCGAGTTACCAATGTAATTGCCGAAATAGGAGACGAAAAGATAGATGTTATTCCCTTTTCTTCTAATAAAGAAAGGTTTGTAGCCGCAAGTTTAGCCCCCGCCAAAGTTAAAGATGTCCTTCTTGATATAGAAACTAAAACTGCCACAATTGAAGTTGGAGAGGACCAGCTCTCGCTTGCTATTGGTCGCGATGGTCAAAATGTTAGATTGGCAGCAAAACTTACAGGGTGGAAAATAGATATAAAAGGAGCCCATAAAAAAGAGGAGGTTGCGCCTAAAGAAAAAACTAAAGAAAAAAAAGTTGCAAAAAAGAAAATCGCAAAAAAAGCAAAACCTGCTAAGAAAAAACCCCTAAAAAAGAAGTCTATTAAAACTAAACCGAAAGCTAAGGAGTAATTCCCTTAAGAAAAATGCAAAAAAGACCGCCTGTGATCACAATTATGGGGCATGTTGACCATGGTAAAACAACCCTGCTGGACGCTATCCGCAAAACAAATGTGGCAAAAAAGGAGTTTGGAGGAATCACACAACATGTTAGCGCCTACCAAGTAACCTACAAAGATAATCTTTTAACCTTTATTGATACCCCAGGACACGAGGCGTTTACCCAAATGCGAGCTCGCGGTGGCAAGGTTGCTGACATTATAATTTTAGTTGTGGCAACAAACGAGGGAGTAAAGCCCCAAACAATTGAGGCAATTTTACACGCTAAAGCTTCGCAAGTTCCTATAATTGTCGCTCTTACAAAAACGGACTTGCCCGGTGTCTCTCTGGAAAAAATTAAGAAAGATTTGGCCGAAAAAGAGTTGTTGCTAGAAGGATATGGGGGGGATACTGTAGCGGTGCCTCTTTCGGCAAAAGAGAACAAAGGTATTACGGATCTTCTTGAAACAATCGTATTAACCTGGGAAATGGAAAAGGTCGAGGATCTTAGCCAAAATGATTTTGAGGGGGTTGTAATTGAATCTCTTTTGGATAAAAGACGGGGACCGCTAGCTTCGGTAATTGTTAAAAAAGGGACTCTTTCTGTTGGGGATACCATTTTTTCCTTTGATACCGAATGCAAAGTTAAGGCTCTAATCGGTTTTAACGGAAAGCCAGTAAAAGAGGCAGATCCTGCAACCCCAGTGGAAATCTTGGGATTTAAATCTGTACCCCAAGTAGGCTCCATCTTATCCCACCAAAAAACCAACTCCGAGTCTGTTGAAATTTCTCAAAAAAAAGAGCTGGATAAAAATATTAAGATACTAAATTTGGTGTTAAAAGCAGATACCCAAGGAACCCTGGAAGCGCTACAGTATTCAATCGCTAAATTAACAAACACCGAGTCGCAGGTAAATTTACTTTATGCTGGGGTGGGAAGCATTACCCAGGGAGATATTCTGCTTGCAAGCTCCGCAGGTGGCATTGTTATGGGATTCAATGTTGACTATCTTTCGGATGTGGAATTTTTTGCCAAATCCCGCAAAACAATTGTTAGAACCTACCATATAATTTACGAATTAATCGAGGAGTTAACAGGCGCTCTCCAAGGCATGTTGGAGCTAGAAGAGGAAAAGATTAAAGGTCGAGCCGAAATTGTAGCTATTTTTAATTTACCATCGGGAGATATTATCTACGGAGCTTTTGTTTTCGCCGGGAGATTTAAAGTCAGAGACAAAATTGCCATTTGGGATTCCGAAGACCATCTTAAAGAATTTTTACGTGACCCTAAAAAATCAGAGCTTCGCCCGCTTTTTGAAACTAAGGTTAAAAAGTTAAAGTTGGAAAAGAATTTTGTAGATAACGCTCCAGCTGGCAAAAACTATGGATTTTTGTTCGATCCTCAATTTAAAGAAGCCTCGGTAAACCAAATCATCCACAAGCATTAGGCGAAATTCCAATTTTCAAAATCCAATTTTTAGTATCTTCCCTGTTGAGTTTCTTCCACCTCCGAAGTGGAAGAAAAGGTGGCTGATAAATCAACATTTCTTTAGTCGCAGGCTTCCCCTCTTTCTATCACAAAAGGCGGGAGACCTGCTGTTTTTGGCAGGGATTGAATAACTTTATACTGCAAATAAGGCTTTTCATCAGCATCAAGCCACGAAAAGTGATCGTCGGGGGGAGGATATTTAATAGTAAACGGCGTTACAGCAACAATTCGATCGTCCGGTAGCCATACATTTTCAAAAGCCGTCTTATAATAATTTGCCACAGTTTCTTGATCAAGATAGCGTTTATCTACATCTTCGCCTTCTTGATGGGGCCAACCGGCCTCGGTAATAAAAATAGGCAGGTTTTTGACCCCAAAATTTTTCTCCAAAATCCCAAGCTCCCACTCATAAGCCCGCACACTATCTCTCCCCCACCCTTGGGGACTTCCTGTAAAGTTTGGCTGGGGGTAGGGATGAGACGCCCAACCATCAAGCATTTTAAAAATATCCGGAACTGTCTTGTCCATTTCAATTAAAAACGCTTCTTCGTCCATGTATCCATCCCCACCACGCGCCGAAGCATTAAATGCCCCATTAAGCATAAAAAAATTGGGGTTTACCGATTTAAACACTCTTATGGTGTCTCGTAAAATTTCTGCGTAAGTAACGGGATCTGCTCTATCCCGCCAAAATTTATCGTCATTAGGTTCGTTATAAACACTTACGAATCGCTGTCTTATTGGCCATTTAAGGGAATTTAAAAAGTAGGCTGATTGGTAAATTTGCTCTTTCTCTTCTTTTTTAGTTAAATCCCATAATTGCATAATTGGAATAAGGTGATATTTTTCCAAAAGCGCAAAAATTTTATTCCATTTTTGAGATTCGTAATCTTTAACATTAATCGGAATTAAAACATACCCCCAATCCCCACCATTGGAATTTACCAAGTCAGAAGCATAGATTACATAATCTTCTTCGGCATAGATATAAAGACCAAATTTGTTATTTTGATAACCAATGTTTTTTTGTATCTCTCCCAAATTATTATTGTATTTAAAGGGTTTTTCTACGCAGGGAGTTTTGTAATCACCAGAAGGTAAGTTTAAAACATTTAAACTTTTTACATAAATAGGTCTGCCAAAAATTGTAATTGAGGGAATTTTAGAGTACAAAAAACCGCGGTTTGCGTAGGCAAACCAACTTCCAAGAGCAATAAAAATGGAAAATACAATAAAGGGTGCCTTAATATCTAGCTTCACCTAAAGATATTTTTCTATGACCTTATCAAACTCACTAATTGGCTGGGCTCCAGAAATCCACTCTCCTTTAATTGTTCCAGTATCAGATGATTTTCCTACAAAAAATGTTGGCGTTCCAATTCCTACCTGATCCGCCCAAGAAGAGTCTACTTCACCTTTGGCTATCAGATCGGCAACTTGAGTACGCAGATTTTGGTCAATAGTGTTTATTTTGGCAAGATCCTCTGCAACGGATTCCTTTTTAGTACCTGCAGTTACACACGATTTGACAGCGGTAGAATTAACCCCAACTTGGGTTGCCAAATCGTAAAGTTTTACATCCTCTATTCCCGCACCATTTCCAGCAGAGGTCTCAAACAATTTGGTATAGAATTTAAAAAATGCTGCATCCCCACCCTGCGCTCTTACGCATTCGGCTGTTTCGGCTTCTTTGGTTGCCGCTGGATCATGAAAAGACAAGGGATAATTAATAAAAGCCAACTTTATTTGACCAGTATCAATATATTTGGATTTAATTTCTGGTCCGGCTCCTGTAAGAGCGTGTCTTTTGCAATAAGGACATTCGTAATCGGAGACTTCGACCATGGTTACTGGCGCATCTTTATTCCCCTCAATTGCGCTTGTACCCAAATCTACATCCGCAAATAATGCCGGAAGTGGCTTTGGAGCGGAAGGCGCGGGATTTTGAGCAACCGCTGTCTCTGTAGTTTGGGGTTCAGGTGATTTTAGACCCAAAATTTGCGGGTTGTCTTTTACTACTACCGCAACCGCAATTAAAATTCCCGCCATTAAAATTGCCATAGGGGTTAAATAATTAGAACCAGAACGGGGGGCTTTGGGTGTTTGTTCTTCTGACATAGGGTGAATAATACACAAAGATAGTCTTTTAGTCTACAGTTTTTTGCCAATCTGATAAAATACCCCCATGAAACACCAAAGTCGCGAGGAAGCGCTGGCAAAAATAATTGTTAATCATTCGCTTAGGATTAAACCCAAAGAAAAGGTGTTGATTACTGTTTCCAACCCCCATGCTTTTTTGCTAGCTAAAGCCGTGTTTATAGAAGCACTAAAGGTGGGTGCTTACCCCTTAATGGACGAGTCTTCCATTTCTGGACTTAACTACAACTTTTACCGTTTGGCAAACAACTGGCAACTTAGTTACATTCCAAAAGAGGTTATTAAAGCAAAAATAAATTGGGCGGACGCCTATGTCCGAATTTTTTCCGAGGATAACTCCAAAGAATTAAGCCAAATTGACCCTAAAATTATTACAACAAGAACCAAACTCTTAAGACCCCTATCCGATGAAATTGTGGATTCAGATCGCTGGGTTTTAACCGAGTTTCCCTCCTATTCCATGGCACAACAAGCTGGGGTTTCGCTGGATTTTTTAACCGACTTTTACTTTGACTCTTGCATTGTAGATTATAAAAAAATGGAAAAACAGCTTTTAGGTCTAAAAAAGATTTTGGATGATGCCAACAAAATTCGCGTTGTTGGGAAAAATACAGATTTGACCCTTTCGGCAAAAGAAAGGTTGTCATGCGCCTGCTTTGGGCAAAGAAACATTCCCGATGGCGAAGTGTTTTTAGCGCCAATAAAAAATTCCCTTAACGGGAAAGTTTATTTTGAATTTCCAACGGAATACCTGAATCACGAGATGGGGGGAGTGTATCTCGAATTTAAGAAGGGAAAAGTTGTAGAGGCAAAAGCAGAAAAAGGTGAGGCGCATTTACACAAAATTTTACAAACTGACGAAGGGGCGCTTAGAGTTGGAGAATTTGCCATAGGAGCAAATTACAACATAAAACGGGGGATGAAAAATACGCTTTTTGACGAAAAAATTGGCGGTACAGTCCATTTGGCTCTTGGAAGGTCTTATAAAGAAAAGCTGGGCGGGGCACCCACAAACGGAAACGAATCAGCCATTCATTGGGATTTAATTAAAGACACCAGAATTAAAGGATCTTTTGTGGAAGTAGATGGCAAGAAAATTTTAATAGACGGTCAAATAGCCCCGTAGATAACGGATCCGCCCTCACGAAATTGCTCCTTATAGCCAAACTTACTGGGATTATCTTTTAACTCTAGATCCAAGAATGTTCCTTCGGAGATAAAAATATATTTTGTATCTAATGCTTTAAGTTTTTTATCCCAACCTTCCTGCGCCTGCAAAATGTTAAGCCACGAGGTATAAGGACTCTCATTATTTTCCCCCTTCCACGCTGGCATTCTTCCATCCACAAATACTTTTAAATTGGGTAATTTCCAAATTAAAAATCCGCCCCATTCGTAAGTATTAAAAATATTTCCTGTAGCGTTTCTTAAGAATTCCACCCCTTTACAGGGATAATGAACATAGCCAACATCGCAGTAGTTTTGAGAGAAATTGGTAATTTTTGTAATTGCTTTTGGTGCAAGCAGGACAGTAAACAAACAGATATACAACCCAAGACCTAAGACTGGAAAAGGATGTCTTGTCCATTCTCTCCATTCTATCTCTGATATCAAAACTGGAATGGTCAGAAAATACAGTGGCAAGTTCCTTCTTGCCATTACAGCAAAAACAGCCAGGAAAGATATCAAAATCACATTAAATGTGTTCTTCCTAAAGAAGGTATTTAAAAGAACTAGAATCAGCCAGGATACTGCAACAAGTACTCTTTGATAATCTAGTGGCGGAACCCATTCTGCAATAAGTCCCGAAAGATTAGTCGTAAAGTGATTTAGAACCTCAAGATAAATCTTGTAAGAAAAGGGGTTAATAAATGTTGCTATAAGACAAAACAACGAAACCAAAAACCAATATCTCCAGTGATTTTTTTGAGATGAAAGGAGTTTAATCGCCACTAATATTATCCCTAAAAAGAATCCCGCGTGGGTATTTGCCCAAAAAAGTGATAGGAAAGGCAAAATATACAAAGCTTTCTTTTGATGTTTGGTCAAAACAAAGATAAACAATGAGTAAAGCAGAAGTGTTACTATTTGCGATCTAAACCCAAGAGAAAAAATACTCCAAGATAAATAAATTCCCACATATAAAAGGCAGATTTTGATGAAAGCAGGAGCTTTAGATGAAAAATATAAAAGTAAAATCGTAGAAGTAAAAACTAAGTTACCAATTACACTTAATCCTAAAAATCCAAAGCTATTAAATGTCGCAAAGATTAATACATCATAAATAAAACTTGGGTAAGACCAAATATAGTTAGGTAGAAAGTAAGAATATCTATTTTGGGAACAAGTTTTACCAAGTTCAATTAGATCTTTGCCACATCTATAGTGCCAACCAAAATCATTGTCGGGGTGGGGAAGAAGAAACAAAAATAAAAGAGAAACTGCAAAACAAAAAAAGAGGGTTGCCTCGTACTTTGACATGGGATGATTTTAACACGGTAAATTTGGCGGGAAGCGAATAAGCCAGATTCTGTTGGTCCGCGACTTTAGGTCGGGATTGACCCTAATCTATCTACGCTCCATCTTTGTACCCATGTTGCCAAAGCTGGCTTTTGAGGGTATCTTCGTGGATTGCTGCAGGTGGGATTGCCCGTTTCATACCTCCAACATACTCAAAGGTAGGTTTTTGAGGACCTGCCCTGAGCTTAGTCGAAGGGTCGTCTCTGTTGCTCTCAAATTCTGTTAATTCAGAATTTGTCCCCCACACCTTTCGGCATGGGAACACCAGGTGTTACCACTCGGAGCTTACACTCCGTCCCTTGCTTTTATGCAGTCTGGACTTTCCTCTCCACGAATTTAGTTCGGGAGTAAGGGTCCTGCTTCCCGCCAAGCTTGATTTTATCACAAATTACGCCTTTGCAGCTAATCCTAACTGCCCACAGGCAGCGCCGATGTCTTCTCCAAAAGATTTGCGCAAAGAACAGGCAATTCCGTTGACAGTCAAAACATTCATAAACGAAGCAACGCTTTGCGGGCTTGGCGCCTCAAAAGAGCCGCCTGTTTGGTGGCAACGAATTAAATTTACATGATAAAGGTAAGCGTATTTGCCACGATTTTTTATAAGCTGCACCAAAGTTTTGGCGTGTTGATCGCTATTGTTAACTCCATTTAACAAAATATAAGAAATAAAAACCTTTTTGTGGGTTTTCCAAATGTGTTCATCAAGAGCCACAAAAACATCTTCTATGGCATGAATTTTGGAGACTGGCATTAAACTTCGGCGTTGTGGATTTAAAGGTGAGTGCAAAGAAAAAGCCAAATTGACCCTAGGGTGAGTTTTTGTAAGGGCTTTTATTCCAGGAATTATTCCAACCGTACTAACATTAATACGCTTAGGGCTTAAACCCACAAGATCGGGATCCGTCAAAATATCAATTGATTTAAGAACATTTTCCAAATTTAAAAACGGCTCGCCCATACCCATAAAAGAAATTGTGTCTACTTCTTTTCCAAGGTTTTTAAAATACAGCATTTGATCTACAATTTCGTCCACTGTTAAATTTTTAATAAACCCCATTTTTCCCGTGGCACAAAATTGGCATCCCATGGCACAGCCTGATTGCACCGAAACACAAAGAGAGTATCGTGATTCTCTTTTTTTAAGGTATCTCATCAAAACACTTTCTACTGGGTTGCCATCTACCGTCTTAAAGAGAACCTTTTCGGTTTGCTGACCTTTTAAACGAGAAACTGTTGTTAAGGAAAAAGGGACGATGTTTTCTTTTAGAAGACTTCTTATTTCTTTGGGGATGGTGGTAATTTTCTCAAAATCCAAAATGCCCCTTTTAAACACTGCATCAAGAACATATTTAATTTGAAAATCTTTAACTTTGTTTTCTTTAAGAAGGGTTTTAATTTGTATAGGTCTGTTTGTCGTTGTTTTTTCCATACCCACACTATACAGCAGGAGAAAGCGGAAGAAAAGGTAGTCTTATTCAATAAACAAGTTTGTTTCTTACGAAATAAACAAGTTTGTTTCTTACGAAATAAACAAGTTTGTTTCTTACGAAATAAACAAGTTTGTTTCTTACGAAATAAAACTTCTTTTAAAGGCGTATCTTTTTACAATCTCAACCGTAGCAAGATAACAAACTACCACCACAATCAAAATTGACAGAACCCCGACAGGCAAAGGGCTAAAGCTAAAAATCCTGCCAATTGGCGTAAATGGTATTACCCATCCAACTAAAACTCCAGCTAAACTCGTAAGAATAAGATACTTGCTTGCTCTACTTTGAATAAAAGGTATTTTTCGGGTTCTAATGATATGAATAACCAGAGTTTGTGTAGCTAAAGACTCCATAAACCACCCGGTTTGAAAACCCGTGGGAGAATTTTTAAAAAATAGATACAAAGCAAAAAACGAAATAAAATCAAACAGCGAGCTTATGGGTCCAAATGTCAGCATAAATTTTTTTATATTCCCTACATCCCATCTTTTTGGTTTGTTCAGATATTCCTCGTCTACATTGTCTGTCGGTATGGTAACTTGCGAGGTTTCGTAGATTAAATTATTTAATAGAATTTGGATAGGAAGCATAGGCAAAAAAGGCAGAAAAATTACGGCTCCCAAAACGCTAAACATATTACCAAAATTGGAACTTATTCCCATCATGACATACTTCATGGTATTTCCAAAAGTCCTGCGCCCCTCCAAAACTCCATCTTTTAGCTGATTTAACCCTCTTGCAGTCATAACCATATCTGCCATTTCTCTTGCTATATCTACGGCGTTTGATACCGATATTCCAACATCGGCAGTTTTTAAGGAAGGGGCATCGTTTATTCCATCTCCCAAATAACCCACAACAAAACCACCTTTTTTAAGAGCTAGAATTATTTTTGTTTTATCTTCGGGCAAAAATTCGGCAAAAATTGTGGTGTTTTTAACTTTTTGCAACAACGCGTCTTCGGACATCTCATCTATTTCGGAACCTAATAAAATACCCTTAACTTTAAGATCGACCTCTTGGCAAATTCTGCTAGCCACAAGCTCGTTGTCACCAGTAATAATCTTTATTTCTATCCCAAGATTTTCCAAATCACGAAGGACTCTTGTAACATCTTTTTTGGGCGGATCTAAAAATGCCAGATATCCAATGAGCTCCATATCGCACTCGTCGCTTGTGCTATACCTCTCTTTAATAACTTGTTGCTTTTTAATTGCTACAGCAAGTACTCTAAAACCCTCGTTACTTAGTTGTTTATACCTATCCGCAAGATTGGCTGTATTTACAATATTACTGGCTAGTTTAAATATTTCCTCGGGAGCTCCTTTTGTAATAAGAAAGTGATTTTTATTTTTATCTTCAACTACAACTGTCATTCTCTTTCTTTTAAAATCGAAGGGAATCTCGTCTATTTTTTTATACCCCGCAATATCAACTTCTTTAAAACTTAAGACCGCCTCGTCCATAATATTGTTAATTCCCGTCTGAAAGAAGCTATTTAAATAAGAGTGAAACAACACCTTTTCGGAATGGTTACCAGCCAGATCGATATACTTAATGAGTTTAATTTTATTTTCAGTCAGCGTTCCAGTTTTGTCGGTACACAAGACATCCATACTTCCGAGAGTTGGAATGGACGACAATCTTTTTACGATGACGCCCTTTTTTGCCATGTTAAGTGACCCCTTGCTCATACAGACCGACATGATCATAGGCAAAAATTCCGGTGTAAGACCAACCGCAATTGCCACAGAAAACATCAGAGAGTTAATAAAGTCAAACTTAACTAGAGCGGTAAACAAAAAGATAAAAAGGACAAAAACAAGAATAATTTTAGAAATAAAAAGGCTAAAAGAGAGAATTCCCTTGGTAAACTCGTTTTCGGTAACATTTTGGGAAAGATTTAGAGCGACTTTTCCAAATTCCGTGCGACTACCAGTTCTAATGACAAGAACAACCGCTGTACCCGAAATAATACTGCTACCGTGCAAAAGAATGTTTGTCAGCTCAAAAGAATTTTTTCCCTTGGGGTTTTGTTCCTCGGCATGTTTTTCCGCGGGAAATGACTCTCCAGTTATTGTAGATTGGTTGGCAAAAACATCTGTACTTTTTAAAATGCGACAATCGGCTGGAATCATATCTCCAGCATTAAGCTCCACAATATCTCCCAAACAGACATTTTTTGTGGCAATTTCTTTTTTTACACCATTTCTTATAATTGCCGTTGTGTAAGCCAACTTGCTTTTTAATTTTTCCGAAGCCAAATTTGCTTTGTACTCTTGAACAAAGTTTAACGCCACACTCATGACAACTATAACAAGCACGATGCTGGCTTGAAATCTATCCCCCAAAATAATTGAGATCACGGAAACAACCATTAGGATCAAAATTAAGGGATTTTTAAAATTAGACAAAAATTGCAGTATCAGGTGGTGTTTTTTTTCTTGCTTAATTAAGTTTTTTCCGTACAACACCAAGCGCTTTCTAGCCTCGGAATCCAAAAGTCCTTCGGGAGACGATTTAAGTTTGGCAAGTAATTCCGCAGAATCCAATCTAGAAAAATATTCTAAGCTTTGGTTTATTATCTCGGGGGCAATCATAGGAGGATTATACATTAATTACTTTGCATTTTGTCCCAAAGAGCATTAACGGTTTTAGCGCAAACTACCTTTTTTCCAAAACACTTATGGGGAACCAGCGCCCCGCTAAATGTTTTAGGAATGTGCATCAGCTCGTGGATTAAAACCTTATCTTGCCCCTCCGCCGAATATTTAAAAAACTTTTCCGAAATTATTTCTATTACATAGCGAGGTGCCAGATTAAAAGCCACTTGGTGGATGCGGGGAAAGGAGTAAATCCGAGCAACGGCTCGGGTTTTTGTGCCACCACTTACAATTACCTGAACCATCTCGGTCTTGATATTAGTAAAGTTGGCTTTGGTGATGATTGCATCTAGACGAGTTTTAATCGTCGGATCAAATTTATAAATTACCATACCTCATACGCTTCATACGGGATACTCCCATTTGGGAGTATCCCGAATAAAAATTAATAC
>Ga0180007_10006313_pt1 | contig 11629 bp, 10 predicted proteins | sample MM_PC_MetaG_FD_121122 | JGI IMG/M metagenome (GOLD analysis project Ga0180007, IMG submission 121122) | Groundwater microbial communities from the Aspo Hard Rock Laboratory (HRL) deep subsurface site, Sweden - MM_PC_MetaG | ecosystem: Environmental > Aquatic > Deep subsurface > Groundwater...
CCCAGAAAGCCGGCACCCACCATGACCAAACTTTGCAGCCCGAAAGCAATCGGTCTTTTCCATTGGGCAGCTCCCCGGGTTCTGACCATCCAGGAAGCCAAAAGGATCAGCTCATTCCCTGATGAATACCGGTTTGAAGGCAAATTTACGGACCAATGGGCCAGGATGGGCAACTGCGTCCCACCCCTCATGATGAAAGCCGTTGCAGACACTATCAGAACTGAAATTTTGGAGAAATTATAACATGATCCACGATACAGAAGCACTAACACCAGTTGAGGATAAAGGTGGCATTTATTACAAACGGGAAGATGAATTCTCTTTGCCAAAAGTATTCAGCATACACACAGGGACCAACGCCAGGGTGGCCGCTATCCTGGCAAAAGGCAAATCAGGTTTAACGACCATCCACACAGAAGAACATCCCCAAGGACCCCTGGTGGCAGCAGCAGCCAAAGTAGAAGGTATCCCTTGCCGTATACACACCATCGGAAAGGCAGCCCGGAGAATGCCCAGGAATCCCCATGGGGCCACGGTAGTCCTTCATAAATCAGAAGAAATCATGCTTACCGCTACAATGGCAGATGCGAATTTAACCGGGTTCACTTTCATGCCGGTAAACCTGGACTGCTCAGAATCCCTGGCATCCATCGAAAAACAATGCACCAACATCCCCGATGATACAGGCCGAATAATTGTATGTGCAAATGACGAAGGGGCCGTAGCCCGTGCAATCCTCCAAGGGATGGAAACCCACGGTAAAAAGGCAATCATAGTAGTGCACGGCCCAAACACCAATGGCGTTGCCTCCTACTTCCGCCTGTTCGGCCCGGATGAATGGCATGCCCGGGTACATATCCAAACAGACCCCCCCACTCCAACAGATAAAGACCTGGTTTGGGTCGGAAACACTTTTTAGGGATCATTATGAAAAATAAAACAGGAACCACTGGCCCGCCCTGAAAAGTACGAAAGTTTAACGGAAGACCTCATGGAAATAGCCGGTAATAAATTCATTTACCCGCTTTCAATTGAACTTTAACAGGTGACAACATGTGTAAAGAAATGATTCCCGCTGAAATAACCACAATCAATACCCGGCCAGGTGATCTGATAATCATTAAAACACCAGATAGAATGCCCGGAGAAACAAGGAAACAAATCACCGAAGGATGCTGGAATGCCAAGGCTCTCAACGGTTGTTCAATCATCCTCCTGGAGAACGGGGCAACCCTGGAACACTATAGGGGGGAACAGGTACCAGAAATCATCGAATCATTACAGGAAGGGGAGGCAACAGGTGACAACGAATTTTTAACGGAAATTAACAAGGATTAACAGTATGGCAAAGAAAATGACACGGGACAGGGCAGCAATGGAGAAGTTGCGCCTCAAGGCCCGTACAAAATATTTAGAAAGCGGTGGAAGCCTCTCAATGGTGCAAATCAGCAAAGAGGTCGGCGTATCAAGACAAACAGTCACAAAATGGAAACAGGTAGACGATTGGGAAAAGGATCTGGCAGAGGTGAAGCAGGAGGTTGACGCCAAGGTGAAAAAAGCTGCGGCCGCAAACCTTTACGATGACCTGGCCCCCGAATTCCGAGAAGTCTCGAACTTGGTCCAGCTAACCAATAAATCTGCAGCCATGTTTTTTTATAAACGGAATTCAACCGGTGATATTATGCGGGATGAAAACGGCACTCCCGTATTTAAAGATAATGTTGAGCCAAAGGATTTGCGCCATATTTCCATGATCGCGGCCAACAACCACAAAACTATGTTGGCACTGACCGGACAGCCCACCGAACATATCAAGCAGGAGACTACCCACTCTGGCTCTGTTGACCATGAACACCATGAGGCTCCAGGTGTTATTGATACATGTATGGAGAAAATGAATAATGGTGAACTGTCCCATGCCGATGGCCAGGGCGCACTCCAGAAGTTGGCAGAAGCGTTTCAGAAGTTCAGGGGAGAAGTCGTCAATTGAGTTCCGAAATCTCCCAGGAACAAATAAAAGCCTATCCGGCTTTTTGGGGGATGGCATACCGGCAGCTCCGGGGCCAGAAATATGGATTCTTCGGTACCAAGGAATGGCCGACCCGCCACCGCCCGTTCCTCATGTTCCCCCTTCTGAAAAAATCCAGGGTAAAGGGCTATAAGAAATCCAGACAGGCGGGTGTATCGGAAAACTCGGTAACAGAAACACTCTGGATGCTGGACCAATATGCCATCAATGCGGTTTACACGTTCCCTTCACCTAAACAGGTAGAGGACTTTTCCAACACCCGTATCAAAACGGCCCTCACCGATTCCCAGGACAATGCCCTGGAAAAGCTCATGGGAGATCCGCAAAATGTAACTTTGAGAAAGATCGGTAAAGGATACCTGTACCTGCGGTCTGCCACCAATGCCAAACTCGGTGAAGGTATTGATGCCGACTTGGTTGTATTCGATGAAATTGACCGTATGCGGAGGAATGTGGGTGTTGCCTTTAAGGAATCCCTTTCTGCATCCCGGTTCGGCTGGCACAGGGAAGTATCCACCCCGACCCTACCAAACAGGGGTGTGGATGAACTCTGGAAAAAGGCCAACCAATGGCACTGGTTTGTGAGATGTGATGCCTGCGGAAAAAAACAGGTTCTAAAGTATCCGGACAACATTCTGACCCTCAAGGATATCCCGGCATATGAAAAGATCATTCCCCCAGGCTCCTATGACTTTTGTTGCTCCCATTGCAAATCCAAAAAGATAAACCGGTGGAACGGCCAATGGGAATTAACCAGGCGGGTGGCCTCAGACGACCATGACTGTTTCCAGATCAACCAGCTCATGTGTAACTGGATCAACGCTGATCAGATCATGCAGAAGAAACGGGATTACCGGTTCCCACAACTTTTCTGGAATTACGTCCTGGGCCTGGAATATGCCTCGGACAATATTCTGGTCACAGAAGCCCATATGCTCCGCTGTATCGACACATCCCTTTACAACGGGGTAGGGCGGTCAGCCAGGTATGTTCGCTATTCAGTCGGCATTGACTGGGGAAATCTCTCCTGGGCGGTCGTATACGGCATGAAAGAGGACGGGCAAGTGGACCTGCTTAATATACTCATGGTTGAAGATAGTTCTGAGCCCCTGGAATCCACCAAGCAGATTGCCCGGTTCATCGAACCTTTCAAACCAGATATCATCGTGGCAGATACCGGATATGGTAAAGACCGGATCGCCTATTTAATGAAACAATTCCCCGAAAGGGTTTACGGTTGTTCTTATTCACAAAACGCGAAGGCCATTCAGCCCAAATTTAATGAAAGCAGTCATTCTGTCACAGTGGACCGAACGGCCTGGCTTAAAGGAACGGCACAGGAATACAGGGAAGCAAAGATCCGGATACCATCAGCCGACCGGGTACCCCTGATCCCTGAATACATAAAACAGATGACCACCTCAGTTGTCATGCTGGAAGAAGACGACGACGGGAACATCGTGGAAAGAGTTGAGGAAACCGGAGATGACCATTTTTTCCATGCCTCCGGTTATGGGCTCATGGGATTCACATACTATGGCGACAGCACTGAGTTTGACTTTGACTTTGTGTAGAAAGGAATTGACCATGAAATATATGAGGTGGACGGTTACAAAAAAAAGATGGTCAGGATATCAGTGATTGAAAAATTGCTGATCTGGCTTATTATGCCTTGGTCGATAAAAAAATACAGAGCACAATAAATCTTATTAAAGTTTTTTTCAAAAAGCCCGATAAAAAAATGAAGCCTGCCCACCACCAGTACCACCATGAGGGCAGTATACCCCGACAGCTCCACACTGTCGGGGTTTTTTTGTTTGCAATGGTTCATCCTCGCTGCTATTATCCCGCCATGTATTCGTCCGATGACTTTTGAAGAAATAAGAATAGGATTATTAATTTGTTTCATCTTGAAAATTCCAATCCTGATTCAGAAAAACTCAAAGAAGAAGTCTTTCAAAAAGTAGGGCGAAATGTACTGTTTTTTCAAAAAATGGAGTTGACCCTTAAATATATTCTTCTGAATTGTAATATCTCCGGATACGTGAAAGAACTCACTCAAATAATGGAGAACAATTATCAAAAGATTCAAAAACAGACTATGGGCAATTTGGTTAAACAGTGTCTTAAAAAAAATCTGAAAGAATATTATGAGATCCCGGAATCCCCAGACGACTTAGATGATTTCCACATTTCCATACGTATAGCTATAGGATTGGACGAAACTCAGTTTCACAAAATAAAAGAAGACTTAGAATCGGTCGTTGCTGAACGGAATGAATTAGTTCATCATTTACTGCCAAAGTTTGGTTCAGAGGCCGATGCAGTAAAAAGGCGCCTTACAATAATTCAATACCTTGATAAACAATATAATGACGCCAAAGCAAAACACGATTTTCTACAATCTCTTGTTGAAATTATTCAGAAGCTAAAAAAAGATTACAGCGACTTTCTCCTATCTGAGGAAGGTGATAAGTTTTTTAATGCCATGTTTCTTCAAAGCAGCCCCCTTGTCCAAAGTTTGAGAGATATTGAAGGTAAAAAAGGCCGAAAAGATGGGTGGACCCCACTGGCTACTGCCGCTTGGATAGTTAAAAATAATGCCCCGGAAGAATTAATTGAGATGAAGGAAAAATATGGGCATAAAAAACTGAAAGGCTTCATTCTATCAACCCAGGTGTTTGACCTGAGAGAAGAACCTACAGATAAAGGGGGTGCCCGGTTACTTTATCGTTCTAAACCTGATGAGACAAAAATGGTGATGTGAAAATGTCAGTTTTTTATGGCCCAGGATAATGGCAAACACGGATAGCGGCGTTCTAATTCAAGCTTACTCAAAAAATGATCTCCCATGAGAGCATCACAAAAGAAACATCCGTTTGAAAAATATTTACAGCAAGTGTCATTTCACAACAAGTCATTTTAATATCCAACGATGAACGGTCTTGTTTAAGCTTATTCCATTCATCCTTTGAATAATCAAAGAATCAATGACATTTTGTTCCGTTCTTTTTGGATACCTGCCTTGCGCCAAAACCTGGAAATCAGAATAACCTTCCAAAAGTGGCCAATTTTTTGTTTTACGCCCTTTGGGTAACCATCCACCATAGGGTACATTACAGATAATTGCAGCGTCAGCACCGGTTTTAACTCCCGATTGCAAAATAGAAAAGGGGACATCCAAAAATGGACATCCCCTTTTCCTAAAAGCTGATTATTGACCCCTATGGTCTGCTCCGATACTAACAGGGCAATGTCGCTTATGTCAAGCTCAAGCGCTGTTATTTAGCCTTCCTGACCTTATTCAGATTTATGATTTTTCGGTACTAATGGAAACAAGTCTTACTTTTTTCCCATGGCTTTTTCCAAAATAGAAATATGTTCATATCCATTTGTATGTCTCCATTAAAAAAATATTGCCAAAAAAAATATTTGCGCTTAATATTATAGTAATCAATTAATTAATGTAATGGAGATTGACTTGAACTGTCCAAAATGTGGCTCCCAGGCCAACACCCCTATCAATATTGAAACCACTTTCTTTGAATGTGTTGCCTGCCGGAATCGGTTTCATATTCACGGTGTGAACAATGTGGATGTTGACTATATCCTTGATGAAAGTTCAGCCATGGCGGCAGACCTGACATATTCCATAAAACACTTTAGACCAGATGAGGCATAATGGCTGACGATTTCAATTTCTTGGAAGAAGTAGGGGAACTTATTCAAAAGACCCTTGAAGCCGCCCAGGATGGCAACTTGTCCAAAGCTCTGATCGAAAAGGGCGATAAGCCTAAATACGATGAACCTCAATCTTTTTTTGTTAATCCATACGATTACAACACCTCCGGGGCAGGGCTCTGGAAAGAACGGAGAACGGCGGTCACCTGGGAAACTCTTCGAACCATAGCAGACAAAAACCCAATCATATCCGCCATCATTAACACCAGGATGAATCAGGTTTCGGCCTTTTCCTCTCCGGCCAGGATGCAGGATTCAGTCGGTAACGACAGCTTGGGGTTTAAGGTCGTCCACAAGGATAAGAACAGGAAACTCTCCAAAGCAGAAGAACAAACCATTATCGATCTGGAAGATTTCATTGAACACTCCGGCGACCCTTCCACTTTCAGCCTCTATGCAAGGGATGGGTTTGATACCTGGCTCAGGAAAACGGTCAGGGATTCCCTTACCTTTGATGCAGCCTCCTCGGAGCTGGTCCCCACCAGAAGGGGAAAGATTGCTGAATACCATGCCATTGATGCAGCCTCCATCCGCCTGGCCGTTGTTAAACAGGAACTGACCGGGATGGAAGAAAGGGCCTTTGTACAGATTCTTAACGGTCAGGTGGTAACAGACTTTGAAGCCCGGGAAATCATGTATGGGATCAGGAACCCCACCACGGCCATGAAAAACAATGGCTATGGGGTATCGGAAATCGAACAGCTTATTTCTACGGTTACCAATATATTTAACGCCATGACCCACAATGCCATGTTCTTCAAAAATGGGGCAGCCAATAAGGGCCTGATCAACATCAAGCCCAGTTCAAAGGGTGGCGGGGCTCCGTCCAACCAGCTTGAGGCATTCAAACGGGCCTGGGCAACCATGGTCACAGGGGCCAATAACGCCTGGAAAACTCCGATCCTGCAAGCAGACGGGGTGGAATTCGTCAACATGGGTTCCACCAACAGGGAAATGGAATTTTCCAATTATCTTGATTTTCTGGTTAAGCTCACCTGTGCTGTCTTCTCCATTGATCCAGGGGAAATCAACTTTTACATGCAAGCTGGCTCCGGCGGTGGCGGTTCTATGTTCGAGTCCAACCAGGAACAAAAACTGAAAATGTCCAAGGACAAAGGTTTAAGGCCCCTTCTTTCAGCCGTTGCCCGTTGGATTAACCAGTTCATCATCAACAAAATTGCCCCGGACTATTATTTTTCATTCACCGGCATTGATTCCAAAGATGAAAAAGAAATCATCGAACTTAGGACCAAAGAAGTTGGTTCCTACAAAACAGTGGATGAAGTCCGGGATGAGGCAGGCCTGAAACCCCTTGGTCCCGAAGCCGGTGGGGATCTGATCCTTAACCCACAATTCATGCAATTCAAACAGCAACAATCCATGGAAGCCATGCAGAACCAGGAAGGGGAGGAAGATCCCCGGGAGGATGAAGACGGTGAAGAAAATGTTCAGGAACAGGAGCCGGGAACAAAGACTGACCAGAGCAAAAAAACTGATGAGAGCCAGGAAGGCAAAGGGTCAGAGGATGAGAAAGACGAAGACGACAAAATCGAAAAATCCCTTCGTATTCCAGCCCCTACCAAATTTTTGAAAATCACATTGGAGGATTAACCCATGAAAAAAATTATAGGCATTGTCACCATAGGTATTGTCGCAACCCTACTGTTACTGACGGGATGCTCATTTTTATCAACTGCGACCAAGGCCACCCCGGCAGCTGCCCCTTTGGCCCTGCTGGAAAACCTTACTCCGACAGAAACCAAGGTCACCCAGGACCAGCCTGCTGAACAGGTCCAGTTAACCGGCATCAACAACACTGGTTCGATTGTAATCAGCATAAACGGGGCTGCCACTGACATCGCCGGAATTACCCCGGCATCAGGAGAGGAAACTTCCCTGACCCTGGAACAGACTCAAGGCACCGATCCGGACCCCATAGAAGTGATTAAGGCAAAAATCAAAACGATTGAAGGGCTGGAACTGTCACAATATCAAGATACCTCTGGCGCAATCCATATCGGGTACGGCCGGAACCTGGCAACCAGGGGCATTACAAAAGCAGAAGCAGAAATGTTGTTTGAAACGGACTTTGCGGATTCCCTGGAGGATTTGCGGGAAAAACTATTTAAAGACACCTGGCCCGACCTTCCACAGGGAATCCAGTCCGTTCTCATCAATATGCGCTTTCAACTCGGCTCCGGTGGGTTCCGTGGATTTGGTGACATGATCACCGCTGTCCAGGAACACAACTGGCCGGCCATGGCAAATGAAATGAAAGACAGCCTTTGGCAAAAGCAGACCCCCGAAAGGGCTAATGCTTTGATCCAGGTTGTTGAATCGTTTTCCAAATAAACTTTTTCAAGAAAGGAACATAACAATGGACACACTCACGAACAATTGGATTATTGGGGTAATCATCCTCCCCGTTCTCGTCGGTTTGTTTAAGACTGAAATCGGCAAAATCTTTACCGCTTATAACGTCTATCGCCTCCGGGCATTCGACGCTGATGGTAACCCTTCCACCGCTGATACAGTCCAGCTTCTCAACGGAGCCACGGGCGAGTGGGGCGATGCCATAATTGAAAAATATGTTTTTTCCCTGAGTGCGAAGAAAAGAGGGGTTTACCTCTTGTATCCTGATGGCGGTCGGGAAAAGGTTTCCCTGCTCGATTGGGCTACCTGGAGAAAACGTGTCCCGCCTAAATGCTAATTTTGGGCAAAACATAGAAAAATAATACGATTTAGCCCCACCAACCGGGCATGCCATTCGTGCATAGCCTTCGCTACCTTGGGGTGACCCCGGGCATCTATTGGTACGGTGCTCGGGGTTTTTCTATATCAAGAACAGGAGATAGTTTATATGTTTGCAAAAGCCGGTGGCAGTGGAATGGGTATCGAAACCATCCTGGCAAAACTTTTGGCAATTGACGGCCCGGGCTCCGGCCTGGATGCAGACCTGCTCGACGGGTACCAAGCATCAGCCTTTTTACGCCTGGCAGCCGGTGGAACCATGACGGCAGACTTAGCCTTTGCCATTGGGAAAACCCTTACCACCCCGAACCTCACCATCCCCAATACAGGAACAGGTGGCGGGCTTGATATCCAGGCTCCCATGAAATATGACGGAACCGAGATCCTGCGGTTCTCAGCCCTTGGAATTACACTGATCGATCCTGATACCTGGGAAACAGGCCAAGGCAATTCCCCGATCCTCAATCTTGCCGGGTGGGACATCACCAACATCAATACAGCCAATTTTGAATCCACCGGGGCAGGGCAGGGCCTTTTATGGACTGCATCAGCCAACGGGTGGTCCCTGGATGTTTCCCCTTTAACCCGGACCACAGTAGACGGGAATTTTAACATATATGGCACAGGGGGAAATATTGCCCTCTGGAGGCCCTTACTGTTTGTTTACGATAATGACACATATATCACGGCAAACTGCGATTCTGCGGGTATCCTGCAAGTCTCTGGAGCAGTCACTCTGGCTGATCTTCTCACCATTCCACAAATGCTTTCCACCGGGGACGTTTCTTTGCAGACTGATTCAGGTACCGATGCCATCTTTACCATTCAATCAGGGGACGGGGCCTTGTGGAAAATCCAGCAAAAGGACGGTACCGATGAACTCCGGGTTACCGTCGGGGATGAAACCGAGACCGAGATTCTGGTCTTATCCTCCGATGGGTCAATCACCACGGCAGGAACAGTTAACGGAAGGGATATGGCAGCCGACGGGGCCGTTATAGATGAAATCCCGAACACCATAACCACCAATGAAGCCTTGAGGGATGAAACCGAAGCGCTCAGGGATGAAACAGCAACCCTCACGGAAAATACCTTTGGATATAAAACAGCTGCTGAAACTGCCAGGAACGAAGCTCAGGAATCAGCAACATCGGCAGCATCATACCTGACATCCGTCGCAGAAGCAGGGACAACACAGGTAATGGCCGTCCAGGCAGCAGGGGCCATCCAGGTATCCAATGTTAACACGGCAGGGGCCACCCAGGTAGCAGCCGTTCAGGCAGAAACTACCGCCCAGTTAGCTACCCTGGCTATCCGGGCAACCACATTGGGTATGAATCAGGGGATACGCCAAACGGTATTGGAAACCCCCGAACTGGCCGCCGCCGATGACTCCGAAACTCTTATCCCGGATGTGGTTTGTGCTAAAACATGCTTGGCTCCCGCTGTAAGTTCAGTCACCATCGACGGCCCGGACATGCTCACCGGCTCCAAGGGTGGAATGGCATTGTTGATGTCCACAAATTCCCTGGACCACAAATTTATGTTTTCTAATATATTTGGGGACGGTTACGATTATACTATGGCATGTCCTGATATGGGTGCTTTTGTCACCGGGGAAGATTATATAAGGGCCATGCTCACCACAGGGGTTGAATTCGGGGGAAACACAAACATCCCCGATACCACTGTCCTGCTCCAGATGACCACCCACAAGAAAAATATTGACGGTATAGAATGGCATTATAACCCCACTACCGGTTTCGCCATGTGCAAATACGATGGGAACGGGGGTACCACTTTTACCCTCAATCATCCCATGGGCAAAAAGCCTATGATTTTTCATATTAAGAACCTCGCAGCAGAAAGCAATTGGGTGGTAGGGTTCTCCGAAGCATTCAAAACAATGTATTTGAACCGCCCCGGGGCAATGATTCTTGATTACGCAGGTTTTTTTCCTGTTGCCCAAACTGCCCACACGATAACCCTTGGGGAAACTACATGGGTAAACGCATCGGCTACCGGTCATATCTTTTGGGGATACTTCGGCGATGAACTGGATGACCTTTATGCAGGTATGACAGGGGAACGCGGTTCAACAGCTCTATTTGAGATTCCGGCAAACAGCGGGGTCATTGAAATTGATACCGGCGTGGAATCTATCGAAGCTATCTTCCAGAAACCCACTGATTTGTCAGGGGATTGGTTTTACAGGGATGTTTCTCTCGGGTGGGATATGTGCATTGATTGTGGTACTCTTGCCGAACCCCTGGCCGACACGTCCTTTACTGTCGATGGTTCCAAAATCACATTCAATAATTTTCCGATTTGTTCAATGTTATTCCATATCATCGGGAAAACAATGAGCCCTCCGAACACCAACCTGAACCAAGCCACCCAGGTTGTTATAAAAAAAGGTAATGCCACATCTGGACATGAAATCCACCTGGGGCATGATTTTGTCACCGGGGATAACGGCGGGATGGTTTTTGGCCGGAATATTACAGCAGCATGCCCGGGGTTTGTAATGGATACCCTCGGTACTGGTGCCGGGCATTTGGTCATGAATGAATCCTATGTCCATGATAGCAGCACCATCATTCTCGAAGAATGGACTACCAATGGGATAAAAGTCAGCTCCCACGCCTATATCAATGCCACAACTTTCAATCAGTTCCATGCTTTCGGCACAACCCATAAAATCACCCATGGCGGTTTAGAATGGCAATATAACCCTGGAACAGGTTTTGCCATGACAGAATTCTTAGGGGACGGGGTTTTAGGCCGGACCATAGAACACCCCATGGGTAAAGTCCCAATAAATATGTGGTTTAAAGGGAAGAACGTTGTAATTCCATGGGTGACCTATAGTCATACCTGGGGTAATACTCAATACGGGTTACTCAGTGACCCCGCAGCTATTGCCACGGGTACGGGTGCCTGGAATGATACGGACCCGACAGAAACCACAATCACCCTTGGAAATGGGGGTGGGGTAAATGAAGACGGTGCGACCTATAAACTTTATATGTGGGTTGGGGAATCTCTGGATGCCGGCATGGGTATCGAAGGGGTTTCATTCGTGGGCAGTTGCACGTTAGCTGCAAG
>Ga0180007_10006314_pt1 | contig 11626 bp, 8 predicted proteins | sample MM_PC_MetaG_FD_121122 | JGI IMG/M metagenome (GOLD analysis project Ga0180007, IMG submission 121122) | Groundwater microbial communities from the Aspo Hard Rock Laboratory (HRL) deep subsurface site, Sweden - MM_PC_MetaG | ecosystem: Environmental > Aquatic > Deep subsurface > Groundwater...
TATTCAATATTTTCATCAACCAATTTGATGAACTTATTATCCGGCCAGTGTAAAAACACGCGTACGGTATAGTGTTGGAGGTATGTTATGTCTATTTAAAAAAATCACTGGGTATTCGCAAGTTATGAATTCCCACAAATATATAAAGATTAAAGTTCGCAAAAAAATTGATTCTGTAGTAAAATACACGCTGTTCCGAAATAAAAGCGGCATAATAAAAGGGAGATAAAATAATGAGTAACAACATACGTTCAGGTATTACACTGCACATTATTTATTTAACAGCAGGAGCAATCATAATGTCATGCGGTACAAATCATTACAAAGACAAAGCGGGTATTTTTGTGACAATGCAAACCACACTCGGCGATTTTACCCTGGAACTCGATGGCGAGAAAGCTCCGCTTTCCACGTTTAACTTTCTGCAATACGCCGAAAGTGGATTTTATAACGGAACCATTTTTCACCGGGTAATGCCTGGTTTCATGATTCAGGGCGGAGGGTTTTCCCCTGAAATGGATTTAAAACAAACCGGTATCAGAAAACCGATTAAAAACGAATGGGAAAACGGTTTAAAAAATATCACCGGTTCCATATCTATGGCGCGTACCTCAGATCCTGATTCAGCCACAAGTCAGTTTTTTATTAATACAGTCGATAATTCTTTTCTGGATGATCCGGTCCGCAACGGCGGCGCGGCATATGCGGTGTTTGGAAAAGTAATCGAAGGAATGGATATCATTAAAAAAATTGAGGCCGCCAAATGCATGCAACATCCGAAATACCCCGGCGGAAGCGTCAGCCCTGTCACACCGGTTATTATTAAAAAAACCTCAGTAACCGGGGTTTTTAACCGTGAAATTTTACTTGAAAAAACAAAAAAAGCCGGACTGGAAATGGAAGCGGAAAAAATCCGCCGTCAGAAAGATAAAGAATCTGAATTTGCGAATGTACTCAGTGAAATTGAATCTCAGCATAAAAAGAAGTTTACCACGACTGCATCAGGACTCAGATGGCTTGAAATCAAATCCGGTAAAGGCAAAAAACCTTCCTCTCCTTCGGCTACTGTTAAAGTGCACTACGAGGGCAAACTGGTCAATGGCACAGTATTTGACAGTTCGTATGCAAGAGGCGAGCCTATTTCCTTTGCGCTTAATCAGGTCATTCCGGGATGGACCGAAGGCGTCAGCATGATGAAAGAAGGAAGTAAGCGGGTATTATTTATCCCCCCTGAATTAGGCTACGGAGCCGGCGGGGCGGGTCCAATTCCCCCGAATTCCTGGCTTATATTTACAGTAGAACTGATAGCAATTCAATAACACGGCAAACGTAAAATTCGTCATTTCGCCGCACATTTTTATCGCACGCTTATTCAGATACGTCATGCGGGATAAGCAGGCGGTCGCCAAGTTTAAGCCACTGGACATGCAAAAGACGAAGTGCAACAACGGCGCTGATATACTCGTAGCGGTACCGATCGAGGTTATTTATCTGGGTAATCAGGTCACTGAGTGAAACTGAGCCCTGTTCGTATAGTTTTTGTTCCTGCGCCGTTACTTCGCGCCCGAGATCAATTTTTTCCTGCATACCCTGCAAAAGCCTTGTTCGAAAGGTAATAGCATCGCGCAAATCAGCAATTGTTTTCCAGAGATTAATTTCAGTATTAGTTACCGCAATATGGGCGCCGGTACGTTCCAAAACGGCAGTTTTATGGACAGCTTTGTTTTTTATACCAGGCAGAGGACTTGATAATGAGAGTCCGGCGGCAAGACTGAGGTTATCCGCACTGTTTTTTGTCTCACCCGTGGAGAGTGAATAATCGACAAGCAGATTACAGGAAGGAAGTCTCGCAAGACGGGATTCTTTCTCTGCATCGGCAGCGTTCTGTGCGCTGAGCGAGATTATTTTATACGCGCGGGTACTGCGGATAATTTCTTTAACCTGGTCTTTTGTTTCAGGAAAAATTTCGCTGAACGCGCCCTCAGGAAGCATGGGTTGAAGGAGTTGCGGACAGGTTTTTTTTTCTGCGCAAAAAAAATCAAGTGCACTACCGGTGATTTCAAAAATCTCCCGAACCAGGCCAACGTGTGTATTCGATAAAGTAAGAACGGTTTCTTCTTTTTGTATTACCTGAATACGCATTTGGTTCACATCCCGGATATCGGCTATTTTAAGACGGAATTTTTCCCGTACGTTTCTGTTAATTTCCTGACTTCGGAGATAAGAATCCCGTGCGGTCCGGAGATTTTCAGATGTAATGTACCACGTGTAATACAATTTTATTAAAACAGCAAGGTAGTCTTCGATTGATTCGGCTATTTGCAGCCGTGCAATTTCAGTTTCAGTACCGATACGTTTTTTTATAAGCCTGTCGGTAATCCCGAAAGCATTTTGCACAAGCGGCTGAAGAATGCTGAATGTAAGCGTATGAGACTGAGGAGTTACTGAGGATTTCATATTGATTTCCGCGCGCGTACCGGAGAAAGATAAAAAACCTTCAAGCGATGCGCGCACACCGATAGCCTGTGAGGAAATGTCATACACAGGCACAAATGAAAGCACCGGATCCTGTGAAGGAAATTTAACTCGGTTCCGGTAATGTAATTTGCATTCTTCAAGAAGCATCATCTGAAGCTGAAGGCTGTTCGAACGGGCATGCTGAAGAAACAGAGTAATCGGGTATGGGACGCGCTCAGGAGACTTTTCAGCCTGGCGCAAATTAGTCAACGCAGTGAGGTATTCTTCCTGTGCATGCGCCGCAGGATATATGAGGAATAAAATAATGAGTCGAAATAAAAGATTTTTCATTTATTATTTATTGTTTTTTCATTTATTTTCATGAATTTTTAAAAGCAGCTCCTTCCATCCGCAGTAAATAGCGGGAATAAGCAGGAGAGTGAGAAGTGTACTGAATAAAAGCCCCCATGCCATTGCGAGCATCATTTCACTCATCATGCTGTCATACCCGAAAATACCATACGCAGTAGGCAGCAGCCCCGCTACCGTTGTTACTGTAGTAAGGATAATTGCCCGGAGTCTTGTTTTTGCGAGGTTTGCCACACGTTCAGATATCGAATTTCCATGCACGGAATTGTCGCTTTCCTTATCGAGTTTATTTATCATTACGATAGAATCATTTACCACTACTCCTGCAAGACCGAGTGCGCCGATGGCAGTAAAAAAGCCGAAATTCACAATACCATGCAGACGGTATGCGATGATGATGCCGATAGCGGCAAAAGGAATAGTGATCATAATAATAACCGGACGGGTAAGCGAGTTAAATACGAGGGCAAGAATCAGATAAATCAGGAAAATAACAAAAATAACAGATTTTGAAAGTGACCCGCTTGACTCACGTGTGTTTTTTACTTCACCGCGGAAATGCATGGACAGGCTCGGATATTTTGCTAAAATATCCGAGAAAATTGTCTGTTCTGCGTGACCTGCCAGTTCAACAGGACTGGTGATATTTTTACTGCTCTGAGATTTAATACGGTTTGTCCCGAGTTCAGCGTAGATCATGGTAGTACGTTTGTAATCGATACGGTTTATAGTGTTGGCGGTATGGTTTGTCGTCATATTAAGTACACTTCCAAGCGGCACGAGGTATCTGCCCTTGTTTGCAACAGGAATGGTAGTAATATTTTTAAAACTTCCCAATGCAGACGGATGAATACCGACTTTATAGCGGATATCTTCATTGCGGTCGGGGTAGGTAAACACCGTAGTTCCGGTCAGTACCGCCCGAAGTGTCGGGCCGATATCTTCGAGGTTGACATTCAGACGGGTTATCATATCCCTGTTAAGTTCCATGGTAATTTCGGGGTCACGGTATTCTGTTTCAATTTCAGGATTACCAAAACCTCCCATTGTCTGCAGTCCGTAAACAAGTTCCTGCGCAGCTGCACTGCGTACCTCATCATCGTTGTCCTGCACTGCAATTTCAAACACACTCCCTGAAGTACTGCCGAAGCGTCTTGTATGAAAATTTATCCGCGAAAGGCCCGGGACAGTTTTAAAAGCAGTTTCCCATTCAGTCCGAAGCTTATTTAAAGATATACGGCGTTTATCTCTCGGTACAAGATTGATGTTAATCAGGAATTCATTTTCACGAACAGCGCTTCCTCTGCGGCCGCGCGCAATATCAGTCCGGTAGGATATCACTTCACGGCCAAGACGGCGGTGTAACACAGCTTCTACAGGCTGTAAAATTTCCGCTGTTACAAATCTGCGTGTTCCCGGCGGAACGGAGCCCACAAGCATCAGCGTAGTTGCTTCTTCATTCGGGAAAAGAACAAATTTCATTGTACCGGAAAAAAGCCATATTGACAAACCGAGCAGAACTGCAAAAAAAAGAAAAACAACTTTTTTATGACCGAGAACGATATGCAGAAGTATGCCATACCTGTCTTCAACTGCATGAAACCAATGCCGTTCGTCTGAAGGATGCGTATGCATATCCTTATGATCAATCGCTGCATCTTCGGGATTATCCGTTAATAACACAGTTTTTTTCTTTTTCTTACCGGCATACATTTTGAATTTTTTAATGAGTCCGGCAACACCCTCCGGAAGATGGAGGTGCAAGTGAGATGGCAGGATGAGAATTGATTCGTATAAACTACCCCCGAGCATAAAAAAAATAATAGGCGGAATGACTGAGCTGAACCGCGCATGCCGGCCTTCCATAAATAAAATAGGAATAAATGCCACACAGGTCGTAATCACACTTGCTAAAACCGGAAGCAGCACGTATGAAGTTCCTTTTACGACGGCTTCGTTTTCAGGCATGCCCGAATCTTTGTATCTGGTTATATTTTCTGCGATAATTATTGCATCATCAACTACCATGCCCATCACAATTATTACCGCGGCGAGAGTCATATTGTTTATGGTATAGCCGGCGAGACTGGAAACAATCATGGTAAAACAGAATGAAAATGGTATTCCCATTGCTACCCAAAATCCGGCCTTGAAATTTAAAAACAAAAAAAGCATGAAAAGAATCAGGCCGAAACCGAATATGCCGTTTGAAGCAATGAGCGAAAGCCGGTCTTTTACGGGAATGGAACCATCATCATCCGGAATAACTGTAATGGGAGAGTTTTTTAAACCTGTATTCCGGTAACGCTCTACCGTTTCGCGGATTTCGTCTACTGCGGCAATGATTCCCTTATCTGAAGATTTTTGTACTGTGAGTGTTACGGCCTCAAATCCATTCACTTTTCTTATTGTCGTGACATCTTCGAATGTGCGGACAATCTCCGCCACATTTTTTAGCCGCACAAGGTTTCCCTCAAAACTGCCCTGTAGAATAAGTTCCTGCAGTTTTTCAACGCTGTTAAGCTCTCCGCTAAGAGAAACTTTAAGTTCACCGGAGGACTGTCCGCCCTTGCCTGCTGCTGAAGTCTTCGGTTTTTCCGGCTGCATGTTTTCAGATCCGTCCGGTTTTTTCCCCGGAACGGGAGATTTCTGGGCAGTCTGACGATCTCCATTCCAATCGCTTAATTTATTTATTTCTATGCTGCCGAGCGGAAACCGGACACTATTTCGTTTGAGTGCGGAAATCACCGAACTGATAGAAAGATTATATTCCAGGAGCTTTTCCGGTTTGAGGTGAATACGCACTTCTTCAAGGAGCTTTCCGGACCAATTGACTTCGCTTACTGAGGGTAGTATTGTCAGACGGTCTTTTAACGACAAAGCAGCTTCATGAATAGCTCTGCGCTGATTAAAATCAAGCAATACTGCATTGGTATTTATAAAATGAATATCAATAACCGCGCGCTGACTGGTGCGGAATATACGTACTGAAGGCTGATCTTCAACTTCATCGGGAAGTTTCACATCGAGCACTGCGGCGCGGATTTCTGTTCCCATCCGGTCGAGATCATCGACATCCGGACTGATTTCTATACTAAGACTGCAGGCTCCCTGCGAAATAGCTGTAGTTACTTCGTTAATGCCGTCAAGGCTTTGTATGGCTTCTTCGAGAGGTTTTGCGACAAAGTACTCGACTTCCTGAGGCGAAGCACCGGGATACACCGCGCTCACACGGACAAAATTGAAGGTGATATCCGGCATTTCTTCTTTGTTAGTGAGCTGCCAGAATATTATGCCGCCGAGTATACAGCCGATTGTCATAATATTGGTAAGCAGATGATTATGAGCAAACCAATGAATAATTTTTTCGAACATATATATGTTTTTTATTGAAAATAGGTTATTCACACCTGAAGCTTAAAGTTTGAGTATAACCAGTCATATCCTACTATCCGTATTGAATGTAAGTCAAGTAAGAATATGACCGGGTTTCATTATAAAAATTATGACACGCCGGAGGTAAGACCCTTTCAGATCAGACTCAAAGTTTGCGTCACCCCTGCGCATACTGCTGAACCAGAGACGGCAGTGCTTCCATCGCGTAAAGAGGTACAGATAGGATCCTGTCCTGTACAGAAAGCGGATGGCGGGATACCCGAATTCCGAAAGGAACATGTTTTTCTGTGAGAAACAAACGCAAACTCCTTAGTGTGCCGGTACTGCCATGCTTGACTTCAATAGGAAAAACCTGCCCGGAATGCTGGTACAGATAGTCGACTTCTGCTTCGCTGCCTTTTTCTTCACGTTGCCAATAAAAAAGCTCAGGTTCAGCAAAACATGGATTTAGACTTAACAGCTGCTGACCGGCATATTGCTCGGCTGAAGCGCCGAGATGTTCACCGAGAATATTTTCAGAGAGAATTGTTTTTTCGCTGAGACCACGGTCGGTTTGGAAAAGCCCTATGTCAAGAAATAAAACTTTAAACATACGTTCGTGTATGTGCGCGCGCAGAGGCAGGCCTGTGCCGGAGGTTGCGCGCACAATGGAGAGTACCTGAGCTTTGACCAGAAGAAGCAACGCTTTTTTAAGTTCACGGCTTGCCGCATGAGGATCAATATTTACATATTTGAATTTAGTACCCACTGATGCTGATACATGGTTAAAAACGGCCTCAAGATATTCATGATTTATTTTTTTTCCATACTTACCAAAATCCTGACGGTAGTTTTGCAGCAACGTGAGATGAATTTCAGGTATGCGGGTAAACTTTCTGTTTTCGCACCAGAAATCGGCCGCTGCGGGCATACCTCCGGTAAAAAAATACGCCTTTAACAATGTCAGACATTTCTGATGAACCGCATCAGGTATGTTCGTATCGAGCTGCAGGCTGCTGAGGAATGAACGTAGTTTATCTTCTCCGGCAGCATTGAGAAATTCACCGAAAGAAAGCGGCTGCAAAAAGTAACTGCTGACCCTTCCGACGGGAATGCTGATGTTTTCTGATTCATGAATGAATTCAAGCAGTGAACCTGCTGCGATTACATGCAATGCCGGCAACTGTTCGTAGAAATAGCGCAGGGATTTGAGTGCTGCCGGGCATTCCTGAATTTCGTCGAAAAAAAGAAGTGTTTCTCCCGGGATAATGCGCACATTAAGAGATAATTCCAGACCGGTAATTATCGATTCTGTTTCAAGATTATTGAATAACGATTTCAATGAAGTTTGAAGTTCAAAATTTACTTTAACAAAGTTTATAAAACTTTCTTTGCCAAATGAATCAATAAGCCATGTTTTACCAACCTGCCGGGCACCTCTGATAATGAGAGGTTTTCGAAGCGGGTCAGTTTTCCAGGATATAAGAAATTTACGCATGTCTCTCTGCATATTAAAGATAATACAATCAAAGGATTTTTTTGTCAATAATTGCCGGCTAAAAACTGCATGCTTGCATAAAAAAACCGGTATAATTAAACAATTATTCACAAGTAGCGGAATTCCCGCGGACTTTTTCCGGTTTGTTCTTTAAATTTTTTATTGAAAAAAGAAATATCATTAAATCCGGCCGCCAATGCAATACTGGTTATCGTCTGAGTTGTCGTTCTCAGCATGCGGCAACTGTCCTCAATTTTTTTTTGGATAATAAATTCAAAAACTGTTTTCCCTGTTGCCTCTTTAAATGCCCGGCACAGTGTTGCGCGTGATAAATGAAACGTTTGTGCAAGTAAATCGATTGAAATATCTTTTGTAAAATTGGTATCTAAATAGGCGGCCACTTTCATAACTTTATAATTAGAGCGGCTGCTTTTTTGACTGATCAGGGTATATCCATGTTCGATAATTTCCCGGATAATTTTCATGAAAAAAGTTTTGAGCAGATGATACGCCATTTCCATGCCATAGATCCGGCTATGCGAAAACTCCTCTTTAATCTGTAATAGTAAATGCGTAATAATACCGGGTGAGACACATTGTATCTGCAGCATTTCATTTTTGCATCGGGTAAAACTTGAATGCATAGGTAATAATATGTGCAGATATTTCATAAATGGCTCAGGCAGTAACGGCAGTTTAAGAACTTCAGAGTTTACATACACATTAATTATTTCCATTGATTCGTGCGTATGGATATAATGTGTTTGACCGCAATAGGTAATCCCGATTGAACCCGGTATTATATTAAACTTATTATCTCCGATGAAATGCGTCCCGCTGCCGGAAATAAACCATGAAAACAATATTACATCGAGTGAATGAGGGTTTTGAATAGTATTTTCATATTTGGGGAAATGCTGTACATAAAAACCGGTAGTTTTAAGTTCCGGTATTCTTTTGATTAAGCTGTTTAAGGCCATATTGTTATTATAACCTGAATTATGAGAATATACACCATGTATTCGGCAATAAATAAGGTTATAATCTATATATATTTCTGATAACTTTGAGCACAATTCTTTTATACAAAGGAGCTTTTATGGAACAGATGACGGTAAAAGAAAGATTTCACGCATCAATGAACGGCAAACCAGTAGATCGTCTGCCTATTATGGAATGGGCAGGGTGGTGGGATAAAACAGTCGAACGCTGGCGTTCTGAAGGTATGCCGGAAATTGATCGTTATGAAATGTACAGATATTTTGGACTTGATATGTACCGTGAAATGGGTTGCCATGCACAGTCAGCCGAAACTCCCCGCGCCGCGTCGCATGGTGCCGGTATAATTTCAAGCGAAGCGGAGTATGAAAAAATAAAACCTACGCTGTACAGGAAATTTGAAATGACGCCTGAATATATGCGGTGGATTGAAGAAAACAAACGCGGAGAAAACATTCTCCGCTTTGGGATGCAGGGTTTCTTCTGGTATCCGCGGCAGTTGTTTGGAATTGAAAAGCATTTATATGCATTTTACGATCATGCAGAATTAATGCACAAAATAAACAGTGATTTAACAGATTGGCTCTGCCAAACTCTGGAGACAGTGATTAATACCTGCACTCCGGATTTTTTTACTTTTGCTGAGGATTTAAGTTATAACCATGGCCCGATGATCAGCGAACAGCAGTATATCGAATTCATAATGCCCTACTATAAAAAAATCCTGAAAAGATTAGCTGGATTAGATACTCATTTAATAGTTGATTCAGATGGTGATATTACTGAGCCGATTGCCTGGTTTCAAAAATCGGGATTAACCGGAGCCTTACCGCTTGAACGGCAAGCCGGTGTTGATATCGATAAGATACAGGAAAAATATCCTGGTTTTAAAAGTATCGGACACTTCGATAAAACAATAATGCACAGAGGAGAAGCAGCGCTGCGGAAAGAATTCGAACGGGTAATTCCCGCAGCCGGAAAAGGAGGTTTTATCATCAGCGTTGATCATCAGACACCTCCTGAAGTATCAATAAGGGACTATCAGTTATATATACGGTTATTTAAGGAATATGCGGTGTTTAAGTAGTGAGACTCAGTGCAAACGCAAACTTTTAGTTTCAGGTATAGTCTACAATCCGATCTTTTTCAGACCATCTTCCCAATAACAGGCGCGTACGCCGTCTAAATACTGTTCAAGCGGATCAAGGGATACCAAAAATAAATTCCGACCCATTACTAATGATATAATTATTTACGTATCTCAGCCGGAACAAATGTAAAAAAATAATCATCGGAATACGATAACTTATGAATAAAAAAAAAAGTAAAATAAAACTAAAAGGCCGCATTGTCACTCCCTTGGCAATAATCGACGGAGTGCTGTCTGTTATGGACGGCAGGATAATAGATATACAGCAGGACGCTGAAGTGACCGCTGAAACACTTGATTTCGGCACTGACCTGATTGTTCCCGGATTTATTGATATCCATTTACACGGTGTCGGACCTTACAAAATGCAGAGTGAAGATCATCTTGTTCATGCTTCAAAACTGCTGCTCAAGTACGGAACCACCGGATTTTTTCCGACCCTGGCCAATGTAAGTATTCAGGGGTATCTCGATTTTACGCACAGTGTCGTCGCGGCTCAAAAACGTATTGGAACAAACGGCGCCTCTCTGCTTGCCGCGCATTTTGAAGGACCATTTATCAATCCGCTTAAAAAGGGTGGAATGCATGAAGGGTATCTTCAGAAAATTTCTATTGATATTTGCAGTCAATTTACCCAAACCGGCGCAGTTGGATACCTGACCTTATCCCCTGAACTCACCGGAAGCACAGAAGCAATCCGGTATTTGACTGAACGGAAAGTCGTCGTTTCACTAGGCCATACCGCTGCCTCAAACGAAGAGGTTCTGGCTGCATCTGCAGCAGGTGCGAAGTCAGTTTGTCATTTGTATAACACCTTCAGCCGTACCGGAGAAGATGAACCTGGTGTCTGGACTCCGGGACTTGTGGAGTATCTGCTGGACAATAATAAATTTTTCTGTGAAATCATCTGTGATATGGTTCACGTCAGACGGGAATACATCCGTCTTGCGGAGGCTATGCTTAGACCGTACAGGTTCATCGCAATTACCGATTCCATGACCGGTGCGGGCCTGCCGGCCGGAGAATACACTATGAGTGATGGCCGTTGGTTTACTACCCATACAGGCGCGGGAAGGCTGCGTGACGAGCCGCTAAAAAACGGAATTGTCGGCAGTGTACTGACAATGAACAAGGCATTCGCGAACTTGATTGAGATATGCGGGTTTGATGCGGTGAGTGCCGTACGGTATACTTCAACCAACGCCGCACGACTGTTCGGACTTGAAAATGATATCGGCAGGATTGCCGTCGGCAACAAGGCTGATCTGGCTGTTCTGAATAAGAACTATGACTGTACTGCGGTATTTGTCGAAGGAGAACTCCGGTATGAGCTTTGAGTTATCAAATTGTACTGTACGCACTCCGGTCACTGGGGCAGAAAAAAAATTGCTGTACCGGATGCTTGCAGAAGTATTTCCTGTTGAGCAGGAATTGTTTCAGCAGCTTGAAAACGGTTCAAAACACTTATATAACTGGACACCGCATACTTTATTCCATCTCGGAGAACCCGTCGGCAATATTTCTACTGTAAAGTTTACCCTCCGCTCGGGGAGCGGCTTTCAGGAAACCTGCGGTTTTGCATCCGTAGCAACTGTGCCGCACTGCCGGGGTAAGGGCGTTGCCGGGTTTCTGATAAAAATTGTTTTACAAAAAACCGATCTGGAAAATCTTCCATCTATACTTTTTACCTCACTGCCGCAGGTATACGAAGGATCCGGATTTAAATTAATCCCGCAGAACCTACTTCAGACTGATGTAAAAAAGATTGATTTAAAACA